>Ga0187770_10001404_pt1 | contig 12757 bp, 12 predicted proteins | sample 0116_SJ02_MP02_2_FD_133154 | JGI IMG/M metagenome (GOLD analysis project Ga0187770, IMG submission 133154) | Tropical peat soil microbial communities from peatlands in Department of Meta, Colombia - 0116_SJ02_MP02_20_MG | ecosystem: Environmental > Terrestrial > Soil > Wetlands > Peat | place...
CGAGCGCATCACCGAGGACTACCGGCGCGCCGCCGCGCTGGCCGTCGAGGCGGGGTTCGACAGCATCGAGGTGCACGTCGGGCACAACTACCTCCTGAGCGCGTTCTTGAGCCCCAAGCTCAACCGGCGCGACGACCAGTACGGCGGTTCGGTGGAGAACCGGGCCCGTTTCGCCCGCACCGTGCTGCGCGCCGTGCGCGACGCCGCCGGGGACAAGGTGGCGGTGACGGCCAAGCTCAACATGGCTGACGGGGTCGAAGGAGGGCTGTGGCTCGACGAGAGCGTGGAAGTGGCCCGGCTGTTCGAGGTCGACGGCGCCATCGACGCGCTCGAGCTGACCGGCGGCAGCTCGCTCGGCAACCCCATGTACCTGTTCCGCGGTGACGCGCCCCTGCGCGAGTTCGGCGCCACCCTGCCCGGCCCGGTCCGCCTCGGGTTCCGGGTCGTCGGCCACCGGTTCCTCAAGGCCTACCCCTACGAGGAGGCCTTCTTCCTCCCCTTCGCCCGGCAGTTCCTCGACGCGCTCACCTCCACGCCGATCATCCTCCTGGGCGGCATCACCGAGCTGGCCACGATCACCTCCGCGCTGGCCGAGGGCTTCGCCTTCGTGGCCATGGCCCGGGCCCTGTTGCGCGAGCCCGACCTGCCCAGGCGGATGGAGGCCGGCACCGCCACCTCGTCGCTGTGCATCCACTGCAACAAGTGCATGCCGACCATCTACTCGGGGACGCGCTGCGTGCTCGTGCCCGGACGCCCCGGTGACGCCGGGGCGAATCCGGCGGCCTGAGTCCGGTCCCGGCGGATCAGGCCCGGACTCAGGCCGAGACCGGGGGACGCCGGTCGGCCCACGGCGCCGCCTGCTCGAGCTGCCCGGCCAGGGAGAGCAGCGTCTCTTCGTCGCCGAAGCGGCCGACGAACTGGATCCCGATGGGCAGGCCACCGTCGTTCCAGTGCAGCGGCAACGAGATGCCCGGCTGGCCGGTGGCGTTGAACGGAGGGGTGAAAGGCACGAACGACGCCGAGCGCAGGAAGCCGGCCAGTGGATCCTCGGGCGTCGAGTCGAAGGTGCCGAGGGGCACCGGCGGCTCGCCCAGCGTCGGCGTGAGCAGCACGTCGATGTCCTCGAAGGCGGCGGCGACGTGGCGCGTCATCTTCTGCAGGCGCTGGATGGCGGCCAGGTACTGCGCCGCGTTGAGCGACCGGCCGAGCTGGACGAGGGCCCAGGTGAGCGGCTCCACGTCGGCCTCGGTGGCGGCGCGCCCGAGGCGCTCCTCCCAGTCGCCGATCGCCCAGGCGTTGCCCGCCGCCCACACGTTGATGAAGTCCCCCACGAGCTCGTCCGCGTCGACGTCCAGCACGGCCTCGTCGGTGTGGTGCCCCAGCGACTCGCACAAGGACGCCGCCGCCTGCGCCGCGGCCACGCAGTCGGGGTGCACCTCACTACCCGTCGGCGACACGGTGAGCACACCGATGCGCAACCGCGGCGGTGCTGTCGCCGCGGCGGCGGCGAACGACGGCCCGCGCCGCGGGGGCGCCCAGTAGGGGTCGCCGGGCACGGGGACCGCCGTGGCGTCGAGGACGGCGGCCGAGTCGCGCACCGACCGGGTCACCACGTGCTCGACCACCAGGCCGCCCATGTGGTCCCCGTACTGCGGCGCCAGCGAGTTGCGGGCGCGCGTCGGCTTGAGCCCGACCAGCCCGCAGCACGAGGCCGGGATCCGGATGGACCCGCCGCCGTCGTTGGCGTGCGCCACGGGCACCATGCCCGAGGCCACGGCCGCGGCCGAGCCACCCGACGACCCTCCGGTGGAGTGCGCCGTGTGCCACGGATTGCGAGACGGACCGAAGCGGCGGGGCTCGGTGGTAGGGAGGATGCCCAGTTCGGGCGTGTTCGTCTTGCCGCAGATCACGAAGCCGGCGTCGATGTAGCGCTGGGTCAGGTGCTGGGTGACCGTCGAGCGGTAGCCACCGGCAAAGGCGAGGCCCTCGCAGTACGGCGTGCCGGCCAGCTCGGCGGCCAGGTCCTTCAAGAGGAAGGGCACGCCGGTGAAGGGGCCTTCGGGCAGCGGGCCGGCGGCCTCAGCGGCGGCCCGCTCGAAGAGCTCGTGGATGACGGCGTTCAGCTCCGGGTTCAGTTCCTCGATCCGCGCGATCGCCCCGGCGACCAGCTCGGCCGGCGTGACCTCCTTCGCCCTGACCAGCTCCGCCTGCCCCGTCGCGTCCAGCCATGCCGTGTCGTCGCTCATGGCCGCCACGGTAGCGAGGCACGCACTACCGCGCCGCGGCCGGGAGGGGGACCGCCGCGGACCGGGGGCGACCTCAGACGGCGAGGTGATCGCGCCCGGGCGCGGCGGACTGCTCCGCGTGCGCCGCTCGGAACCAGCGGCAGACCTCGGCGACGCCCTCACCGGTCCGCGCCGAGGTCCGAATCCCGGTCGCCACCGGATTGACGTCGTGGAGGTTCGCCTCGAACGTGGCCAGGTCGAAGTCGAGGTACGGGAGCAGATCGATCTTGTTGATGGCCACCGCATCCGCTGACCGGAACATGACGGGGTACTTGAGCGGCTTCTCCTCGCCCTCGGTGACGGCGTACACCATGAGCCGCGCACCCTCGCCGACATCGAACTCGGCCGGACAGACCAGATTCCCGACGTTCTCGATCACGACCAGGTCGAGCTGGGCGAGCGGGAGCCGGCCAAGGGCGGAGCGAACCATCGTGGCGTCGAGGTGGCATTCGCCGCCGAAGCCGTTGGAGGTGTTGACGAGTGCGACCGGCACCCCGGTCGCGCCAAGTCGCTCGGCATCGATCGAGGTCTCGATGTCACCCTCGATGACACCGATGCGCAGCTCCGGTCGCAGCTGCTCGAAGACCTCGCAGAGCAGTGTCGTCTTGCCCGCACCGGGAGAGGACATCACGTTCACGACGGTCACACCGGCGTCGCGGAAGTCCTTGCGGTTCGCGTCGGCTGTCCGGTCGTTCTCTCCGAGGATCTTTTCGAGGACGTCGACACGCAGATGGCCGGTGTCGTACCCCGAGTGGTCACCGACGTCTCGAGAGACGTGGTCGTGGTCGTGGTCGTGCCGCTCCACGCTCCCGTCGGGATGTCGGTGAAAGCGACCCATGCTCAGGCGGGGCAGAGCTCGAGCGACGTGACGAGCAACTCGTCGCCCGAGACGACCGAGGTTTTCGTCGAACCGCAGCGACAGCGGAAGATGGGCTGGGTGATGGTCGACTCGGCCCCACAGTCGTCGCAGTGGATGACCGCGGGAAGCTCGCGGACCGCGAGCACCGAGCCGGCGAGTGGGCCGTCGGCCACCGTCACCTCCCAGGAAAAGCGCAGAGTGTCGGGCACAACTTGACGGAGGGCGCCCACATCGAGACGGACCAGCTGCACCGGACGACCGTCGGCGTGCTCCTCCACGATGGCAGCGATCGCGCTGCAGATCGACAGCTCGTGCACTCGCGACAAGCTACACCGGGCCTCCGAGCACCGCCTTCCCGTCGGCGGTCAGCTCGAAGCCGCCGGCGATGGCGGCGAGCTCCTCCACGAGCCGGCGAACCGGGGCTGCGAGCACTTCTCCGGTACGGACAACCAGGTGCCAGGGCCGCACGAGCGGCGTGGCCGGCGTGGGCACGACGACCAGACTGCGGCGGCGGAGGGCGGCGCCTACAACCTCGGCCGGGAGCAGCGCGATGCCGAGACCGGATTCCGCCGACCGGTGAATGGCGTCGTTGGAACTGATCACGAGGGAGGGCGCATCGACGTCCAGCTGCGCCATGACCTCCTCCATGGCGGCGCGGGTGCTCGATCCCTCCTCACGCAGCAGCCACGTGGCTTCCGAGAGCCTGCCGGACCAGAACACTCCGGGCCTGGCCACCAGGATGAACTCGTTCGGCCGGGTGGCCAACGTGAGGTACGCGCCCGTGGAGGGCGGCCGGGTGCTGAGAGCGACGTCGATCTGCCGGTCGGCCAGCAGCCGCCAGATCCGTGCACGGTTGGCCACTTCCAGGGCGAAGTCGAACTGGCCCTGTCGCTGGCGCAGGCCGGCCAGGAGCGGTACGAGCACGTGGGATGCCGATCCGGTGGTCGCTCCCAACCGGACCGCGTGCTCCTCCCGGTCCGCCTCAGTCCGCGTGGCCCCGACCGCCTCGCCGAGCAGTGCCACCAGTCTCTTCGCGTAGCCGGCCATGGTCTCGCCGGCGGGTGTCAGCTCGATGCCCCGACCACGCTTGGCGACGAGCTCCACATCGAGCTCGCGCTCGAGCGCGGCCAAGGTGGCCGATACCGCCGGCTGGCTGACCATGAGCCGCTCCGCCGCGCCGCGCACGGATCCCTCCTCGGCGATCGTGCAGAGCACCTCTAGCTGGTGAAAAGTCAGCACATCAGGTTGACCTTATGCATTTGAAGAAAAGACTTGGTTGACTGCGCCACCCATTGGCACCCAAGATGCCCCGCAGGCTGAGCCAAGAGCTGAGCCGGGGAGGGATACGCATGACGAGCGAGCTGCTCGAGCCGTCTCCCGGCATCGACACGCTGCCGGAGGTCGATCGGCTGGTCCACCGCCTCAACGACCCCAAGGTCGCCGCCTCACTGAACGTCATGCTCGACAACATCGAGCTCCTGGCCGTGCTCGTGGCCGGCCTCGACGGACTTGCCCGCAAGGGCGAGGTGATCGGCGACACGATCGGCGAATTCGTCGGCCAGGTGCGCGCCGCCAGCCGCGACAGCGGGCTGAGCCCCATGACCACCGCCGAACAGCTCGGCACCATCCTGCCAACTCTTGCCGCAGCCTCTCCGGCGATCAACCGCATCCTGGAGTCCCGGATCGTTGCTCCCGAGCCCATCGACATCCTCAGCGAGACGGCCGTCGCCCTGGTCGACGGCCTCAAGGCGGCCGAGGCCGGAGGGACCCGCCTGGGACTCTTCGGCCTTCTGCGCTCGACGCGCGACCCCGATGTCCAGCGCGGTCTGGGCTTCCTGGTCGAGGTAGCCCGGGTCTTCGGCCGGGACCTGAGCGCCCACATCCAATCGGCAGACAAACCCCCGGCCTGACGGCGTAGCCGCCGCTTTGGCGCGAACGAAAGGATCGAGCATGGCAACGCTCCTCTGGCTCCAGGCGGGTGCCTGCAGCGGCAACACCATCTCCTTGCTCCAAGCGGAGGAGCCGACGGTCGTCGACCTCCTCACGGACTTCGGCGTCGAGCTGATCTGGCACCCCTCGCTCGGGCCCGAGCTCGGCGAAGCAGTCCAGGAGATCCTGGCCGACCTCGTCTCGGGGCGGAAGCCGCTCGACATCTTCGTCCTCGAGGGCACGGTGATCACCGGTCCCAACGGCACCGGCCGCATGGACCTGTTCGCCGGCCGGCCGATGATCGAGTGGATCGACGAGCTCACCAAGGTGGCGTCCATCGTGGTCGGCGTCGGCGACTGCGCCGCCTTCGGCGGCCTCCCCGCCGTGCCCCCCAATCCCAGTGACTCCACCGGCCTGCAGTTCCATCGCGGCGAGGCGGGGGGGTACCTCGGCAAGGACTGGGTCAGCAAGATCGGTCTGCCTGTGATCAACATTCCCGGTTGCCCGGCCCACCCCGACTGGATCAGCCAGGTCGTCATGGCCGTGGCCACTGGGCGGGCCGGCGACCTCGCCCTCGACGAGTACCACCGTCCTTCCACGCTGTTCACGACCTTCACCCACTCGGGCTGCACCCGTAACAGTTTCTTCGAGTACAAGCAGTCGACCCCGCAGTTCGGCCAGGGCACCCGCACCGGCTGCCTCTTCTACGAGCTCGGCTGCCGGGGGCCCATGACCCACTCCTCGTGCAACCGGATCCTGTGGAACCGCCAGTCCTCGAAGACTCGGGCCGGCCACCCATGCCTTGGCTGCACAGAGCCCGAATTCCCGCACGACGACCTCATGCCCGGCACGGTCTTCAAGACCGTGAAGGTCTCGGGCGTGATTCCCAAGGACCTCCCGACCGGGGCCGACGCCTTCAGCTACATGGCCGCCGCGGCCGCGGCCCGGATCTCCGCTCCCCAGTGGGCCCGGGAAGACATGTTCGTCGTCTGAGACGACCTCGCACCGACAGATCGAAAGGAACCCAGCCACGATGGCCATCGCTGAGAGCAACACCATCGAGATCGAGGTGAGCCCACTCGGACGCGTCGAGGGCGACCTCGACCTGCACGTCAAGATCACCGACGGCCATGTGGCCGAGGCGTACACCGAGGCCCTCATGTTCCGCGGCTTCGAGATCATCCTCAGGGGCAAGGACCCCCAAGCGGGCCTCATCATGACGCCCAGGATCTGCGGGATCTGCGGTGGCAGCCACCTGACGAAGGCCTGCTACGCCCTCGACACAGCATGGAGGACGGTCCTGCCCCCCAACGCCATCCTCGTGCGCAACATCGCCCAGGCCTGTGAGACCCTCCAGTCCATCCCGCGCTGGTTCTACGCCATCTTCGCCATCGACCTCGTCAACAAGAAGTACGCCAAGGCCGACGGCTACGAGGAGGCCATGCGGCGCTTCGCCCCCTTCGTGGGCGAGAGCTACGAACCCGGAGTGGTCCTTGGCGCCAAGCCGGTCGAGGTCTACGCCATCTTCGGGGGACAGTGGCCACACTCGTCCTTCATGATCCCCGGTGGGGTGATGTGCGCCCCGACCCTGACCGACATCACCCGGTCCATCGCCATCCTCGACTACTTCCGGCAGGAGTGGATCGAGAACCAGCTGCTCGGTTGCTCCATCGAGCGCTACCGCGGCATCGAGACGTGGGAGCAGCTGCTCGAGTGGTGTGACGAGAACGAGTCCCAGCACGAGAGCGATCTCGCCTTCTTCATCCGCTACGCCATGGGGATCGGTCTGGACAAGTACGGGGGCGGCTACGGCAACTACCTGGCCATGGGCACCTTCTTCGAGCCCAGCCAGTACGCCACACCCACCATCGAAGGCCGGAGCCACGGTCTGATCACCCGGGCCGGGGTCTACGCCGGCGGCGATTACCACGCTTTCGACCACCTCAGGGTGAGCGAGGACGTCACGCACTCGTACTTCGAGGGCACGGGCTCGTTGCACCCCTGGGAGGGCGTGACCGAGCCGATCGACCCGGCCGAGGGACCCGGCCAGGGCAAGTACACCTGGGCCAAGGCCCCTCGCTACGACGTGGAGGGCCGCGGCCACATTCCCCTCGAGGTCGGCCCGCTGGCTCGCCAGATCATCGCCGGCAACACCGAGCGCGAAGCGTGGCAGGACTACGACCCTCTGATCCGGGACATCCACGACAAGATCGGCCCCAGCATTCTGGTGCGCACGCTGGCCCGCCTCCACGAAGCCGCCAAGTACTACGACATGACCAGGGCCTGGATCGACCAGATCAACCTCCACGAGGACTTCTACATCAAGCCGACGGAGCGCTCCGAAGGCAAGGGTTTCGGAGCCACGGAGGCAGCCCGAGGCGCGCTGGCCGACTGGATCGTCCTGGAGGACGACAAGATCGCCAACTACCAGGTCATCACGCCCACCGCGTGGAACATCGGCCCGAAGGACGGCCAGGAGGCCAACGGACCGATGGAGGAGAGCTTCATCGGGGCACCGGTGGAGGACCTGCACGATCCAATCGAGCTCGGTCACGTGGCTCGTAGCTTCGACAGCTGCATCGTGTGCACCGTCCACGCGTACGACGGCAAGACCGGTGAGGAGATGGCCCGATTCAAGGTCGACGGGATGCTGTGACGAACCCGAACCGATGAGACTGGTGATCGGTTGCGGCAACCTGCTGCGCGGAGACGACGCCATGGGCCCCGTCCTGGTCCGCCGGATGCTCGAGCGTGGACTGCCGGACGACCTCGAGGTCGCCGACGGCGGCACCAGCGGCATGGACGTGGCCTTCCGCATGCGGGGAGCGGACCAGGTCATCCTCGTCGACGCCGCCGAGACCGGCGGTGAGCCGGGCAGCCTGTACCGGCTCGAGGGGACCGACGTCGAGGCGCTCCCGCCGCTCGAGGGGATCAACCTCCACGCCTTCCGTTGGGACCACGCCCTGGCCATCGCCCGCTGGGCGCTCAAGGAGGACTATCCGCGCCAGGTGCTCGTCTACCTGATCGAGGCCGGGTCCTTCGAGTTCGGCGCTCCCCTGAGTCAGCCCGTCGAGCTGGCCATGGACCGACTGGTGGACCACCTGGTGGGGGCGTGAGTGAGCGAGGTGGAGCACGAGCCCTTCGTCAGCACCGACGTCCTCGAGGAGTCGGGGCGCTACACCGTGGTCATGGAGGTGGTGTTCCCCGATGGCGCCGTCCGCCACCGCCTGCAGACGTACCACACCCGGTCCCGGGCTGAGGCGGCGGCCAAGATGTTCTACCGGACGGCGGAGCGGGAGGCCCCGCCGGGATGGGGGATGTGATGACGGTGACCGAGGCGCGGAGCTGGACCAACGAGGCGGACCTGGCCCGCCCGCAGCCCCTGGGCCTCTTCGACGGCCCCGCCGGGCTCCTGCTGCTCGGCAGCGAGGAGGGTTCGGGCGAGCTCCTGGCGGCGCTCGCCCAAGGTGACCTGCCGGAAGCCTGGCCGGCGCCGGCCGGCGTGCTCGCCGCCACGCTGGCCGGCGACATCCCGGGGGCCCTCGCGCTGCTGGGCGACGGCCCGCTCGACTCCGTGAACCGACTCGTGCTCGCACCCGCCAGCGACTCCCTCGGAGCCGCCCGCCTGGCCGCCCGGGACGATCACCGGCTCAGCTGTGTGGTCGAGGCCGCCGCCTATGCGAGCGGGTTGACCGACCGCCCACCCGAGCGGGCGGGGCTCGACGGGGAGTTCGCCGTGCTGGCCCTGAGCGTCCGCGCCGCCCGGGCACTCGAGTTCAACGACGGCCGCCGGGCCGTACGGGCCCTCGAGGACGCGGTGCCCGAGGCCGCAGCCACCGGGCCGGTCCTCCACGCCCGGGTCCTGGCCATGCTGGCCGAGCAGGGGGGGCGCGGCCACGGCAACACCGCACTGGCGGCCGAGCGCTACGGCCTGGCGGCCGAGCTGCTCTGCGGCACCGGCTTCGGCCCACTCCGGGCCAACCTCCTCCTCGAGCGCGGCGTGCTGCTGCACCAGATGGCCGAGGTCGACCGGCACCTGCTCCTCGAGGCGGTGCAGTGCTACCAGGGGGCCCTGCTGAGCCTGGACCAGACGCGGGAACCCGAGCAGTTCGCGCTGGCCAACATGAACATCGGCATCGCCATCCTGGCCATGCCCATGACTCAGGCCTCGGACCAGGTGCGGCTCGGCGTGGCCGTCCAGTCGTTGCGCGCCGCGCTCGGGGTCTACCGGCCCGAGACCCATGGCTACGAGTGGTCGAGCTCCCAGATGAACCTCGCCAATGCCCTGCAGTACCTGCCCTCGACGCACCAGGAGGACAATCTCCGCGAAGCGGTGGACCTCTACGAGGAGGTGCTCGGGCACCGTTCTCGGCGAGCCGACCCGGCCGGCTACGCCCGGGTCCTGGCCAACCAGGCCAACGCGCTCGCCCACCTCGGGGCCCTCGCCGACGCCGAAGCGCGCTACGGCGAGGCCAGGGAGCTCTTCGCCGGTGTGGGCGACGCCGACGCCACTGGTGTCATCGACCGCCAGCTGGCCGAGATCGAGGCCCTGCGGTGACCGTGACCAAGGAGGCCCAGGAGAGTCGGAGCCCCGCCGTGCCACCCGAGGGCTTCGAGCAGCGAGCAGCCCGCCTCAGCTCGGCCGAGCGGGCCGTCGCCGGGCTCGACACCGAGGCCCGCGAGGTGGCGACGGAGCTGATCCGCGCCGTCGAGGCGCACCACGCAGCGGTACTGCAGAGCATCGTCGGCCGGCTTCGTCAAGACGACCGCGGGGCCGAGCTCCTCTACGAGATCGTCGAGAACCCCGAGGTCTACGCCTCGTTGGTCAAGGCCCGGATCGTCCGCCCCTCCCTGGCCATGCAGGCGATCCAGGTGCTCGACGGCATACGGCCCTACCTCCAGAGCCACAACGGAGACGTCGAGCTGGTGCGCATCGAGGGGGGGACGGCCTACGTCCGGCTGCTCGGCTCGTGCCAGGGCTGCGGTTCGTCCTCGACGCGGGACACGGTGGCCGAGGCCTTGCTGGCGCACCTGCCCGAGATCGACGAGGTGGAGGAGGTCCCCCCCGAGGCGGCGCCGTCCGGCGCGTTCGTGCCCGTGAGCGCGCTCGGCGTCCGCCGGACCGGAGGTCCCGGGCCGGCGTCGCCGTGAGCCCGCTCGCCACGGCGACGTTGCGTCCGCTGCGCTGGCTCGGCGGCGCCAGCTCGTTCGGCCTGCTGCTCCCCGACGCCTCACCCACCCCCTCGACCATGTACGCGCCCCGAGGCCTCTGCCTGACCGACGACGCCGTCGTGGTCGCCGACACGGGGAACCACCGCCTCTTGATCTGGCGGGAGGCAGTGCCCGGTTCCGACCACCAGGATGCCGACGTGGTCGTCGGTCAGCCCGACATGGTCAGCGAGGGACCCGGGCTCTTCCACCTGCCGACCGGCGTGCTGGTCAGCGACGGGAGGCTCGTGGTGGCCGACGCCTGGCACCATCGCATCCTCGTCTGGGACGACCTCTCGACGGCGCACCTCACGCCGCCGGCGTACGCCCTCGGCCAGGCCGACCTCGAGGGTGTCGACGAAGGCTGTGGCCCGCTGCGCTTCTATTGGCCCTTCGGCATCGCCCTGGTGGACGGGACCTTCTTCGTGGCCGACACCGGGAACCGTCGGGTCCTGGGCTGGCCCGGCGGCCTGCCCGAACCCGGGGTCCAGCCGGACGTGCTGCTCGGCCAGCCTCATCCCTTCGCTCGCGGAGAGAACCGCGACGGACCGGTCAGCGCCTCGTCGCTGCGGTGGCCCCACGCACTCGCTTCGGTGGCCGGGCACCTCGTGGTGGCCGATGCCGGGAACCACCGAGTGCTGGCCTGGCGCCTGCCGCTCGAGGGCGATCGCCCGGCCGACGTCGTGCTGGGCCAACCCGACATGACGAGCTCGGCGGAGTCGCCCTACCGGCCGCCGGGGCCGCGCTCCTTCCGCTTCCCCTACGCGGTGGCGGCCGCCGAGGACGGGCGGCTCTTCGTCGCGGACACCTCCAACAACCGCATCGGCATCGTCGACGACACCGCGGGCACGTTCGGCGCCGAGCCCCTCGGTGCCGCCGTTGACCGCGTGCTCGGCCAGCCCGACTTCGATGCCAACGGCGAGAACCGCTGGGACCGCGTGGAGGCCGACAGCTTCTGCTGGCCCTTTGGGCTGTCGTGGCACGCAAGCCACCTCGGCGTGGCCGACTCGGGGAACAACCGGATCGTGATCTGGGGCGAGGACGCATGACCACGGTGCTCGGAGTGCCCGGAGCCGTCACCCGCACACGGATCCGGGTGACCGGCGTCGTCCAGGGTGTCGGCTTCCGGCCCTTCGTGGCCCGCCTGGCCGGCGAGCTCGAGCTCGCGGGCCTGGTCGGCAACGACGCAGCCGGGGTCTTCATCGAGGTGCAGGGGCCGGCCGCGCAGCTGGCGACCTTCCTCGTCCGGCTGCGCGTCGAGGCGCCGCCGCTGGCGGTCATCGAGGAGATCGTGGTCAGCGAGCTCGAGCCCCGCGTGCCCCCCGAGACCGGCGGGCACGCGGCGGCCTTCCGCATCGTCGGTTCCGAGAACGGGCGCGGGTCGTCCACGCTGATCCCTCCCGACGTCGCCACCTGCGACCAGTGCATGGCTGAGGTCCTCGACCCGGAGGACCGTCGCTACCGCTACCCCTTCACCAACTGCACCAATTGCGGACCGCGCTTCACCATCGTCCGCTCGCTGCCCTACGACCGACCTGCCACGACCATGGCGGGCTTCACCATGTGCGAGGCCTGCGCGGCCGAGTACGAGGACCCGCGTGACCGCCGCTTCCACGCCCAGCCGATCGCGTGCCCGGAGTGCGGCCCGCAACTTTCCTTCCTGCGCGACGGGAGGCAACTGACGGGCACGGAGCCGGTTCTGACCGCCGTGCAGGCCGACCTGGTGGCCGGCGAGATCGTGGCCGTCAAGGGCCTCGGTGGCTACCACCTGGTCTGCGACGCCCGCAGCGACGAAGCCGTCGGCCGGTTGCGCCGGCGCAAGGGCCGGGGCGACAAACCGCTGGCGCTCCTCGTGCCCGACCTCGAGACGGCGGCCGGCCTGGCCGAGCTCGATCGGCTCGAGCGAGCGGCTCTCGCCTCGCCGGCGCGGCCTATCGTCCTGTGCCGCCGCCGAGGGGACGCCGCCATCTCGGCTCTCGTCGCACCCGGCAACCCCCTCGTCGGGCTCATGTTGCCCTCCACCCCCCTCCACCACCTGCTCTTCCGGCCGGTGTCCGCCCCCCCGAGCGCGGTACCCACCGCGCTGGTGTGCACATCTGGGAACCTGAGCGACGAACGGATCTGCTTCGAGGACGACGACGCGCGGGCACGGCTCGGCTCGCTGGCCGATGCCTTCTGCACCAACGACCGGCCCATCGAGGCGCCCTGTGACGACTCGGTCGTGCGGGTGGTCGACGGTGCGGTCCTGCCCGTGCGCCGGTCGCGGGGCTACGCCCCACTGCCCATCCGCCTGCCCGTGGAGGTCGTCCCCACGATCGGCTGGGGTGGCGAACTCAAGGCGACCTTCTGCCTGGCCGCCGGCGCCCATGCCTGGGTCAGCCAGCACATCGGCGACCTCGGGGGCTACGAGACCGAGCAGGCCCTGGTGGCCCAGGCCGCCGCCTTCTGCCGGATGTACGGCGTGGAACCCGAGCGC
>Ga0187770_10001405_pt1 | contig 12749 bp, 10 predicted proteins | sample 0116_SJ02_MP02_2_FD_133154 | JGI IMG/M metagenome (GOLD analysis project Ga0187770, IMG submission 133154) | Tropical peat soil microbial communities from peatlands in Department of Meta, Colombia - 0116_SJ02_MP02_20_MG | ecosystem: Environmental > Terrestrial > Soil > Wetlands > Peat | place...
ATTGATCAGCGTGATGGCGTCGAATTTTCGCTCGCTTTGAAATTTCTCGAGGGGCGTCTGCCAGATCCGCCTGCCGGAAACCCGCCGCGCAAATTCCGCGGCCTCAGGACTCAACTCGATGCCGGCGCAATATAGTCCCGGCAGCGCGGAAAGTCTTTCCAGCAAATGGCCCATCCCGCAGCCGATGTCCAGGACCGATCGAGCGCCCGCGCACTCTTCCGCGATCAGCGAAAAATGCCGGTCGTAAAAAAGCCGCTCGCCCTGGTATCGCGCCGCGCAATCCAGGATTCCAATCTGCGGGTTTTTTCCGGACACAACGCGCTCGTGCTGCAGCTCCGCCTTCGGATACGGATGAATGAAGAAGAGATCGCAGACATCACAAACAAGAAGCGTGCAGCCATTCTCCCTGAACGCCTCCCTTGACTCCGAGAGCCCGCAGAGCGGACACACCGGCTCCGATTGCAAGCGCTTATCATCGGCCGGGATCACCACCGGGCGTGCGGCATTTGAAAGGTGTATCTGATTTTGTGTCGCCATCTTCGGCCCAAACCCTCAATCCGCAGCCTGATTTGAGCGGCTGTACTGAGCTGCCAGGCGCTCCACACCAGGCCGGCTTTCTGCCAGGAGTTCGCGCAAGGCACCGCAGACTTCCAACACCTGCTCGTGCGTCATTGACGAAAAGAATGGCAGCGCCAGGCAGCGCTCGGCCGCCGCTTCCGTCTCAGGGAGCGCCGGCAGCGGCCCGGGCACATGTTCCCGGAAATAAGGTTGCAGATGGATGGGCTGAAAGTAGGCCTGGCACGCAATCCCGCGATCCCGCAATCCAGCCATCAAGTGATCGCGGTCGAGCCCTGCACTCGCGCCATTCAACTGGATCACATACGCGAACCAGCTTCGCCGGGAGCCGTCCAAATCTGACGCCGGCGCCACTTGCGGCAAGGTGGCGAGCGCACTTGAATACCACTGGGCCACGCGCGCGCGCGCCGCGAGCAATTCCTCAATTCTTTCCAGTTGCGCCAGCCCGAGAGCGCAGTGCAAATCGCTGAGACGGTAGTTGAAACCAAGCCGGATGTGGCGCACCCAGCCGCCATCGTCATCGCGTCCCTGATTGCGCATGCTGCGGCAGAGCGCGGCGATGCGCGCGTCGTCGGTTGCCACCATCCCGCCCTCGGCGGTGGTCATCTGCTTGTTCGGGTAGAACGCGAAAGCGGCTGCGTCGCCGAAGGTTCCCACACGGCGTCCGCAGTGCTCAGCTCCGAGCGCTTCACATGCGTCTTCGATCACTCGCAGGTTGAATTCGCGAGCGATCTCGAGGATCAGCGCCATATCGCAGGGCAGTCCAAACATATGAACAGGCAAAATCGCGCGGACGATGCGCCCGGTTCGCCGGTTCACGAGCCGCCGCCTGACGCGCTCCCACGTGCAATCTCTTGCAATCGCCTCACGCAGCGCCGCGGGATCGAGATTAAACGTCCCGGGATCGATATCCACAAACGAAGGCAGCGCGCGTTCGTATAGAAGGCAATTGGAGGAAGCCACGAAACTGAACGAGGAGGTAAGCACCTCATCTGCCGCGCCGATCTCCAGCGCTCTGATGCAAAGGTGCAGCGCAGAAGTTCCGCTGTTGGTGGCCACTGCAAATCGCGTCCCGGCGTAGGCGGCGAATTCCTCCTCGAACTCAGCCAGCCGCGGGCCCAGGCTGAGCTGGCCCGATCGCAATACCTGCGTCACGTACTCGATTTCACTTTCGCCGATGTCGGGTTTCGAGAGTGGGATTTTCATGCTGTCCCCCAATTCACCGCGGCTGCGGCAACTTTCGCGGGCGCAGAGTCCGCCACGCTGCGGACGGGCACCCTTTTGAACCCCGGCGCGACCACTTGCAGGTAATCGAGCAACCCCTGGTAATCCCCCCGCGCGAGATACTCTTCCATTGCGCCGATTTTCGTGAGGATGCCGCGCGCCATCGGATTTTGCTGGCTGATCACCAGGATTTTTCCGGTTTCCGTTTGCACTGGCCGCTCCCACGCTTCCCACAACTCTTCGGCGATCTTTTCTCCTTCGCTCAAGCCCGTGAATTCGATCGGAAGGTCGCGTTCGGGCTTATGCCCCGCGAAGAGCGCCATCGTTTTGGCAAGCTCGTAGATATTGAGGGGTTCCCCCATGTCGAAAACGAATGTTTCGCCTCCCTGGCCCAGCGCCGCCGCGCGCAGAATCAAGTGCACGGCCTCGCGCACCGTCATGAAGTAGCGCGTCGCGCGCGGATCCGTCACGCGGATGGGTCCGCCCCGCTGAATCTGCTCCCAGAAGAGCCGCAACACGCTGCCTGTGCTGCCCGCCACATTTCCGAATCGAACATTCATAAGCCGAGTCCGCCGGTTGCGCGCCAGCTCCTGGATGCACAGTTCCGTGAGCTTCTTCGAAAGGCCCATGTAATTGCGCGGATACACGGCTTTGTCCGTGGAGATATTCACGAACCGGCTGACGCCGAATTCGATGCAGGCCTCCGCCAGGTTGCGAGTTCCGATCACGTTGTTGCGTATCGCTTCCTGCGGGTGCGACTCGAGCAGGCCCACGTGCTTGTGCGCCGCGGCGTGCAGCACGATTTCCGGGCGTTCCTGCCGCAAAATTTCCCGCACGCGGTGGAGATCGAGCAGATCGACGAAGAGCGGCTTGGTCCGCGAAGCGCCCAGCCGCTCGCTCGCTTCCAGATTCGCGTAGAACAGGCTGTTTTCGGATTTGTCCAGCAGCAGCAGCTTGCGCGGGCCGGCGGCCGCAATCTGGCGGCAAAGTTCCGAGCCGATGCTGCCTCCCGCTCCCGTGACGAGCACCACTTTTTCTCCCACCACTCGCCGCGTCTGGTCCGTATCGACGCGAATTTCCTCGCGCGGGAGAAACTCTTCGATTCGGGGCCGGCGCAAATCTGTCCGCGACACTTTTCCATGCATCAATTCGGCCAGCGAAGGCAGCGTGCGCACGGGAATGCAAGTTCTCCGGCACGCGTCCAGAATGTTCCGCATCTGCGCCGATGTCGCGCTTGGTATGCAGATCAGAATCTCTTCGGCGCCCATTTCCAGCGCGATGCGCCCGAGTTCCGCAATCCCGCCCGCGACGGGCACGCCGTAGATCGCACGTCCCCATTTTTCTGGATCGTCGTCCACCACCGCCACAGGCCGGCACCCGGAGGAAGCGTCCAGCGCGAGTTCTTTCACGAGCGACATCCCGGCGTCGCCCCCGCCGACGATCACCACCCGCTTCCCTCGCGTCCGAGAAACGGCTTCATGCATCTTCACCAGGCGCACGCCGAAATGCAGGAGGCCCCAGTTGAATTGAATGAGAACCCAGTCAAGAAGGAATACGACGACGGGAATGTGCAGGCGGGGGAATTGCCAGCGCATGAAACCCGCAAACGCTAGCGTACTAAGGCTTGCGGCTTTTGCAATCGTCAGGAGGTCTGCGACGCTTCCGTAACGCAGCGACCGGCGATAGAGCCTTGCACTCACGACTGCGGCAAGGCGGAAGAGGATCAGCAAGCCTACGGTGCCGCCAAATGCCTCGCCCGCCCACTTAAATCCACGCGTTTCCGCGAGCGCATACACTGCGAGGCCATATGACAACGCCGCCAGCAGCAATTCCGCAGCCAACACAAACGGCGCTCGATCCGCCTGCCGAGCCCATTTGCAGACCGTTGCTGCAATTCCAGCGTCTTCTGCCAACGAGCCGAATCTTTGCCGAGTGGTTTGCCCAACCAAGAAGGTAGCCATCAGTAGACCCCATTTGCATCGTTTTGAATTTTGGAACGGCGCCCCAAGCCGCTGCATTCTCCCAAGTATTGAATCCTGGGTACAGTCTGGCGGCGTTCCTTGCCCGCGTGTGGCTTAGCCTCTCAGGTCCCACGGGCGGACCCGCGACTCGCCACTCGGTCTTTTTGCGGGGGCGATTGCATCCCCGCGGATGTCTGGTTTTGCGTTGAGGGGCGCTTCGGTATTGCCGCGCCCACAGCGAAATCACAGGATTCTGTACACCGCATCGGGAATCGGGAATGTCCGCTTGTTCAGGACAGCTCCGATCACCGGCACCTTCGCGGCTTCCAGGTTTTCTTTTGCAATCCGAGCCGGCTCCCGCCGCGTGGAATTCGATCCCACCACCAGGATGACCCCGTCGGTCATTTGCCCCAGCAATATCGCGTCGGCGTAGGAATGGATGGGGGGCGTGTCGATCAGGATGTGATCGAAATCGCCGCGCAATTCCGTGATCCGCGCCCGCAACCGCTCCGGGTGCAAAGCTCCATTCGGCTCGCGTCCCACGTCGCCGGCAGTGATCAACCACAAGTTGCTTCCCGAAGCGCGCCGCGCAAACTCGTGCATCGGCCGGGAATCCCTCGCCGCATCTGCGAACCCGGCGCCATTGTCAAACCGGAAGTATTCATGCAGCGAAGGGGACCTCAGGTTTGCATCCACAATACAAACCGATCCGGCGCCTTGATCCGCCAGCACCTCACCTGTGCGGGCGCACACCCAGCTGCACCCATCTCCCGCATTCACGCCACAGAAGGCCACGGCGCCGGGCGCGTCCGCCATTCCCGGCAAGATGAACACGCGTTGCACAAGGTTCATCACCTCGCCGTCGGCGCTCGACCGGCCATTTCGGCGATGGGAATGGCCGTTCGCATGCGCTGCCTTCGTCTTGGGTATCGTTTGGGAAGGAATTGAGAATCCTTCCATTCTCTGCAAGATGTCGAAATTTCGGCTCATGGTGTTCCCTCATGCGGGCCCGCAGCGGCCAGTTGGGACTGGGTCCCTGCTTTGGCGCCTGCCTCGCGGCGCAAGTCCATCGGAAACCGGATCCTCTGGTCCGTTTCGATATGGTCGGGGTCGATGATTTCAGGATTGAGGGCGAGGGTCGCGGCAAGAGTTTCCGTATCGAATCTTCCGAGATATTCGAAGCTTAGGTGCCGAAGCGTGTCTTCTCTTCCCACAGTGACCGTGAAGATCCGGCTGCGCGCCGGCGATTTGGGAGCAGCGGGCGGATTCGCAACAGTTGTGTGCCGCGCCGGGCCTTGGTCGGTTGGCGCGGCCTGACTCTCCTCTGACAAAACCAATTGCGCCGCCGCCGCGGGGAGGGCCGACGCCGGCGGCGCAATGGTTTTGGGCAGGACCGCTGCTTCCACTGTGGGCAGCCATTCGAGGGGTGGGGTACGCATCCCTCGACTCCAGGACATGCCGGAGGCGATCCCCAGCAGAAGGACAGCGGCGGTTGAAACGATTGCGGGTACGATTCTCGCGGTTCGCCGGCTTCTTGGAGCCGCCAGCATCGCGCTGAAGGGCGCATTGAATGGGCTGAAAACCTGGTACGGCCGTCTGCTTCGCGTTTCCAAGTGTGAAGAAGGCACCAGCGATTCGAGTTCCAGATCCGACACGGCCTCGCAAACCATCTTCGAATCCACTTGCCTGGCGCCTGCCGAATAAGCCAGCGACATCGAATTGAAGCAGAGATTGTTGATGTTTCGCGGGATGCCCCCGCTGTGCTTTGCAATCAGCAATCGCGCGCCCACGGTGAAAAGCGGCGGCCCCGCATAGCCCGCTACCCACAACCGATGATCGATGTACGCATTTGTTTCGGCTGGCGTGAAGGGCTCGAGCCGGATGATGGACGCAATTCGCTGCCGCAATTGCGCGAGCATGGGCTGCGCCAGCCGCTCGGCCAATTGCGGCTGTCCGGCGATGACGATTTGCATCAGCTTCATCCAGGGAGTCTCGAAATTGGAGAGCAACCGGACAAACTCGAGAACCCTCTCGCTCAGGTTTTGCGCCTCATCAATCACGAGCACAAAGGGTTGTCCCTTGCGCTGCTGTTCCAGGAGAATTCGATGGAGCGCTTCGTGCATCCCGGGCGGATCCAGGTATGCGGCTTCCACACCCAGATCCATCAGTAGATGGCGCATCAACTCGTGCGAGTCGCAGTCTGTCTGGAATAGAAACGCTGTGCGCGCTTTGTTCCGCAGCCCTTCGAGGTACTGAAAGAGCAGGGAAGTCTTGCCCATGCCGGGAGGCGCAATCAGCGCCAGGAATCCGCGGTTGTTCTCCGTCCCGTAGATGAGCGACGCCAGCGCCTCCCGATGCTTCCCTCCCAGGTGCAAAAAGCGCGGGTCGGGAGTGACCCCGAACGGCTGCTCGATCAATCCGAAATGCTGGAGAAACATGCGCGCTCAGCCTTTCGTTTTTTCGGGAATGGATGCCAGCACTTTCACTTCGAGATAGCGTCCGAGTTCGTCAGGGGTCCGGAACGACGGATCCATGCGGTCCACCGCATACGCCGCGCCCATGCTCGCAGCTCCGGCTACAAAAAATCCTCCGATCAAAACCCACGCGAGGTGAAGCGTGGGCAGAGCGGGAACAGTGGCCGCCTCGGCGATCGAAACATTCACGATGCGCTTTTGATCGAGCGCGTCAGAGATCCGTGCCTCCTCGCGCTTCCGCAAATAGAGCAGGTAGTTTTCCTCCGCGGTTCTGACGTTGCGAACGAGGTCGTCTTGCAGCGTCCCCTTCGAGTCCATCTCTTCGGCTGCTTTCTGATATTGGTGCACCACGCGCGCCGTGGCTGCAGCCTGCGCTTCGAGCGCCGCGTGATCCGCTTCCGCTTTCGCCAGCTCTGTGGTCATCCAATCCTGTGCCGGCAAACGATCCGTCGTGATCTCCTGCGCCGGCGACTTTTCCGCCTGCGCGACGGCTTTTCGCGCCTCTTCGATTTGGCGCTCGATCGTTTGGACCGGCGGATACGCCGGCGCGTACTTCATCAGCAATTCACCGCGCTTGAGCTCGAGCGAAAGCAGTGCGCTTTGGAGCTGCGCCGCAAGCTGCCAGTTGTCGAACTTCTTCACTTGCGTCATCTGGCGCTCCGGAATCACGCTGGCCATCTGCCGGAGCGCGCTGGCCCGCTCGCTGGCTTCCGAAGCTCCGGTCCGCGCCTGCTGCACTTCCGCTTCGAACTGGCTGAGCTGCTGCAGGATGAGTTGCTTCTGCGCGCTCGCGGACACGATTCCGGTTTCGCTGTCGAAGTTCGCGAGCTGCGTTTCCGCCGTCGCGAGTTCGTTTTTGTAGCGCTCCGTTTCCGCGAAAAAAAAGGCGAATGTCCCCGGCGGGCGATGCACTTCGGCGTGCTTGCGCAGGTACGAATCCGCCAGCGCATGCAGAACGCGCGCGGACTCCGCCGGGTCGCGCGAGGAGTACACCACGCGAATCAGCGTGGTCTTCTTCAGCGGATCGACTACCAGCCCTTCTTCCAGGCCCTGGACAGCGCGAGCCAGCCGTGTCTCCGGTGTCGAAGCCGTTCGGCGAATTGCATCTGTCACGCGCCGCACCGCCCGGTCCCAGCCGGATTTTTCCTGCGATTCGAGCCCGCACGCGATCACCACTTCTTCCAGCAGGTCGCGGCTTTTCAGCAGCTCCACTTCCGAGTTCAAGTCTTCTTCGCTCACCAGCGGCGTGGGCACGGCAATCATCGTCTCCGGGTTCGGCGTCACGACGGGATCCACGCGCTCCCGGTTGACCAGGATTTTCATCTCGGCTTCGTATTTCCGCGGCAGCAGCAGCATTCCCAGAATCGCCCCCAAAAAGATCCCTAAGAAAATCACCGTTGCGAGCCGCTTCTGCCGAAATACCGGCGCGACCGCATCCCGCAAACTCACAGTGAGCCCTCCGTGCCCACCGCCGGGGCGAATCGCCAACGCGTTCGAATTTGTTTCCTGTTCCATCTTTCCTCTAATCGTGAAGCTGGTAATACGCTCCCATCCCTGACGAAGGGATGAATTTCTTCACCTTCGAAATCGTGTTCTGCGGCACATACAACATGTCGCCGCTTCGAATCTCCGCATCCTCATTTACGTTGTGCCCTTGCAGGATTCGCTTCAAATTGAGCGGCGTCACTTGGTACCAGTCGTTATTCATCCGCCGGAAAAGAAGCACCTGTGAATGCTTGGAGGCGTCGTTCAATCCGCCTGCGATCGCCACGGCCTGGGTCGCGGTCGTGTATCCGCGCAGATCGAATTTCCCGGGTTTCTGCACCTCGCCGCTGACGATGAAATACGGCTTGTTGAAGTCCTTGAGCTCGACCGTCACGAGCGGATCGTGCAGGATGCCCGCGTACGCTGCGCCAATCGCTTTTTCGGCTTCCTCGGTTGTCATTCCCTGCAAGCGGATGCTTCCGGCGCCGGCCAGGCTCGCGAAACCGTCCGGCTGGATGCTGATCGTCTGATCGAATTCAGGCGTCAATGGAAACGCCACCGTAATTGCATCGCTCGCGCACAGGCGGTACCTTGCGTCGCGTCGTTGAAGCGCGGGACGATCGGAATCGCTCGCTCCGGCGGACTCCTGTGCGCTTGCAAGCGCATGGATTTGCGCGGGTGCGGCGCTTTGCGGCGCTGGAGTGACGGTCCCAGCCGTCCAGAGGTACGTCGCTGCGAGCAGTGCTATGCGCGTATTTTTCATTGCCTTCTTCTCTTGATGGTTGCGAGCGCGTTCTCTAATTGGCGCTCAGGGTCACTTCATAGTTCGCCACTGCGAACCCGGAAGCCACTCCGCTTTCCGTTTCCTGTCGTGGTTCCACTCGCACCACGCGCCCCTCTGCGTCCACACGCAAGCCACGAGCCTCTCCTCCCAGTGCCGGAAGAAAAATGCTCATCGCCACTCGTGTCCCTGTTGGTGGAGAGTCTTCCGTTTCGATGTAGGCGCCCTTCTGACTGATGTCGCGGGTCTGACCGCGCCCCACTTTCTCCGCGCCGTCATGCGCGTTCCATTGAAAAACAACGCGCGCCTGCAGCGCATACCGCACGCTGACGCGCAGATTCAAGCTGGCGGTCGTGGCTCGCGCATCGGCGATTCTCGTCGTTCGCGGCGCGGGCCTCGCTCTCAGTTGTGTTGTCATGGAAGCTCCGGGGGGCTGAAACCTACGCCCGGAGCGAAAGCCGCACAAGTGGCGCAAAGTTTTGCCGGGCGTGAGCGTTTAGTTTCCGTGCGAAGCGGCACGCCGAGGGGCGCCTTTCGCTCGCACGCTCGTCGTTGGCCGCGTCTCCGTACCCCCTCCCGACAAGAGGACAAATGTCTCTAGGCATGTGTTAGGTATTTGTGTCTCTGGTTTGAGAGGAGAAATGTTCCTGGGGTTCCGCGACGCCTAGTTCCCCGAAAGGCCACTGTCAAATGAACTGTGGCGATTCGCCCGATTCGGCTTAATTCCTCTGCTGTCAACCAGATGCATGCTTCGGCCGTGGCGCCGCCCGACGTTGCTGCCGCCTGTTTCATCGGCCAGCTCCCATCGAGCAGGGATTGAAATTCTTGTGGACTGCCCTGTGAAATTTTTTCGGAATTCGATGCCGGAAGATTCGAAATTCCAGGGGAAATGTGTTGGTTAAAAGCGCGCACTTTCGCCCCCTTCGCTTTTCGACCCTTCATTTTTTTTCAAATTTTTCTTGCAATTTTTTCGCGCGCATCTAAAATCTTTTCACCCTTCCAGACTCCACAGCACCTCAGGAACGATAATGAGGAACGGGCTGGCTTCTCGGAGTCTTGTCAATATCCTGATCGCCGAAGCAAATCAGATGAATTGCCAACTGGTTGCGAGCGCGTTCCGGCCCAGCCGCTATCGCGTGGCCGTGGTCGCGAGCGCCACCGAGTCCATCCGCGCGCTGGCGCTGCTGAAAGAAATCCAGCCGGATGTGGCGGTGATCAGCGCCCAGCTCAAGGAAGGACCGCTCGAAGGATATCGCGTGCTGCGCGAGCTGCGATTGCTCCACGCCCGGACGCGCGCGATCATGCTGTTGGAATCGCGCAGCCGGGAAACCGTCGTCGACGCCTTTCGTTTCGGCGCCCACGGCGTCATCTTTCGCGACGAGCCGCTCGAAACGCTCGCAAAATCGATACACGCGGTGCATCAGGGACAGGTGTGGGCCAATAGCGAGCATCTGGGATATCTTCTCGACGCGCTCACGCACGCGTTGCCGCTTCGCGTCCAGGACGCGCGCGGGGTGAATCTGCTTTCGAAACGTGAGGAGGACGTGGTCCGCCTCGTCGCGGAAGGGCTGACCAACCGCGAAATTTCCCACCGCCTCCGATTGAGCGATCACACCGTGAGAAATTATTTGTTTAAGATTTTCGATAAGCTGGGGGTGTCGAGTCGCGTCGAGCTCGTCCTCTACTGCCTGCAGCAGCGCAATTCCAACTCCGTTGAGCTCCCGCTGTAATCTCACAAAACATTTTTCATCAGCTACGCCTAGCGCGCGGACTTCGTTGCACCAACCGCTTTCAAAAACCGCGCCACCTCCTGACGGGTTGGCATCGACGGTTGCGCGCCTTTTCGCGTCACCGAAATCGCTGCCACCGCCGCCGCGTACCGCGCTGCCTCCATTGGATTTTTTCCCGAGAGCAGGCTCACGGCGAATCCCGCATTGAATGCATCTCCCGCTGCTGTCGTGTCGATGGCCTTTACCTCGAATGCCGGGACGATTTGCTGCTTCCCATCCGCCATCGAGAGAAACGCGCCTTGCGCGCCCATTTTGATCGCCACATTCTGCGGCCCGCGCGCGCGAAGCCATTCGGCGTAACGTGCTGCATTCGATGGCGTCACCGGCGCGTCGGGCGCCAGGCCGCACAAAATGCGCGTCTCGCTTTCGTTCGGCGTGATCCACGCAATCGTTTGCATGAGACCGCCCGGCAATTCTCGCGCCGGAGCGGGGTCGAGCATCAAGGGAATTCCTTGCCGGTGCGCAAACACGCCCAGCGTTTCGAGAGCCGGCAAGGGAATCTCCAGTTGCGCCAGCAACATTCCTGCCTTCCGCAGAAGCGCCGCATGTTTCTCGATGTCTTCGGGCAGTATCCGTCCGTTTGCTCCCGGAACCACGACAATGCAGTTCTGGCCGTCCGCGCCGAGATTGATCAGCGCCACGCCCGAAGATCCTTTGACCGTAGTCACCGCTTTGACATTCACGCCCGCCGCGCGCAGCGACTTTTTGAGTCCCGGCCCGAAGGTGTCGTCGCCCACTTTGCCGATCATGCTCACCGGATAGCCGAGCTTCGAGATTGCAACAGCTTGATTCGCTCCCTTGCCGCCGTGAAACGTCGCAAATTCGCAGCCGGTCAGAGTCTCTCCCGGAAGCGGCACGCGTTCCGCCGTGGCCACTAAATCCAAATTGATGCTGCCCACGACGACGATTGGTTTTCGCATAATCGGCGAATCCTCCCCGATCAACGCGCCAGCCTATCATGGCCCGCCCCCGGACGAACGCACCCCGATATTGCGGCGACACGCCTGATGGGATAGGTTCCTTGCGCCGGAATTCATAACTTGCGCAAAAAATCTTTCAGCAAGATTTGTCCGCTGCTTGCGCTCGCGATTTTCATTGCCGCCGCTTGCGCGCACGCTCAAGACCAGCCGGCCGCGAGCGCGCCGCTCACAATCACCACGGATCGCCCGGCCATCACCGACGCGAGCACCGTGGTCCCGCGCGGCTATCTGGTTTTCGAAAATGGTTTCACCCAAACCGGCAGCCTGGGGCAGAGCAGCTTCGATTTCCCCGAAACGCTCGCCCGCTTCGGACTCACCTCGAGCACGGAACTGCGCTTCACTCCTCCAGATTATTTTCAGAATTTCAATACCGGCCGGGGATTCGGCTCTGGCTGGGGCGATTTGAGCCTGGGCGTGAAACAGCAGCTCATCGCCAGTTCCGACGGCTTCGATGCTTCGCTGATTGCTTCGCTCAGTTTTCCATCCGGCGCGCAGATCATCTCCAGCCATGGCTACGACCCGCAGTTCCTCCTCCCCTGGTCGCACCCGATCTCCAAGAATTGGACCGCTGCCGGGATGTTTTCGATTTTTTGGCCCACCGAAGGTCCGCGCCGCAATCTGACGGGCCAGGCCAGTTTTTATCTGGATCGCCAGCTCACCAGCAAGTGGGACGCCTTCCTCGAATACGGTGGGGAATATCCGCAGCGCGGGGGCCCGCAACATATCCTGCACGCCGGCACGTCGTTCAAGCTCACCCCCAACCAGCAGCTCGATTTTCACTACGGCGCCGGCCTTTCCGCGGCCGCCGTGGACCATTTCGTCGGCTTCGGCTATTCCTTTCAATTTCAGGTCCTTCATCATGAGAAACCCAACAAGCCCTGAGATCTTGGCGAGAGGAGCACGATGATGCGGCTCGACACACCGATAACCAGCCTCCTGGGCATTCAGCATCCAATTCTGCTGGCTCCGATGGACACCGTCGCCGACGCGCGTCTCGCTGCTGCAGTGAGCGCCGCCGGAGGCTTTGGAATTCTCGGCGGCGGCTATGGCGACGAAACTTGGCTCACGCGGGAACTCGATCTGCTCGAGCGGACGAAAGTGCGCTTCGGCGTCGGATTCATCACCTGGAGCATGGCCAAACAGCCTCAGCTCCTCGAACTCGCACTGGAACGCAAGCCGGTTGCGGTGATGCTGTCGTTCGGCTCCCCTGTTTCCTTCATTGACCGAATAAAACGCGCCGGAGCCCTCATCATTTGCCAGGTGCAGTCGGCAGCGATGGCGGAGGAGGCTGCCGCAGCAGGTGCGGATATTCTTGTCGTGCAAGGCACGGAAGCCGGAGGCCATGGAGCCGCGCGCGGCCTGATTACACTTGTTCCGGAAATTGTGGACCTCGTAAAAGGGCGTATACCGGTCGTCGCTGCGGGCGGGATTGCTGACGGTCGTGGCCTGGCAGCGGCGGTCATGCTGGGAGCCGCCGG
>Ga0187770_10001406_pt1 | contig 12738 bp, 9 predicted proteins | sample 0116_SJ02_MP02_2_FD_133154 | JGI IMG/M metagenome (GOLD analysis project Ga0187770, IMG submission 133154) | Tropical peat soil microbial communities from peatlands in Department of Meta, Colombia - 0116_SJ02_MP02_20_MG | ecosystem: Environmental > Terrestrial > Soil > Wetlands > Peat | place...
CGGCGTCCTCGTCTTGGACGCGCAGGCGCCGGTCGGAACGCCCCTGGCCGAGTACCTCGGGGACGTGGTCCTCGACCTGGAGATCACGCCGAACATGGCGCGATGCATGTCGGTGTTGGGGGTAGCCCGGGAGGTGGCGGCACTGACCGGCGGGCGCGTGTGGTATCCAAAGGTCGAGATGCAGGCCGAGGGGGAGCCGATCGAGGGGCGCGTGCAGGTCGCTATCGAGGATCCCGCCCTGTCGGCCCGCTACACGGCGACCTTGATCGCCGGAGTCACCATCGGACCATCGCCGGAATGGATGCGGCGCCGGCTGCGCTTGGCGGGCATCCGGCCCATTAGCAACATCGTTGACGTGACCAACTATATCATGATGGAGTGGGGCCAGCCGTTGCACGCCTTCGACTACGACGTCCTGGTGCGCCGCGCCAAGGGGGTCCCGCGGATCACGGTCCGCGCCGCCAGGACGGGCGAAGTGATCACGACGCTGGATGGGGTGACGCGCACGCTCACCCCCGAGCGGCTGCTGATCACGGACACGGCGGGGCCCATCGCCGTGGCGGGCATCATGGGTGGGGCCGAGACCGAGGTCACTGACGGCACGCGGACTATCCTCCTCGAGTCGGCCAACTTCCACTTCGTCTCCATCCGCAAGACGACGCAGGCGCTGAAGCTGCCTAGCGAGGCCAGCGCCCGGTTCGGCCGCGGAGTTCCCCCGGCATCCGCGGTCCCGGCCGCCACGCGGGCCACCGAGTTGATGCGGTCGCTGGCCGGAGGGACGATCGCCCGGGGCATCGCCGACTGCTACCCGGCCCCCCAGGCGCCCTCGGTGGTGCTCCTGACGACCGGCGAGGTGAAACGCATCCTGGGCATGGAGCTTGCCCGGGCCGAGATCGAGCGGATCCTCACGGCCCTCGAGTTCCGCTGCGAGGCCGAGGGCGAGGCGGGGTTGCGGGTGACCGCGCCTGACCATCGGCTGGACATCGGGACGGGCGTGACGGGGGCTGCGGACCTCATCGAGGAGGTGGCGCGGATCTACGGATACGACCGGATCCCCGTCACCGAGATGGCGGACACCCTTCCGCCGCAGCGCGACCGGGCGTCCGTGGATCTCGAGGAGCGGGTGCGGGATCTCTTGGCTGTCGCCGGCCTGCAGGAAGTGATCACCTACCGCCTAACGACGCCCGAGCGCGAGGCCGCCCTGATCCCCGAGGGCGCCCCGGCCGCGGAGCGGCCCTATGTCCGGCTCGCCAATCCCGTCAGCGCCGATCGGGTGGTGATGCGCCAGAGCCTCCTGCCCGGCCTCTTGGAGATCATGGCGCAGAACGCGCGGCTTCGCGAGCGGCTCTGGTTCTTCGAGGTCGGTCCGGTCTACCTCCCGAACGGCGCGGCCGACCTGCCGGCCGAACCGCGGCGGCTGGCCATGGGGATCGCCGGGCGGATCGCGCCGGCCTCGTGGCGGGAAGTCGATCCGTGCCGCACCGATTTCTTCGATCTCAAGGGGGTGGTGGAAGCCCTCCTGGAGGGGCTCCACCTCACGGCCGTGGCCTTCGAGCCGGCGACCCATCCGACGTTCGCTCCGGGCCGCACGGCCCGGGTGCTCGTGGAGAGCCGGGAGGTGGGCGTCCTGGGCGAGATCCACCCGCAGGTCCGAATGGCGTTCGATCTGCCGGGCGGACCGGTCTGCCTGACGGAACTCGACCTGGACGCGCTGCTTGCCCGCGTCCCGTTGACGTATCGCGTGGTGGCGGTTCCCCGGTTCCCGCCCGCGCTGCAGGACATCGCCCTGGTCGTTGACGAAGGGGTGCCGGCGGCCGACCTCACGGCGGTCGTTCGTTCCGCGGGCGGGCCGCTGCTTTACGATGTGCGTCTCTTCGACGTGTACCGGGGACCGCAGCTTCCCCCCGGCCAGAAGAGCCTGGCCTATTCCCTCGTGTTCCAGGCGACGGATCGCACGCTGACCGATGCGGAGGTGGAGGCGGAGAAGCGCCGCATCGTCGGGGCGGTGGCCAAGCGCCTGGGCGCCCGACTGCGCGCCTGAGGGCCCCTCCTTGTAGGTTCCCCTGAATCCGCACCGCCAGAGAATTCCTCCTTTACAAAGGTCCGGGGCTTTGGTAGGTTCTCCTCGGTTGTCGCGGAGTGGACCAGATGGACACGGTATTGGAGCGGCTTGCCGCCCTCGAGACGAAGGTTCGTGAGACCCTGGCGCAGGCGGAGGATGCCCGCCTGGAGCGGGAGGCACTCCAGGCGGAGATCCGCAGCCTAGAGGCGGATGTCCGCTCCCGCGAGCAGGAGATCGCGACCCTTTTGGCGGAGCGTGATCGGGACAGGGCCGAAGTGGCGCACCTGCGCGCCGAGCGCGACGAGGTGCGCGCGCGGGTGGAGGGCCTCCTCTCCGAGATCGGCCGTCTTGAGGCGACCGTGCAGGGGGTTGGGGTCTGAGCCGAAGGAGTCAACGGATGGCAGCCGGCGAAGGGGTGATCGAGGTTGAGTTCTTCGGTGAGCGCTACACGCTGCGGGCGACCGACAGCCCCGAGTACCTGAACAGGGTGGCGGAGTATGTGAACGGCAAGTTCCACGAGGTGGTCAAGGAAAGCCCGGCGCTCACCCCCGTCAAGGTGGCAGTGCTGGCATCACTGAACATCGCCGACGATCTGCTCAAGCGGGACGAGGCAAAGGATCAAGCCGAGAAGGAGCTGTTGGCCCGGATCGACGGGATCTTTCAACTGTTGCATCGTGGAGGCGTGGCGGGATAGCCCGGCGTTTGCGTCGGCGCGTCGCGGCGTAGGCGGCGCGCAGAAGGATGCGACAGGGCGTGGAAAGGGCTTGCAACGGGGAACGACCTGTGCTAGCGTTTCTTGCGGAAATCAGGGATGCCGAGAACCCCTACCGTGCGCGTGATGCGGTAACTTTTTTTGAGCCAACACCCTTAGAACGGGGACCCCTCCAAGAATGCGGTGTGCAGGCCTCTCCGCCTCGGCGGAGGGGAAGCCTAAAGCGTTTGCGGGATCCCCACCTGGTTATCCAGGTTCAAACAGGGACCGGCACACGGCACAATGGTAGGGGTTGTTTCTTTTCCAACCCGGTAGAAGACCTTCCCTGCTCCGCCGGCATCAGGTTGTCCTGACCCCATCCGCCCTCTCCCCCTCGCAGCGGCTTTCCTGACGCCCCGGGCACATTCGAGCATTGGGCGGCCTCGCGGCCTGCGCCCATGGTGCTCCGCGCGGTCGCGCGCTTCGACTGGATTTCGACGGGACTCGGTGCATGGCAACGGGTCGGTTCCGCCAAGGCGGAAGGCGACCCTGTGAGAGGACACGGAGGAGGGAGGAAATCCCGTGGACATGTGGGTCACCATCGTGCTGGTGTTGGCGATGGGCCTGGTGGCGCTGGCCATCGGCTGGGCCCTGGAACGCCGACGGCAAAACCGGCTGAAGCAGCAGGCGCAGGATGAGGCCAAACGCATGCTCCGGGAAGCGGAGCGCGAGATCGAGGCGCGCCGGAAAGAGGCCGATCTGGAGACCAAGGGCCGGACGCTCCAGGCGCGGACCGAGTTCGAGCACGAGACGCGCGCGCGCCGGGAGGAGTTGCAGGGGCTGGAGAAACGCCTCAACCAACGGGAGGAGATCCTGGACCGCAAGCTGGAGGTCATGGATCGGCGCGAGCGCGATCTCGGGGGACGGGAGCAGGAACTCCGGACCCGGGAGTCGACAGTGACCCAGGAGGAGGCGCACTGGCGCCGCCTGGTGGATGAGGCGCAGCGGAAGTTGGAGCAAGTCGCCGGCATGAGCTCGGAAGAGGCCAAGGCCAAGCTGATGCAGGCCCTGGAGGACGAAGCCAAACTCCACGCCGCGTCCCGGGTCAAGCGCCTCGAGGACGAGGCCAACGAGCTGGCCGAGGAGAAGGCCAAGCTGATCATCGGGCGGGCCCTTTCCCGCATCGCCTCCGAGTACGTGGCGGAGGCAGCGGTGTCGGTGGTGGATCTGCCCAGCGACGACATGAAAGGCCGCATCATCGGCCGCGAGGGGCGGAACATCCGCGCCCTGGAGAAGGCCACGGGGATCGACATCATCGTGGATGACACCCCCGAGACCATCATCCTGTCCGGATTCGATTCGGTGCGCCGGGAGATCGCCCGCGTGGCCATCCAACGCCTGATCCAGGACGGCCGGATCCACCCGAGCCGCATCGAGGAAATGGTGGAGAAGGTCACCAAGGAGCTCGAGAAGGACATCCGGGAGGCGGGAGAGCAGGCCTGCTTCGAGCTGGGGATCACCGGGCTCCATCCCGAGCTCGTCCGGATGGTCGGGCGGCTGAAATACCGGTACAGCTACTCCCAGAACCAGCTCGCCCACACCAAGGAGGTGGCGACGCTGGCCGGCCTCCTGGCGGCGGAGCTGGGCCTGGACGTGAAGGCGCTGAAGCGCGCGGCGCTGCTCCACGACATCGGCAAGTCGGCGGATCAGGGGACGGAAACGTCCCACGCGCTCCTGTCGGCGGAGCTGGCCAAGAAATACAACGAGGATGCCCGGGTGGTGAACATCATCGCCGCCCACCACGAGGAGGTGGCCCCACAGTACCCGGAGGCCGTGATCCTCCAGGCGGCGGATACCCTGTCCGCCGCCCGGCCCGGCGCCCGGCGCGAGATCATGGAGACCTACGTCAAGCGCCTGGCCAAGCTGGAGGAGATCGCGACCTCCTTCAAGGGCGTGGAGAAGTGCTTCGCCATCCAGGCGGGGCGCGAGATCCGGGTGGTGGTCGAGAGCGAGCAGGTGAATGACCAGGCCGCCTACGTGATGGCCCGGGATATCGCCAAGCGCATCGAGGACGAGATGGAATACCCGGGGCAGATCAAGGTCACGGTCATCCGCGAGACCCGCGCGGTCGAATATGCGCGCTAACGGCGGGAGTCGAAAGGCAATTTCGAAATTCGAATTTCGAAATTCGAATTTGTGGCATGCGCATCCTGTTCATCGGTGACATCGTCGGGCAGCCGGGACGCCAGATGGTGGCCCGCCACCTCAAGGCGCTCGTGGCGGATCATGGGGCTGAGATGGTCCTGGCCAACGCCGAGAACGCCGCGGGGGGCTTCGGCATCACGCCGTCCGTCGGGGAAGAGCTGCTCAGTCTGGGGATCGACCTGCTCACGTCCGGCAATCACGTCTGGGACAAGAAAGAGGCCGAAGGCTACCTGGCGAAGGAGAGCCGGGTGCTGCGGCCCGCCAACTATCCCGAGGAGACGCCCGGGGTCGGCGTCCACATCCTTCGCAAGAACGACCGGATGCTGGGCGTGCTGAATCTCCAAGGACGGGCATTTCTCCCGGCGATCGACTGCCCCTTCAAGGCGGTGGACCGGGAGCTGGTGCAACTCTGCCGGGTCACCGACACCATCCTGGTGGATTTCCATGCCGAGGCGACGGCCGAGAAGCAAGCGTTCGGCTGGTACGTGGACGGGCGCGTCTCGGCCGTGATCGGCACGCACACTCACGTCCAGACGGCGGACGAGCAGATCCTGCCCGGGCGGACGGCCTACATCACGGATGTGGGCATGACGGGCCCCCGGAATTCCGTCATCGGGATCAAGCCGGAGGAGGCCATCCAGAAGTTCCTCACGCAGATGCCGCGGAAGTTCACCCTGGCCCACGGACCGGCGCAACTCTGCGCAGTGGTGGTGGACGTCGGAGAGGACGGCCGGGCCCGAACCATTCGGCGCCTCCAGATCTCCGACGACTAGCTTGCACCGTTGTGACGTGATGCGTCCCGGATCCCTGTCGCTGTCCCTGTCGGACAGCTACGATTGTTACTGTCCCCCATCGGGGAGCATGCCATGAGCGCTCGAATCGTCGACGGGAAGAAGATCGCCGCGGAGGTGCGAGAGGAGGTCCGCCTGCGGGTCCTCCAGCTCAAGGAAGCCACCGGCAGAGTCCCTGGGCTGGCCGCCCTCCTCGTCGGCGACAACCCAGCCTCGGCCTCTTACGTCCGGTCAAAGACGAAAGCGTGCCAGGAGGCTGGGATCTTCTCTCGGCAACTCACGCCACCGGGCGATATCCCCCAGGCCGATCTGCTGGCGATCATCCGCGAGCTGAACGACGATCCCGTGATCCATGGGATTCTGATCCAGCTGCCCCTGCCCGCGCATCTGGACGAGCGAACCGTTTTGGAAGCGGTGGATCCCGGCAAGGACGTGGACGGATTCACCTTCGCCAACATCGGGCGCCTGGTGGAGAATCAGCCCCGGTTCGTCCCTTGCACGCCCGCCGGGATCATGGAGCTGCTCGACCGGGAGGGCGTCGAGGTCAAGGGGAAGCACGCGGTGGTCGTGGGGCGGAGTGAGATCGTGGGGAAGCCGGTGGCGTTCCTGCTGCTGCATCGCCATGCGACGGTGAGCATCTGCCACTCGCGCACGGCAGACCTTGGCGCCGAGACGCGCCGGGCGGACATCCTGGTGGCGGCGGTGGGACGGCCCCGGCTGATCACAGGCACGATGGTGAAACCGGGCGCGGTCGTGATTGACGTCGGGATCAACCGCATCGAGGGGAAACTTGTCGGCGACGTGGATTTCGATTCCGCCGTCCCGGTTGCGTCCGCCATCACCCCCGTCCCCGGCGGCGTCGGCCCCATGACCGTCGCCATGCTCCTCAAGAACACTCTTCGAGCTTTCGAACAGTCTCTCGCCCCAGACGTGGCGTAACCGCGTCCGCCTTCGACTTCCGGTCTTTGACCTCTCCCGGGTGTGTAAGACAGGAGGTTGCCAAGTATGTCAACTTGACGCGGCCTACTGAGAACAGCCGTCGCGTCGGCCGGGTGAGGTAGGTGGAAACAAGAGGGGTGGAGGGGCTTGGTCAGGAAAGGATATGGAGGTTGAAGCGAACGTACCGGCGGAGCAGGTCAAGATCCCGCGCGTTGTGCGTCACGACCATGGCCCCCACCTGCCGGACGCACAGGACGATCGACAGGTCATTCCATTTCTCCTGCAGCAGCTGGAAGGCCGGACTGAAGACGCCACCGTGGATGACGGCGATGTACGCGCTGGTGTCGAAGACCAGTCGCTTACCGGGGGAAGCCGGGTCTCCTGCCGAACGTCGGGCCGCGTCCCCGTGTCCGCCTGAATTGGCCGGGAGCGGACCCCTGGTCGCCCCGCCGCCTCCCAGAGCCAGGCCAGGCCCGCCCCGACGCGGTCGGGGCCCACCGAGCGTCGCTGGGAGATCCTCGCAGGACTCCTCGTCGCTGATGCCTGCGGGGTGTGAGGCGCCGAGGCTCTCCGGGGAGAGCGGGGCTCACCCTGGATCCTGCAGCAACTCCCTGGCCAGGCCCACGATGGGGGCTGGCAGCGTCGCCGAGAATAGCAGTGTCCGCCGTCGCCCGGGAAGCCGCTGGAGGATCCGGCGGATGTCCGGCAGGAACCCCATGTCGAGCATCCGATCCGCCTCATCCAGCACCAGGCACTCGATGCCGTCCAGCCGCGCGTAGGGATACTGCAGGTGATCGAGGAGGCGGCCGGGTGTGGCGATGAGAACGTCCAGGCCTCTTCGAAAGGCTTGCTCCTGAGGGCCCATGGCGACTCCCCCGTAGATCGCCGCGCCGGTGAGGCCGGTGCCGGCTGCCAGGTCACGGAGGTGCTCGGCGATCTGGACGGCCAGCTCACGGGTGGGGACCACCACCAGTGCCCGCGTAGTTCCGCGGCGTTTGTTCAAAAGATCGTGGAGGATGGGCAAGAGGAAGGCGGCGGTCTTCCCGCTGCCTGTCACGGCCGTGGCCATCACATCGCGGCCCAGGAGGAGCGGGCCGGATCGCCGCCCGCTGGATCGGCGTCGGACGGTCGAATCCCATCCGCTGTGTGGCCTGTACGAGTCCTGCATCGAGTTCAAGGTCAACAAACGACATGCGTGTCCCTGTGCTTTCCGCGGACGCACGACGCCCGCGCACGGGTCGCGTGTGACCGCTGCTGTGTCCGGCCTGGTTATGTGTGAGGGAGTAACGGAGGGATCGCCGGAGAGGCCGCCGTTCAGGCTCTGAGACCTGCCCTATCCTGCTCGTCCCGCCTCAGGGCCTCGACGTGTCCGGCTGCCGTTGCGGAATGCGAAAATAGTGTAACACACGAGGGAGGGTTCTCCAAGAGGCTTTCCATCCTCGACCCCTGGGGAGTCCGCGCCCTCTTGCCGAACCGACGGGGCCTCGGCCGTCACGCCGGTTCCCGGCGGCGTGACAGGTCAGGCTGACGCCTCCGCGTACTCCTCCAGCAGCGTCCCGATCAATTCCCTGACGGACAGGATTTCGGTGGCCCGCCGGGCCGGACCGGAGGGGCTACCGATTGCCGGGCTGGAGCAGGCCAGGAGAAGCTGCGGGCCCGCCGCCGGCGACTCCTGCGACAGGCGCCGCAGGAGGCCGGGGGCCTGCCGGGGAAGAAAAGGCCTCAGCGGCTCCGGGTGGGGAACCCGAGGATGGCGCTTTCGCCTCCAGCGGCGCGGGCTCCGTCCCCTTGATGAAGTATTCCAGGATGGCGCCCTTATCGTCCTGCGGGGCGGGAAGACCGGTCATGTAGTTGACGGGGATGGCGACCACGTTCTCTGGCACCGGAAAGTCATCCGGCGGAAGATCTGTCAGCGCCTTCTGCATGAAGGCGATCCAGGGAGGGAGGGCCAGCCGGCTTCCGGTCTCCGCCGAGCCCAAGGAGCGCTTCACGTCGTAGCCGATCCAGACTCCGGCGACCAGGTTGGGGGTGAAGCCGACGAACCACACGTCGGTCGCCTCGGAACTGGTTCCAGTCTTTCCCGCCAGCGGCCGTTTCAGGACATGCGCGCGGGCACCCGTCCCTCGCTCCACCACGCCTTTCATTACGTTCGTCAAGACATACGCGGTCTCCGGCCGCATGACCTCCTGCGGCTCGACGATGTGTTCCTCCAGGATGCGCCCCTGGCTGTCGGTCACCTTGCGGATGACAAACGGCTCCGCCCGGACCCCCCCGTTGGCGATGACCCCGTACGCCGAGACCAGTTCCAGCGGGGTGACCTCGGAGACGCCCAGGGCCAGGGCAACCTCGTGCCGCAAATCGCTCTCGATCCCCATCTGGTGAGCCATCCGGACGACCGGATCCACTCCGACCCGCTCAATCAGCTTCACGGTCACGACGTTGATCGAGTTCTCCAACGCCCGGCGCAACGTCATGGGCCCGTGGAACTTGCGGTCGTAGTTCTCCGGGGACCACTCGACCTCCTTTCCCTCGACCCGGAAGTGGAAGGTGATGGGAGAGTCCTCGATGATCGTGGACGGCGTGAGCCCGCGGTCGAAGGCGGTGGCGTAGACGAACGGCTTGAAGGCGGAGCCGGGTTGCCGTCGCGCCTGTACGGCGCGATTGAACTTGCTCCGCTCGAAATCGTAGCCTCCAATCATGGTCTTGATCGCCCCGTCCCGGGGATCGAGCGCCACCAGGGCCCCTTCGAGCTCCGGGTCCTGCTCCAGGGACAGGTCCATGATTTTGCGTCGCTCATCCACCGAGAGCACCTGGACCAGGATAGGGTCTCCTTCGTGGAACGCCTCGGCGAGGTTCCTGATCTTCGTCCACTGTATGCTCTCTAGAGAAATCTCCCCCCGGTAGCGCCCAAGCTGGACCTCCAGGGACTTCGGCTTCACCCTGAGGACGGTGCCGGGAAGGATCTCGCCAACTCTCGGCGTGTATGGGCCGATGCGGGCCCGGGCCGTCTCCGTGCCCTGCTCTTTCCGGGGGCGGAAGCCCCGGGCCTTATCGAGGTCGCGGAGGCCGCCAACCAGGGCCTCCTCGGCGGCGCGCTGCATCTTCAGGTTGAGCGTGGTGTAGACCTTCAGCCCGCTGTTGTAGAGGGCGTAGGCGCCGTAGGTGTCCTCCAGCGACTGCCGGACGTGCTCGACGAAGTAGGGGGCGATTGTTCGGCTTCGGGTGAAGAGCGTCTCGTCGAAGGGGGTCTGGCCGGCCGCCGCGGCCTGTTCCCGGCTGATGAGCTTCATCTCCACCATGCGGTTCAACACGTGGTCGCGCCGGCGCCGGGCCCGCGCCGGGTCCAGGATGGGGGAGAACCGGTTAGGGGCGCTGGGAAGCCCGGCCAACATGGCGACCTCGGCCAGGTTGAGTTCCCCCACCGACTTCTTGAAATACGTCTGGGCCGCCGCCTCCACCCCGTAGGCCCCGTGGCCGAAGTAGACCTGGTTGAAGTAGAGCTCCAGGATCTTGTCCTTGGAGTAGTGTTTTTCGACCTCGACGGCCAGGAGGGCCTCTTTGATCTTGCGGGTGAAGCTCTTCTCGGGTGTGAGGAAGAGGATGCGGGCCAGTTGCTGGGTGATGGTGCTGCCCCCCTGGGATTTCCGCCGGGTCAGGAGATTCATGATCATGGCCCGGGCGATGGCCCGAGGGGAGAGGCCGCGATGCTCGTAGAAGCGGGAATCCTCGACGGCAAGCACTGCCTGTTTGAACTGGGGCGGGATCTTGGCGAGGGGGAGCGGGATGCGCCGCTGCTCATAGAATGAGGCGAAGGGCTCATCCTGATCCGTGTAAAGAGTGGTCACGATGCTGGGCTGGTAGTCCTCGAGGCCGTCCAGACTGGGGAGATCGCGGAGGAACGCGAAGAAGACGCCGGCGGCCGCCCCCGAGGCCATCACCAGGAGGATCAGCAGGCCCCACATGCCAGCGAAGACAAGGCGACGGAAGTATGCCTGCCGGCTGCTGTAGGTTCGCTCGCCACGTCTGCTGAACGCCATAATGGCAGAACTATAGCATACGGAGGTGGAGGAGAAAAGCGCACGCTCGGCGCCGCCGCCCGCCCCGCCTCGAGGCGGGGCAAGCAGGGGAGGTGGCGGCCTTTTCGGTTGCGAGGCCTCAGTGGCTGTGGTACAAGATGCGCCTGCCCGCCCCGATCCAGGATGCTCGAGGGAGTCGAGGGACCACGGGGGCCCGCAGCGGGGATCTGTCACGCCGGATCCGGATGGGGGCAGTCGAATCGGAGCATGCGACATGGACGTAGATCGGGAAGCTCGGCGACAGTTGGACGTGCTGAAGGCCAGGGTGGTGGATCTCCTGGTGGAGGAGGAGCTGTACGAGAAGCTCCGGCGGTCGCTCTCCACGGGGACGCGGCTCCGGGTGAAGCTTGGCCTGGATCCCACGGCGCCGGACCTCCATATCGGTCACACGGTCGTCATTCACAAGCTGCGGGAGTTCCAGACCCTCGGGCATGACGTCATCTTCCTCATCGGCGACTTCACTGGGATGATCGGAGATCCGAGCGGACGGTCCGAGACCCGCAAGCCCCTCACCACCGAGGAGATCCAGCAAAACGCCGAGACCTACAAGCGACAGATCTTCAAGATCCTGGACCGGGAGCGCACGATTATCGAGTACAACAGCCGCTGGGGGAAGGCGCTGGGGTCCGAGGGGATGATCAAGCTGGCCGCGCGGTACACGGTGGCCCAAATGCTGGAGCGGGACGACTTCCAGAGGCGCTTTGCAGAGGGGCGTCCCATCAACCTCCACGAGTTCCTGTACCCGCTTCTGCAGGGATACGATTCGGTGGCGCTGCGCGCCGACGTCGAGCTGGGGGGGACGGACCAAAAATTCAACCTGCTGGTCGGACGCGAGCTCATGCGGGACAATGGGCTCGAGCCTCAGGTCATCATGATGCTGCCGATCCTGGAAGGTCTGGACGGCGTCCAGAAGATGAGCAAGAGTCTGGGTAACTACATCGGCATCGACGAGTCTCCCGAGGCGATCTTCGGGAAGGCGATGTCCATCCCCGATCATTTGATCGCGCGGTACATGGAGCTGGCGACTGCCATCCCTCGGGTGGAGATCGCCAAGATCCAGGCGGGAATGGCCAGTGGTTCGATTCACCCGAGGGACGCCAAGATCCGGCTGGCGAAGGCTCTGGTGGCTCAGTACCATTCGGCCGAAGCCGCCGAGGAGGCGGCGCGGCGATTCAAGGAGACCTTCAGCGTGCGAGTCTTTCCGGAGGATGCACCGATTGTGAGGCTGGAAAAAGGTCTCATGGAGGGCGATAACCAGATTTGGATCATCCGACTCCTAACCTGGTGCGGGGGGGGTACAATAACCAGTTCGGAGGCTAGCAGGCTCGTCAGGCAAGGGGCTGTAGAAATTGACGGCGAAGTGATCCAGGAGCGGGACGCCCGAATCACGTTGGAGGTTGAACGGCGGCTTCAGGTCGGAAAGCGGCGATTCTTCAGGGTCTTCCCGCCGAAATAGCCGAACAAGAAATTTCGGACTCCGGCGAAAGAATTGCTTGACAGATCGGGAGGAGTGGGGTAAGTATAAAGGTCCGCCGGGCTCTAGATCCTTCAGTCAGGATCTTGACCGGACAGGCGAAGCGTTCTAGATTTTCTTGTGGCGGGAGGTGTCGCGGCCCGCCACTTCTGTTCTCTGACAATAGAATATCATTGCTACTGGCTTGTGGGTGGACACACGCGCAATTCCACCTCCGCCGGCCAGAGGCGGAGGGGTCCGAGATCTCTCGCAAGAGAGAACACAATTACTCGGAGAGTTTGATCCTGGCTCAGAACGAACGCTGGCGGCGTGCCTAACACATGCAAGTCGAGCGAGAAAGTCCCCGCAAGGGGATGAGTACAGCGGCGAACGGGTGAGTAACACGTGGGCAACCTGCCCCTCAGTCGGGAATAACCCCGCGAAAGCGGGGCTAATACCAGATAACGTCCCTTGAGGACATCCTTAGGGGACCAAAGGGGGCGAGCGCAAGCGGCTCTCGC
>Ga0187770_10001407_pt1 | contig 12737 bp, 10 predicted proteins | sample 0116_SJ02_MP02_2_FD_133154 | JGI IMG/M metagenome (GOLD analysis project Ga0187770, IMG submission 133154) | Tropical peat soil microbial communities from peatlands in Department of Meta, Colombia - 0116_SJ02_MP02_20_MG | ecosystem: Environmental > Terrestrial > Soil > Wetlands > Peat | place...
GAATCGGTGCCCGACATGTTGAAGCCGCCGAAGGGATGCGCGCCGACCATGGCACCCGTACACTTGCGGTTGATGTAGAGATTTCCCACATGGAAATCGCGTGCAGCACGTTCCATCTTGTCACGCGACTTGGTGTAGAGTGAACCGGTTAGTCCGAACTCGGTGTCGTTGGCGATTTCAAGGGCGTGGTCGAAGCCGTGAGCCTTAATCACCACGAGCACCGGGCCGAAGATTTCTTCCTGCTCGAGTTTTGACTTGGCGGGAATATCAGCGATCACGGTGGGGCGAATGAAGTAGCCTTCTGCAGCTTCGGTGGCACGTTCGCCGCCGGTGAGGAGGCGGCCATCTTTCTTGCCTTGCTCGATGTATTCGAGGATTGTCTTCATCGAGCCTTCGTTGATCACTGCGCCCATGTTGAAGTTCTCGGCGGGATCACCGACGGTGATTTTTTCGACGCGGGCTTTGAGTTGGTCGAGGAACTTGTCGTAGACGCGCTCATCGACGATGGCGCGGGAGCAGGCCGAGCACTTCTGGCCTTGGAAGCCGAATGCGGCCTGGGCGACGCCTTCGACGGCGGAGTCGATATCGGCGTCGGCGTCGACGATGATGGCGTCCTTGCCGCCCATTTCGAGGATGGTGCGCTTGATCCACACCTGGCCGGGAGCCTGCGTGGCGGCAACTCTGTTGATGTGGAGGCCGACTTCGCGAGAGCCGGTGAAAGCGACGTAGCGGGTTTTGGGATGCGCGACGACGGCATCGCCAAAGCTGGCGCCCGCTCCGGGGCAGAAGTTCACCACGCCTTCGGGCAGGCCGGCTTCTTCAAGCAGTTCGATGAATTGTGCGGCGATGGTAGGGGAATCGCTCGAAGGCTTCAGGATTACGGTGTTGCCGCCGACGATGGAGGCGAGAGTCATACCAGCCATGATCGCGCACGGGAAATTCCAGGGAGGAATGACTGCGCCCACGCCAAGCGGGATGTAGGTGAGCGAATCGCGCTCGCCGGGCAACTGCACGGGCGTTTTCGCCTGGGCAAGCCGGAGCGCTTCGCGGGCATAAAATTCGCAGAAGTCGATGGTCTCTGAGATATCGGCGTCGGCTTCGCCCCAGTTCTTGCTGACTTCGAAAACCAGCCAAGCCATGTAGTCCATCTTGCGCTGGCGCAGCAGATCGCCCACGCGGAACAGCAGGCTGGCACGCTCTTCGACGGGAGTGCGGCTCCAGAAGGTGAACGCCTTCAGCGCTGCGGTCATCGCCGGTTCCACGTGCTCTTTGCCCGCCTTCTGGTGAATTCCGACGACTTGCGACGGCCGCGCGGGGTTCAGGGACTTGATCTTGTCGGCAGTTTTGACGCGCTGGCCGCCGATGATGAGGTCATACTCGCGGCCGAGTTGGCCGCGAACTCGTTCGATAGCGGCGCGCATCTTGCGCGCGTTGTCTTCGTGGCGGAAATCGTAAAAGGGCTCGTTGATAAACGGGCCTTGATGGGCGGCCGCGCGCGGCCGGACGGGGGCTTCTAGCATTGCCATGGGAGTAGTCCTTTCAAACCTTGGTCCAAACCTTGGAGTTTGGACCGTAGAATGTGCCCAGATATTTTACACCTTGAGGGAGGGGCGATCTCACTGCGTGGATTTACTGCAGCATGCAGTCGTGGGCAGAACCGAGAATGCAACGCGTCGTAATCAAAGCGATTCTGTAGGCCATTTGTACAGGATTACTTCGGGCTGAACCGTTTTCCCTAAGCTAGTTTGTAGTATCCTTCGCAGCGAATGCAGGCCTCATTTCCCATTGTCATCTCCGTCTCGCTTGAAGATGCGGGACGACGCCTGGACCGGTTTCTGGCGACCCGGCTTGAAGCCGTCAGCCGGGTGCGGGTGCAGGAACTGATCGCCCAAGGCAAAGTGCTGGTGAATGATACGGCAGCGAAGGCCTCGCTGAAACTGCGCGGCGGGGAGCGGATTAGCGTGCTGGACGCGGCGCAGCGGGCACCGCTGAAGGCGGTGGCGGAGGAGATTCGGCTCGACATTGTGTATGAGGACGACGACCTTGCCGTGATCAATAAACCTGCGGGAATGATGGTGCACGCGGGGGCGGGAGCGACCGACGAGGCGCGCCATCGCGGAACGCTGGTGAATGCGCTGCTGCATCATCTGGGGAGTTTGTCGGGGGTGGGCGGCGCGTTGCGGCCGGGGATTGTGCATCGTCTGGACAAAGAGACCAGCGGATTGATTGTGGTGGCAAAAAACGACGAGGCGCATCGCAAGCTGAGCGCGCAGTTTGCGGCGCGGGAGGTCAAGAAGAAATATGTGGCGCTGGTGCATGGCTGGGTGAAGAAAGACTCGGGAACTTTGGCGCAGAGCATCAGCCGGGACCGGGTGCGGCGCACGCGCATGACGACGCGGCTCGAGGGAGGGCGCGCGGCGGTGACGCATTATCGCGTGCTGCGGCGTCTGGATACGAAGTTTGGGAAGTTTACTTTGCTCGACGTGAAGATCGATACGGGGAGGACACACCAGATTCGGGTGCACGTGGCGGCGCTGGGGCATCCGGTGGTGGGCGATACCATGTATGGGGCACCGCGGCAGGCTCGTGGGCAATCGGCGGCGATCGCTTTGAAACGAAATTTTCTGCACGCGGCGGAGTTGGAGTTCCGGCATCCGCGAACCGGGGAAGCGATTGCGCTGAAGAACGAGTTGCCCGAGGAGTTGCGGGAGTTTCTAAGGGAAGTGGAAGCGGAGTAGACGAGGGGAAGGCTTCTGCGGCCGGGCCGTGGTTGCGGATATAATGAAGACCAATGAGGGGCATGTTTACGAAAGACTTCTCCCCAGGAATTTCGGTGGTGTGGTGGGCAGCGGTTTTGCTGCTGCTGGCTGGGGTGTGCCAGACAGTCGTGTCGCAGTCTGCGACGGCGCCCGCCGAAGGTGCGCCGGCTTCGGCTGCGCAGTCTACATCTCAGTCTCCCGCGCAGCCGTCCTCTCTGTCTTCCCGGCTGCCTCCATCCCAGCCGTCGGCGGCGACGCAGAATCCCAACGACTCAGGCACGGACACGGGAGATGTCCCGCGTATCAAGGTGGGCATCAACGAAGTGAATGTCGTGTTCACCGTGACGGACAAGCACGGCAAGCGAGTGACCGATCTGAAGCAGGAAGACTTCCGCTTTGTGGATGACAACAAGCCGGCGGCGGAGATCCGGAGCTTTCACGCGGAAACAAATTTGCCGCTGCAGGTAGGTTTGCTGATCGATGCCAGCAATTCGGTGCGGGACCGGTTCAAGTTCGAGCAGGAATCGGCGATTGAGTTTTTGAACCAGACGGTGCGCCGGGGCTATGACCAGGCGATGGTGGTGGGATTCGACGCGACGCCGGAAGTGACCCAGGATTTCACCGACAACACGGAGGCCCTGGGGCACGGCGTGCGCGAACTGCGCCCGGGAGGCGGGACGGCGCTGTATGACGCGCTGTATTACGCCTGCCGGGACAAGCTGCTGAAGAAAGTGCAGGCGGGGCCGACGCGCCGGGCCATTATCCTGCTGAGCGACGGGGAAGATAACCTGAGCCACGTGACCCGCGAGGAAGCGATTGAGATGGCGCAGCGGGCGGAATCGATCGTGTACACGATCAGCACCAACGTGAGCGGCACCAAGGGTGCGGGCGACAAAGTGCTGGAGCGGATTGCGGACGCGACCGGCGGGCGTGCGTTTTTTCCATTCCAGATTCGCGATGTGTCGAACGCGTTTACCGAGATTCAGGATGAGTTGCGCAGCCAATATGCGGTCTCCTATAAGCCCGCAGACTTCAAGGCGGACGGGCATTTTCGCACGATTGAGATTGTAGCCAGCGACCGCAAGAATTTCCGGGTGAGGGCGAGGCGGGGATATTACGCCCCGGTGCAGTAGGAAAACGAGTTTCCGGTTTCCAGTTTCTAGAAGCTATCTAGCTATCTCATAAAAATAGTTTTGGGAAGGGCACGACGTTCGGTCGTGCCGCCCAGAGCCGAGAAAGATGCGGGCTTCAGCCCCTGAGGTACCCCCGCATCCAACGTTGAGGATTTATGAGATGGCTATTAGTTTCCCGAGTCCGGTTTCCGGCTTGGGTTGAGCCGTCCTTCTTTCACACAGATACTTGAATGCCGGGATATTCGGGAACACCACTTCCGAAAAAATTGGGGATCAAGGCGGGGTTTCGCGTGCAATTGGCGAACGCTCCGTCGGAGGTGCGCGCGGAACTACGCGAAGCCTTGGCGGAATGCACGGTGGTGAAGCAAGGGGACGCGCTGGATTTTGCGATGATCTTTAGCAAGTCTCGCACGGAACTAACGAAGGAGTTCTCGCGGGTAGCGAAGCTGCTGGCTCCGGCAGGGATGCTGTGGATAAGCTGGCCGAAGAAGAGCTCTGGCGTAGCCACGGATGTGGACGAAAACGGCGTGCGCGAGATTGGGCTGGCGGCGGGGCTGGTGGATGTGAAGGTGTGCGCGGTGACGGAGATTTGGTCCGGTCTGAAGTTTGTGCGGCGGGTGAAGGATCGATGAGTTGGGGCTGACGCCGGGGTGGTCGTCAGCGAAGCGGAGAAACTTAGGAGTCGCGATGGTGCGAGTGGGATTGATTGGGTTTGGCATGGCGGGGCAGGCGTTTCACGCGCCGGTGATCCGGGGCGTGCCGGGGATGGAGCTGGTCTGCATTCTGGAGCGCAGGGGAACGCGGGCGCGGGGAAAATATCCTGACGTACGGGTCGCGCGGACGATTGAGGAGTTGCTGGCGGATAAGGAAATCCAGCTGTGCGTAATTGCGACGCCGAATGATTCGCACATCGAACTGGCGCGGGCATGCTTGTTAGCGGGACGCGACGTAGTAGTGGACAAGCCGTTTGCGCCGACGCTCGGGGAATCTGAGCAACTGGTGCGGCTGGCGGCGGAGCGCGGGCGGTTGATCACGGTATATCAGGACCGGCGGTGGGATGGCGATTTTGGGACCGTGAAAAAGATTGTGGCTTCGGGCCGACTGGGGACGGTGGTGGAGTATGAGTGCCGCTACGACCGCTTTCGTTTGGAGCCGAAAGCGAATGCGTGGCGGGAGCGCGCCGATCAGCCCGCAGCAGGCGTGTTGTTCGACCTGGGGCCGCATGTGATCGATCAGGCGCTGGTGTTGTTTGGAGAGCCGCGCGCGATTACCGCCTCGGCGTTCTGCCAGCGGGAGACGTCGCGGGTGGATGATTCGTTCGATGTCTGCCTGGAGTATTCTGGACTGCGGGCGATGGGGCGGGCGCGGATCATCGCGTTTGCGCCGGGGCCGCATTTTCTGGTTCATGGCACGAAGGGATCGTTTGTGAAATATGGAATGGATCCCCAGGAGGCGCGGCTGCGGGGAGAGAATTGTCCGCAGGGATTGGATTGGGGCGCCGATTGGGGAGAAGAAGCGGAAGAGTTGTGGGGCACGCTGAGCCTGGTAGGCGAGCCGAGTGTGAAAGTAAGAACCGAGCGCGGAGATTATCGCGGGTTTTACGCGAATGTGCGGGATGCGATCGAGAAGAAGGCTTCGCTGGAGGTTCCGCCGGAGCAGGCGCTGCGCACCATGCGGGCGGTGATGCTGGCGCACAAGAGCAGCCGGGAGCGGCGGACGGTGGAGTGGGACGAGGCGGCGGAGGGACCGGATTACGCTCGCCGGTGAAGTCGATGCGGTTTGGTGGACATCCGAAACACAGGCAGGCATTCGCGCTGCGCGGGCGCAAGCCAAGCTGGGCACGGGCACTCCCAGAAAGACTCTTTGCAGGGGGAGCTTTTGGGTGGCGCAGCGCTTTCAGCGCTGCGAATCAGGCAATTAAATTCTCCGGCTTTAGCCGCTGAGGGAGCGCCACCAAAATTACTGAGAACTGAGAGCTGGGCTACTGCTGCGGCGCGAAATACCCCTTGCGGGCGCGGACTTGCAGGTCCTTCTTCAACGCCGAAATTTCGATGGAGCGGTAGCGGCCGTCGGCATCGAAGTCGGCGGGCTTGTAACTGACCACGTACTGGCTGCGCAGTTCGTCTTCGATGGCGGCGAAGGAGCGCGTGATGTCCTTCATCTTGAAGGGGAAGAAGGCGCGGCCGCCGGTGGCTTCGGCGAGCTGTTCGAGAACTTTGTCGCCGCGCAGGATGAGGCCGCTGTCGTCGGTGGAGATGCAATAAATGATGACTTCGGAGCGTTGCGCCATTTCGATGGCTTGGGCGCGGGAGTATTCGCTCTGGTTATCCTCGCCGTCGCTCACCACCACGATCGCCTTGCGCACGGGATGATCGGGACGATCCTTTAAGAATTTATCTTTGCTGGCGCGGTAGATGGCGTCGTAGAGCGCAGTGCCTCCCCCATCTTGTAATTTGTGCACGCCGGCGGAAAGCAGTTGGACATTGTCGGTGTAGTCCTGCGACATCTGACTCTGGGTGTTGAAGCCGACCACGAAAGCCTCGTCGAAACCGGCGCGGATCGAGTGTTGCAGAAAGCTGATGGCGGCATCCTGCTCAAAATCGAAGCGGCCGTGGACCGAACCGCTCACGTCGATGAGCAACCCGAGGTGCAGAGGCAGATCGGTTTCGCGGCGGAAGTTGAGAATGGACTGCGGCGGCTTGTGATCGTCGAGGATGGCGAAATCGTTTTGATTGAGATCCCGGACAAATTTGCCGTGCTTGTCGGTGGCGATAAACAGCACGTTGACCTCATCAACCCTTTTGTGAATGGTGAGGAGAGAGCCGGCCTGGGGATCGTCGTCAGAGGGTGCAGGGCCGTTGTAGGCGCTGAGACTGGCGGTGCTGGGGGCGTAGGCGCCCGACTGGGCGAGCACGGGTGAAGTGCACACCACGGCGAAAGTCGCTAGTAGCGCCAGAAGGCGACAGGTGGGGTGCGTGTAAGTCATACCCAAAGAATCCAAAATTTTCACTCCACCCAGCTCCAAAAAGCACTCCCAAATGATTAGATGCACGCTGGGTGCCGAATGCCGGCGGTGGTCCGCCCAGGCCTCACTTGACTTTAGAAGGGGGTGAAGCAGGGTGCCAAGTTACAAAAGGAGCACACGTTTGGTCATGGCCCAAAAGCTGCAGCAGTGACGGTTCCAGGCATTGGGGTAGGGCTCAATTTCCACAAACTCGGAGATTACACTTGTGAGCAAGGTTTAAGATAGTCGCTTATATGCAAGGACATGAAAACGGCGAGCCGGGAGGGACTGATAGTGATGAAGATGAACAAAATTGCAGCTTGGTTTCTAATACTATGCCTGTTTGCACCTGCGGCGGCCGCCGCCAATGACCAGAAGGAAGAGGAACGGGTGAAAGATGCCGGCCATGTGATGAAAGAGATCCTGGACATTCCCGACGACATTCCTCAAGATTTGCTGGATAAGGCGGAGTGCGTGGTGATTCTGCCTTCGGTGCTGAAGGGCGCGTTCGGAGTGGGAGGCAGCTACGGCCGCGGGGTGATGATTTGCCGCAGCGGCGAGCACTATAACGGGCCGTGGGGAGCTCCGGCTCTGTACGCGCTGGAAGGAGTGAGCATCGGGTTCCAGTTGGGCGGGCAGGCTACGGATTTTGTTTTGCTGGTGATGAACCCCGGAGGGGCGCGCTCGCTGCTCTCGAGCAAAGTGAAGCTGGGGGCGGACGCTTCGGCGGCCGCTGGTCCCAAGGGGCGCACGGCTGAGGGCGCGACCGACGTGGTGATGAATGCGGAGATTCTTTCCTACTCGCGCAACAAAGGCTTGTTTGCGGGGATATCGCTCGAAGGCTCAACCCTGCGTTCCGATGGCAGCGCCAACGAAAAACTTTATGGGAAGAAGTTGACCGCGAAAGAAATTATCGTCGAGCACAAGGTTGCGATTCCGGATTGCGCGAAAGAGTTGGTGGCGCTGCTGAATGCGAAATCGCCGAAGAACAAATCGGATCCGAAGTCACTGGAGTAGTTCGCGGTTGAACACAGGCGAGCGGGTCTAGTGGGCTGCGGAAAACCTCTTGTGGGCAGCGAAATGCGACCACGGGGGCTGAAGCCCGCCAGAACTTTGAAGCTTGCGCGGCGCTGAAGCGCCGCTCTTCCACGGTACAACACGCATTTGTGGGCTTCCGCAAGCCGCTAGTGAGGCCATGACCAGACAGCGCGAGGATCTCCCGCTGGTCCGCTGCGAGTGGGCGCGCAGCGAGTTGGCGATTCGCTATCACGATGAGGAATGGGGCGTGCCGGTCCATGATGACGACAAGCTTTTTGAGTTTCTTATCCTCGAAGGAGCGCAAGCGGGGCTGAGTTGGGAGACGATTCTCAATAAACGGGAGAACTATCGCAACGCGTTTGACGGTTTCGATGCGCAGCGCGTGGCGGAGTACGAGCGCAGGAAGATCGCGCAGTTGTTGAGAAATCCGGACATCGTGCGCAACCGGTTGAAGCTCGCGTCGGCGGTGCGGAATGCCCGAGAGTTGCTGCGGGTGCAGGAAGAATTCGGCAGCTTCGACCGCTACGTGTGGCAATTCGTGGATGGCCGGCCGCGAACGAATTTGTGGAAGTCGCGGCATCGTGTCCCGGCGCGTACCGCCGAGTCGGATGCCATGAGCAAAGCCCTGAAGAAACGGGGCTTCAATTTCGTGGGATCAACCATTTGCTACGCGTTCATGCAGGCCGTAGGCATGGTGAACGATCACCTGGTGCAGTGCTTCCGGCATGACGCCATCGCGGCGAAGTAGATTTCGACGACTTCAGTGAGCTAAGATAGATTTCCCAGCCGGGATGGCGGAACTGGCAGACGCAGCGGACTCAAAATCCTACATATAACTCAAGCTTTTAGTTTATCCGGCTGAAACAGATAAACTTATTGACAAATTGCAGGAAGCGCACGTTGCCGTGGCCGTCGTAGCCGTAAAAGCTAGGCGTCCATGTGCTGCCCAGAAGGTGGTTTTCGCTGATACGCTGCAAGCCATAGGCATAGGTGCGCGTTACCGATCCGCTCGCGAGCTCGTCCATGACCTGCGCATAGCCGGTCGGGTTGAGCGAATCCACAAGATACGTACTCGTCGTGCCTGCGGCTGTCTCGCTCCCGCGGTTGTCGCCATCAAAGGTTTTGCCCTTCGCCTCATCGTATTCCGGCAACAGTTCTAAGCAACCATGTTCAGGCTGGCGATCACGCCCGCTCGCTGCGGTGGCGCCGCCGGATCGAGCAGAGCGGCAAGCGGCGTTCCCTTGACCATGGCAGCCATCATTTCTGGTTCGGCCATCCACTTCAAAATGTCCCTGGGTTGCGGCCTGCGCTTCAGCAGATGAGCGAGGATGCGGCGCGGGCCGTCAGTAAAAAACTCTCTCTCATATTCTTTGTCGGGGGAAAGGCTGCGGCGATTGTCGTAGCCGTTTCCTCACGGAGAAGTTCGTCGCCCAAGCCCCAATACGGACACCGCGCATCGAGTGGATTGAGGATCAAATCACCGCGTTTTGGCTCGTAAAATTCACCCACAAAATCCATCGCCGGGTCATAGACAATCGCGCTTTCTCCTCGCTCTTGGACCTCGCGCAAGATCTGTCGGATGGCAGTAGACTTCCCGCTGCCGGTGTCGCCCATAAGAACGATGTGGCTCGATTCCAGCTTGCGCGGGATGCGGTAGCTGGGGCCAAAGGGGAGATGCGCAGCCATTTTTCAAATGAGGGCGTGCACCTGATTGTAAGCCCGGGCCAGCGCCCCGGTTTCGTCGAACAGGTCACCTGCAGAACTACCGGAGCCAGCCAAGAAGGTGCAGGATTATCCAGGCGAAAACTAGAAGTAAAACAAGCACAGCGGTAGTCTTGCCCGAGCCATTCGGGCTCCCGAAAACAGGCCCTACCATGAGCACTCCTACGACAGACAGTCAGAAAACCAGCGCACCGTTCGTACGCCTTCGGACCCCGAAAAATGAGGCGGCCCTCACCTTCATTTTACTTGATCGGGTTGCCGAACGGAGTGTCTAAAAACCCTGCCAAAGCGTCGCCAAAGCAGCCCTGCAGGACACTCGATGTGCCCGGCCCGCCGTTGGTGAGGCCGCCCAACACTCCGCTCACTACGAGGAACGTCGCTGCGTCGCAGACACCAATCCCCTGCGCAAAGGAAACATTTGACGTGAGGGAGTAGACATCGGTACTTTGTAGGCCCAGGTCGATCAGATAATCCTCAATGTCCGTGGGGTTGAATTTGAGCGAAGCGTGCGCTAGGACGCTAAACCCAGGCCTCGAGTACATAAACGCCACCTCAATTATGTCAAATCCCGATGGGTCGATTCGATTGACTGGGTTGTTCCCCGCATAGACATATTTGTGCAGCGGCCGCTCCGCTGCGCGCGTGATCCAATTATGAGAAGCATGGGCTTCTCTTTGCTCAAAAACAGCCGAACGACCGAACTGCTACGCAATAATCTAGGGATGAGTGTGCGAGTGCAAGGGGTGGTACAATCTCATGCCAGTGGCGGTGTTAGTACTTAAAATGAGAAACATTTTGACCCGAGAACGACTGCAAGGCACTTCACTGGCGAATGACAACGAGCTGTGCAAATCCTGGAAAACTTCCACACTTTCTTGCACAGTTACACATTCGTTGTTTTGGAGGACGAGGAAGCATAGTTCATTAGATACATTAGAATCAAAAACTTAAGAGAAGCGCCGGGATGGCGGAACTGGCAGACGCAGCGGACTCAAAATCCGCCGGTACTTGGTACCTTGGGGGTTCGACTCCCCCTCCCGGCACCAGCAAGTTCTCATCCGGAGAAGCGTTTGAGAGTAGGGAGGGTCTGGGATGGCTTGCAGAAAACCTTCCAAGAATCTTCCTTTCTAGACGGGCGTAAATATTAGGGTTCCGCGTCAACGTGGTTGACGTTAGAAATGTGCAGTTTTCTAATCTGCGTTTCTCCAGGTTCGCCCGTGGGCTTCACGGCTCCCTAGCGTGCAAATGGAGAGAAACTACGACCGCCTTTCAAATGGAAATTTGTCGAGTGTCTAAGACACTACGGTGGTGGCTTCAGTTTGAAAAGGTCGGCTGTGTGCGCAGGGGAGATCCTCGTCCCGCTGGTGAAAACGCGGGACTTCGGGATGACGCCGGGAGGGGGGTGCGATGGTAGGAGATTTCAGATTGAGCCACCACCGACACTACCAAAGCGCTGGTAGTGGTGCGGCACAGCGCGGCCCCCGGAGACCAGGTGTGTAAGTCTTGGTGCGTGGCGATGGATAAACCGAACAGGCGGGATTTGGAGTTGAGTCTTTAGCGCACACGCCTGGCGCTGGTTCGCCGCCTTGTGATCATTGCTAGAAAAATTATCTATTGGACTGCTATCCCTCTTCCCTTTAGCCTTCGGCTCCATATCGAGATCAATTGCTTTAGCGCCGTTCGTTGGCTCGGCCGTTCTGTCCCTGAGAAGGCTTATGTGTTCTTTATGAATTGTTTACGCGCTCTTTATGAGTTTTCGAATGTGATGGAGAGTTAACCATCGAGAAAAATCGGCAGCCCAACGCCTTCTGGCCTTTTAGGCACATTGGGCGACCATCATTCAGTGAAGGACCCGGACTTCGGACCGGAAAGGATTCTAACTTGAAAATCATGAGAACTCTATTGCGTAAGACTGTAGCGGTTTCACCGTGCTTTCCCATGCTGGTTTTGAGTTTCGCGGTGGGTCAGGCTCCGCGCTGTTACGCGCAGACGCAGGCGCAACCGGATGGTCAGACGAAGGTGGCAGCTCTGCGCGAACCCTCGCCCGCTGGGTCTGACACAGGCGCCGCGAACAGCACATCGCCCGCGACCGCCCGGCCCGCGGCTGCCCCAGATCTGGAAATGACGGTTGCCATCGAGAAAGAACTGGCCGCCATGAGAGTGCGTATGGAGCAGCTCGAAACTGAGCTGACGGAACTGAAGGGCCGTACTGCGGCGCGACCACCGTCGCCGGCCACCGCTGCCGATCTCGGCAAGCCAACCGCAAAGGCGCCGGCCGCAGCCATCGCAACCAGCGTCGCGCCGGCAACGGTTGGGCTCACAGGGTGGTTGGCACCATCCCCGAGTCCGTCTTCCCCAAGTCAGTCTGCCGATGCCGCGCCGGCAAAGAAGGAAAAGATCGCACCTTTCTCGGACTGGGACTGGACCTGGCTGAACGGCAACCCGCGCAACAAAGATACGGCTTTCGATTCAAAGTTCTTTACGCCGGAGATCCGGGCTGACGTTACCTATACCTACGATTTCAACAAGCCGATAGACGACTCGATGGGCGGGTCGAGCGAACTGTTTCGCTCGAATGAAATCCAGTTGGAGCAACTCGGCCTCGGCGGCGATTTCCACTACGACAACGTGCGCGCCCGGTTCATGACTCAGTTTGGCATGTATTCCACGGCGACGATCCGCAATGACCCCAGCTACGCCAAGGGCCAATGGAATATCGCCGATGCGGACCGTTACCTGGCGGAAGCGTACGGTGGTTATCACATCAACGCGTTGGACGGCATCAACATCGACGCGGGAATTTTCATGTCCTACATCGGCCTGTTCAGCTATTACAACTTCGACAACTGGGCCTACCAACCCTCGTACGTTTCCTCCAACACGCCCTGGTTTTTCCAGGGGGTGCGCATCCAGATCTTCCCCAATCCACACCTGAAGATCGAGCCTTGGTTCATCAATGGCTGGCAATCCTACGGCTCGTCCAACGCGAGGAAGGGGGTTGGCGGGCAGATCAAGTACACCCCTTTCCCGTGGATGAACATTATCTCGAACAATTACGGCATCGGCCATGACGATCTCTAC
>Ga0187770_10001408_pt1 | contig 12725 bp, 12 predicted proteins | sample 0116_SJ02_MP02_2_FD_133154 | JGI IMG/M metagenome (GOLD analysis project Ga0187770, IMG submission 133154) | Tropical peat soil microbial communities from peatlands in Department of Meta, Colombia - 0116_SJ02_MP02_20_MG | ecosystem: Environmental > Terrestrial > Soil > Wetlands > Peat | place...
AATTGCCACGGTCTCTCTGGTATGTAACCTTCCAGCCGACGCTGGCGTATGTCATGGGACATCCTCAGCCACTCGCATGCCTGTATCGAAGCTGCGGCCGGTCGTGGGAGGATCCTCACGATGCGGATGCGAATTTGGCAAATTCGCCTCGCGTTACCGGATACTTCCCAAGCGCGAAGCTGCGCACGCTGACTTCATGTACCGGGCCCTCCCTTTCGTCGCGGCCGGCTTCGTCTTTCGGGCTGCCCATAGCGAACTTGCCGGGGGGCAGAACAACCATTTCCGGACCCTTGCCACCAGATGCAAGAGAGTCGCGGTATGTGTGTCCTGGAGCGAGGGCGGCGGTCTCGGCACTCCCTTCGCTGGCATCAGCTTTCTGCGGAGGCATTTCCCCGTTGCTGTTCGACTGGGGGTACAACATCGCGACCATGAAATTGGCTGCGATCACGAGGATGAAAGCTCCGTTCCATAAGCACATGTGGCCTCCAAGGAGCCGGATTCAACTCAACGAGCGACGCCCCGATAGACGAACCAACCCCGTCAGGGTTAGCGTCCACCGCAGCCAGGGTTAGCGTGCTCTGCATCGTGGACAACAAAAAGAAGCCACCCCCGCGTTCGGGAAGCGCCGATTCGCGACAGCAGCATGGCCGTAGGTTAGTGAGCGTTATCGGGATTTATCAACAAACACGCGATTCAGATTGCATGGATACTGCTTGTCTCAGGGAACCAATGGAAACAAAGGGGGCGCGTAACGTGTAGCCGGACTATAATCGCGAGCACGGATGGCTCTCGTTTCTGGCACAAAACTAGGCCCCTACGAGGTTCTGTCGTTACTAGGTGCTGGCGGCATGGGCGAAGTGTATCGGGGCCGTGATTTTCGGTTGGGTCGTGAGATCGCGATTAAAGTGCTTCCTTCCGGTTTCGCCGCCAGCCCGGAGACGCTCCAGCGTTTCGAACGCGAAGCCCGCGCCGTCTCCGCGCTCAATCATCCCAATATTTGCACGCTGTTCGACGTCGGATGTCACGACGGCACGCATTTCATCATCATGGAATTGCTCGAAGGCCGGACGTTGCGGGAAGTAATTTCCGACCAGCGGATGGCATTCGCTACAGTTCTTTCGCTGAGTAAACAGATCGCTTCTGCGATTGAAGCTGTGCACTCGCACGGCATCATTCACCGTGACATCAAGCCCGGCAACATCTTTGTCACGGGCAACGGGGTTGCTAAACTTCTTGACTTCGGCCTGGCAAAATTCCAGAGTGCCGCGCAAAATTCTGGCAAAGGAAGTGATGAGACACTGACTCTGGGTGATTTGACAACGAAAGGGCTTCCCATCGGAACCGTGGCCTACATGTCACCCGAGCAGACCAGGGGAAGGCCCACCGGTTTTGAGACTGACCTGTTTTCTCTTGGCGCTGTTTTGTATGAGATGGCAACGTCGCAGCGCGCATCCCCGGGCGATTCCCCGGCTGAAATTTTTGCCGCAATCTTGAACGAAAGTCCTCTTCCGCCCAGCAGCATTTGTCCGTCGATTCCCCGACATTTCGACGGGGTCGTCATGCGCCTTCTCGAGAAATCGCCGGCAAGGCGATACAGATCGGCGCGCGAACTCATCGCCGCATTGGAGGTAATCTCCAGCACTCGTGAGCTTTCTCCTGAAATCCAGCCTGTCCAGCATGTGCAGGCCACTGCCGCCCGGGAGGAGCACACATCCCTGGCAGTTCTGCCAGTGCTCGATCTCTCGCCAAGTCCTGGCCAGGATTATTTCGTCGATGGGTTGACCGAGGCGCTGATCACGGCGGTGGCCAGACTCAATGGCGTGAGAGTGATTTCCCGTACCTCGGCCTTCTGCTACAAGCACACCCAAAAGAGCCTTCCTGTAATCGCGCAGGAACTCAATGTCGACTCCGTGCTCGAAGGTTCGGTGCTGCGTTCAGGCGAGAAGCTACGACTCACATGTCGTTTGATCGAATCACGCTGCGAACAATTGATCTGGAGCGAGTCCTTCGACTGCAACCTCCAAGACATACTCTCCTTGCATGACGAAGTGGCACAGGCCGTTGCCGCTGGTATCCGTGCCAGCATGCGCGAGCGGTCAGCTTCCCCTTCTACTCCTGAAAAGCTCAACCCTGAGTGTTACGACAGCTATCTGCGCGGCCGCTATTTCTGGAACAAGCGGGATGAGTCCAATCTGAAGAAGGCCATCGAATGGTTCCAGCACGCACTCGACCTCGATCCGCTTTATGCTCCCGCCTATTCCGGCATCGCCGATTCTTACTTCTACCTCGGCTATTCGTTTGGGCGGATGAATCCCAAAGACGCGATGCCCCTCGCGAAAGCCAATGCGCTCCGTGCTCTCGAACTGAATCCTCGATTAGCGGAGGGGTACTGCTCTCTAGCTCTGGTGCAGACCTGCTTTGACTGGGATTGGCCTGCGGCAGAGTCTAATTTCCGGCGGGCGATTGAGATGAACCCGAGCCTGGCGACGTCCCGTCACTTTTACGCCATTCTGCTCTCGGCTTTGCGCCGCAACCAAGATGCACTCGCGCAGATCAACACGGCAATGCAATCCGACCCGCTGTCGCTTCCGATTAACAACATGGTGGGAATGATGTACTTTGCGGCACGCCAGTTTGATTCAGCCATCGCTGCACTGCGCAAGACGCTCGAAATGAATCCAAAGTTCGGGCTTTCGCGTTCTGTCTTGGGCGCGGCGCTTGAGGCCAAGGGGTTGGAAGCAGAAGCAGCCGAGGAGTACCTCAGCTCGTTGGAGGTCGGCCAACATAGGCGCGAAGACTGTGCCGCCATCCGCCGGGCATTCGAAGAACGAGGTCTTCGGGGCCTGCACGAAGAGGATCTACGCCACTTTCTGCGACAATGGCATGGTTGGGCGAGCCAGATGTTCGATATAGCGGCACTTCACTCCGGCCTCGGACAGCGGTCCGAAGCGCTCGATTGGCTGGAGCGGGCGTACGATGCCCGTGCCGGCCGGCTTGTCTGGATCAACTCCGGCGCCTCATTTTCGCGCATCGCAGAGTTTTTCGACGGCTTGCGTGAGGAGTCTCGCTTCATCAGCTTGCTGAATCGGCTGCAGCTTCCTATTTGAGATCACCCCTCTCCCCACCGAACTGAATGCACTGCCCCACAAAAAAAGACCAACACCGTACGATCGGTCCGCCGCGGCGCAAAAGGGCCGGTATCCGGGCGGCTTTTTTCGTTACGGCAATGTTGTTGCTTCGTAAGGTAGCGGAATTGATGGCGCAGGTGTGCGCGGTCTGTGCGCGTTTTTTGAAGGTAGATGACTGCTATGGGGATTTTTCGTCAACCGAGGCGTAGCTTCGGGACTGGCAGCACGGAATTTAACAAGGTCTCTAATCCGTTCGGTGCACCAAGAAAGCGATCCTTTCCTTGTTACACGCCTTCAGTCAGGCTGCAGGCGCCACTGCAGGCTTGACATTGTGGTTCAGCCGGAAGAAGTTTGTCGGGTCATACTTGTTTTTTAGGGCGACCAGCCGATCATAGTTCGGCCCGTACGCTTCCCGCGCGATCGCCTCTCCTTCGTCCGTCACGTAATTTCCGTACGATCCTGCCGCCAAATACGGCTTCATAGCTTGCCAGCATCCTCGCGTCCATTCCAGGTTTTTTTCGGTCTCCGACGGACTGACCCAGATCGACCACGCCGGGAAATTCCACGAGTATTGCCGGTGAGGGAACGCCGTATCTGTTGAGGCGACACGGGTTGCGGCTCCATGCCAGTGTTCGATGAACGGTGCGAATGTGTAGGGCGAAGGGCTTTTGGCCACATGCTGCACCATCGTATCGACCGCCTCATCGCTCAAGTCTTTCAGGAAATTCGACTTCGTGTAAACGTAGCGTCCCGGCGGAAAGAAAGCTTCAAACATGCCTTGAAGTTGTACGTAGGTCATTGGAGCAAGCGCGTCAGCGATCGGCGATCCAAATTTTCGCAAGGGATTCAAGATTCTCTCTCCATCGGCCACCGCACCGCAGTAGCAGGCTGCAACCCCAAAGACCGGAACTCCGTCAGGTAGATGGAATGAACCGCCTTGAGTCACCAATTCGTCCGGGCTTTCTGCTGCATACTCTCGCCAAAACCGCAGCACTTCTTTCGCCTGCTCCGCAGGATAGAAGACAGCACCATCAAACACTGGGCCGACCTCGTGCAGCTGGAATTCCAGTGATGTCACTACGCCAAAATTCCCGCTGCCTCCTCGTATTCCCCAAAACAAATCTTCATTTTCATTGGCGCTTACCTTCAGGAATCGCCCGTCGGCCGTGACCACGTCCCCCCCCGATTACGTTGTCGACTGCGAGCCCATACTTGCCATGCAGCTGACCCCATCCCCCTCCCAATGTCAGACCAGCCATCTTTACTGTTGGCACTACACCCATCGTCGTTGCCAGGCCGAATGCTTGAGTCTCCCGGTCGAACTCACCCAGCTTCACGCCCATTTGCGCTCGCACCGTACGCGAATAGGATCCACCCGGATTCCCTTCATGTCTGACATGTCGATTACGAGTCCGCCGTCGCACACGGACTTGCCCGCCACGCTGTGACCTCCTCCCCGGACTGCCACCAGCAGCTCGTGTTCCCGCGCAATACGCACGCACGCAAGTACGTCCGCCACACCCGCGCACTTGGCGATCACAGCCGGTCGCCGGTCGATCATGGCGTTCGGAAGGGCACGGGCGGCGTCGTAGCCTGGATCACCGGGGCAGAGCGACTGTCCGCGAAGGGATTCACGAAACTTCTGAATGGAAGATTGTGGAATCATAAGAGGCTCCCCAAGAACTTCAAAACAAACCACTAGAGATGACGTGCAGCGCACCGCTTGCGTAAATTCCGCAGAACCATAGCATGAGAGGTGTCCGTCACGCAATTCACGGCTGCCCAACTTAGCTGCCGTTATCGCGATTACACTTGTTAACCCAGGGTCCGGTTCAAAGTAAGGGACCGATGGAGTCGAATACGACGGCGACTGTCATCGCACTTTCGCGGACGGCGCCTGCTCAACTTCCTTTGCCGCGCGCATGACGGTCTTCTGGCCGGTAATGGGGCCAGCGTCGGGATCTTGGCACACCGGAGGCATTCTGTCAGTTGAAACTGGCTCGCGGGGAGGCGCTACGGCCTCAAACATCAAAATGAAGGTCGCGTCACTTTGTTACGATTTGTTTCGTAACGTCTGCTTCGATTTCCGACAAACATAGATGGATTTTTTCCAGGAGTGAGGGGAACAAGTACCGTTTCGGAAGCCATAGCTTGACGTGTTCACACTCTGTGGGCTCGTAAGCGGTCATCACGATCACTGGAATTCCGGGAATCTTGCCACGCACGGTCTGCGCCAGCTCTATGCCAGTCATGCCGGGCATGTGGGAATTCGTTACCACAAGATCGAAATGCTCGCGATCGAACGCTTCTAGCGCTTCAGCTGGGCTCACGGCTGCCACGGCGCGGTAGCCCTCAACGTTAAGAATGTCACACGCGAAACGGCAGAGCATCTCATCGTCATCCACCACCAGAATTTTCTTCATGGCGCCGCCTCCTATCCGGCCGAGGTTTGCATTCCTTCGGCTCTAACTTTTGCGAACGCGAATGTTCCGTCCGGCTTCAGCGTGATGCCCACACAGTCACCAGTCGAAATCTGCTGTGTAGCGACGAGATTGGCGAGTGCATAGACGATGCGGTGCTCGACGACACGTTTCAGATGCCGCGCACCATACTTTGGATCGGTGCCTTCCTGCAGCAAACATCTCTTCACTTCCGGCGAGCAGCAAAAGGTGAAATGACTCTGACCGATTGCATCCATGATGCGCTTCTGTACCTTGGCTAGTTCCAGATCCAGGACCTGTTCGAGTTGTTCAGGACGCAAGGTACGGAAGACCACGACCTTGTCCAACCGGTTCAGGAATTCTGGAGAAAACTTCTTACGTGCAGCCTCGGTGGCGGTGCGGTTGATCTTTGCATCCAGGCCTTTATCGGCGATGGCATCGTGAGGCGCAAAACCCATCCCGCCCTCGACCATCGCGCTCATTTGATAAGCGCCGAGATTGGAAGTAAGAAAGATCAGGCAACGCGAAAGGTCAACGTGGGTGTTGTCGCCCAGTGTTAGCGTGCCCTTATCAAGAACGCCCAGTAACAGTTGCCAGAGCGCTTCTGAGGCTTTCTCAATCTCGTCGAACAGAAGAAGTGTGAGCTTGAGAGTTTCCGTGTGCCACCGATTTAGGGATTCTTGCGTGAGCACGGGCTGCGTCTGGAGGTGGCCGATATACCCGGGTGGAGAACCGATCAGCTTGGCGATTTCGTGGTGCTCTTGAAATTCGCCGCAGTCCACTTTGATGAAAGCGCGCCGATTGTTGAAGAGGGCTTCCGCGACTACTTCGACCAGATAGGTCTTGCCTGAGCCAGTCGGGCCCAGGAACAACAAGTTTCCAATGGTGCGATCGGTCGGCATCATGCCGACCAGAAACATCTGATAGATCTCGGTGACGGCCTCGACGGCCGCCTCTTGCCCGACGATGCGGCTGCGCAGAAAAGCCTCGAATGCACGAGTCGCGTCGCCACGGCGGGTCGGGTCGAGATCCTCTGACGGAGCCGATTCTTCCACCGCGGCCCCAAAGCTGGCTGCGATCGGCTTTGCTGTATCGTTGAGCATGCTCGAGCAAGGGCTTCGAGACTCATCTTGGACGAGCCCCAGCCTAATTCTCGTCTACTCCTTTCGGGACTGGATGTCAGTGATAGTCGCCTGGTCCGGCTGGACTTTTGGCAGGATGGGACTTCCCCGGTGAGATGGCGGGATTACAATTTGCGGGTTGATTCTCGGAGGAGCTGCGGAATGGCAAGTAGCGTTGGTGACGAGATTTGTCCCTCTCGTCTCGTCGCCCAGACGGTGCTTTTCGTCGCTTGCGAAAAACGAATTCCCCGAGACGGCGGGGCTCTACGTCATCTACCAAGAGGAGACGCGGGGGAAAGGAAAGATACGCGCTGCACCTTCACAGTGGGGAGTTTTGGATGGATTGCAGTTCCGAATCATGGAGAATCACCTCGCGTACCACGGTGACGACAACTTCGTGAAGTATGTCGGCGAGGCATTCGGCCTCAAGTCTCCGGCCGAGACCTTTGGGAGAAAATGGAAGAGGCCGCCCGGATGAGGCGGCCTACGCACCCTTGTTATCGGTTTCACTAGCCGTAGCGCTAGTTCCAATATCCTGCCTTCTAGCGGTTGGATTGCTCAGGCGGCGTGTGGCGTCGAGAGCGTTTGCGGGTGCGCAGATGCCTTGTGCGCTGTTAATTCTTCGGCAACCCGTTGCTCGTCGGCAGCCAGCTTCTCCGAGACGGCATCCGTAAGCTCTCCCCGGCGCCACAGATTCATCCGACGCTCATGTAACTCTTTCTGCGTCTTTTCGTACCGTTCGCACTTCTTGCACTGTTCGGGCATAGGTTCCCCTTTCTGCTGCCCTTTTGGGACACTTGGCGAGATGAACTGCTTTGCGTAGTCGGACGATTCCCCCCGACTACCTTTTCTGTACTCCTTTCGTGGCTAGATTGCAGTGATGTCGGATGCCCTTGGGTGGAGCTGTGTACACTCCGAAGTAGAAGGGTGGTAGCACGTGACGGTGTGTAACTCTTTTCGCGTGCGTTCTGCCGCTTCCACGCCAGGAGGAAGCGATGAAGGTCGCGGGGATTGACGTACACAAGAAGGTGTTGATGGTGGTTGTGGTGGATACAAGTACGCCGGAAGAGAAACCAGCGCGACGACGATTCGTCACCATGCCGAGCGAACTGCACCGCCTGTTAACCTGGTTGCGGGAGCAGGGAGTAGAAGAGGTGGTGATGGAATCGACGGCCCAGTACTGGCGGTCGGTGTGGCTGGAACTGGAGCCCCACATGCGTCTGCATTTGGCGCAGGCGTTTTCCAACCGTGCGCCCCGTGGGCGTAAGCATGATTTCAAGGATGCGGAGCGGTTGGTGCGCCGCTTGATCGCCGAGGAGCTGATCTTAAGTTTTGTGCCCAGCGGCGAACAGCGGATCTGGCGGAGCCTGACTCGCATGAAGCCGCAACTCACGCGTGACCGAGTACGACTGCAGAACCAGATCGAGTGTTTGTTGGAAGAGATGCGGATCAAGCTGTCGATTGTCGTCAGCAATCTCCTGGGGGCCAGCGGATTGCGTATTCTGCATGCTTTGGCCAACGGACAGACGGACCCCGAGAAGTTGGCGCAACTGGGTGGCGAGCGGTTGCGGTGCACCGAGGAACAACTGGTGGATGCTTTGACGGGAAGAGCACAGCCGGTGCATGGAGCGATGTTGGCTTTGCAACTGCAGCGACTGCAGTTGATCGATCAGCAAATGGAGCAGCTCAACCGCATGATCGCCGACGCCATGAAGTCGCAGCAAGACGCCGTGATGCGATTGGCGGAAGTACCCGGGTTCGGGGTGGACTCGGCGCAACAAATCATCGCCGAGGTGGGTGCTCAGGCCAGTACGTTCGCATCGGCTGCGGAGTTAACCTCGTGGGTAGGGACCTGTCCCGGCAAGGAGGAAAGCGCGGAGCAGAACCATAGCAGTCGCTCCGCAAAAGGCAATAAATACATGCGCCGGGTGCTGAACCAGGCAGCCCACGCGGCGGTGGCGAAGAAAGGCAGTCGCTTTCAAATCGTGTTCCGGCGTTTGCTGCCTCGCTTGGGCTATCAGTTCGCCATCTGGGCCGTTGCTCATCGGCTTTGTCGTCTCGTCTGGAAGATCCTGCATGAAGGCGTGCGCTTCATCGAGCAAGGCGCCGAAGTCAGTCCCCGAGAAAAGAAGAAACGCGCTCAGATGCTGGCGCGAGCACTTCGCAAGCTTGGCTATGAGGTAACCATCACCCCCATGCACCAACTTGTTCCCAAGCCTGTTGTCTGAGTCCCAGGAGAGGATTTTCGACGGAGTGTAATGGGGATGTTACGTCACCGATCTGCACATTTTTCTCGTTTCGACCGCCCCAAAAAATGTGGACCTTTTTCAGCGGCTTCTTCGCGTTACTAGACAGAGGCCGGTATGGATCGCGGGGAACAAAGAGAGCAGTTGAACAGCAAGGTTTTCGCGGTCAGCGCGGCGCCTCCATTGTTTTCAAATTTTCAATTCCAAGGAGTGATGTATGAAAACACGCAATTTTTTCTCGAGCATTCCTTTAGCGCTTGGCATGCAGGCGGCACTGACAGCTTCGTTGTTGACCGGCGTGCCAGCAGCGTTCGCCCAGAGTGAGTTCTCGGTTCACAGTGCGCAACCGATTCGCTTGACGGTGGCCCCCAACGCCTCTTCCCGGATTTCGATGAAGACCCTCCCCAAGGCAACTTGCGTTCTGCACCTCGAGGGCGCAAGTGATATACAGCACAAGCTTTTTGCCGACGATGAGGGCATCGTTCGCTTCTATATCCGTCCCTCAGCGGAATCTGATCAAGGAGCCCACTTTGATGTTGATTGCGCTGCCAACGGCAACAGCGCCACATTCCCGGTCCACGTGCGCTCCAGTTCCTCTCCGACGGCGGAGATGCCAGCGCCTGCGTCGGAGCCGCCGAAATTGGCGCCAAGACGTTCCGTACGGGCAGCACTAACAGAAGATGAAGCCTCGAATCTCTCCACTGAAGAACTGGCCCTGCGAGGTTATCCCACCCGCCCCGATTCCGAACAAGCACCCGATGCCTTTGCCACCTGGTTGAAAGCGGTCACCAGGCCATCCACATTCGTTAAACCTCGGTTGGTCGTTAATCAGGGAGTTAGGCAAAGCACGACCCAGGTCCGACTCCTCAACTGGAGCGGCTTCCAACTGTATGGTCCTGCTAACTCATACGATGGGGTGGAGGGCACGTGGTATGTTCCTTCGGTTTTACCTGAACATGAAAGCGAGACCGCCGCTGGTTCCTTGACCGTTTACTCTTCGTTCTGGATCGGCCTCGATGGCTACAATACAAACGACCTGGTACAGGACGGAACGGAATCGGATGTTACCGATTATTACGTCACCATCTGTGTCCTTGGGGAGTGTAGTGAAACCAGCTATGCAGTCTTCACCTATCAGGCTTGGACGCAATTCCTGCCGCAGCAACCTTATGAAGTGGCGATTCCGAACTTCACAGTCGACCCAGGCGACGAAATTTACAGTGAGGTTTGGATGGGCAATCCCTGCCCAGAGAATCCTTCCTGCTTGCCCCCTCCAACGCCGGACGGCGGGTATGCCTATTTCTATATGGAAGACCTTACGCGCTCCGAGAACACGGTAATCGAAGTCGAAAGGCTTAGCTCGACTACTGTTGGCGGCTACCAAGCGGAATGGATTATGGAGCGGCCGACCGTGAATGGCGGATTGCCTGATCTCGCCAATTACGGCGTTGCCTACATGTACGGCGCTTACGCACTCGGGGGAACCACGAAGTTTGGCACCCCCGTTTATTTCCCCTACAGCGGAGCTAACAACTACCAGTTTTCGATGTACAACGGTGGCGATCTTCTTTCGGAAGTCTATCCGGTCACCAGTAGTGAGATGGAATTCGTCTGGAAAAACTTCCACTAACCTCTTCCGCAGTTCGACTGGTGGGACCCGACCGGTCCCGCCCAGTTCTCCTGCGTGCACCTTCTGTTCGGCTTTTTCGCGGTCAATGAGTAAAATCGGGATATTACGTCAGTGACGATCCTGCCACGACCTCCATGGTTCCAACAGTGTCTCGGAATGTGCGTCTGATGTTGCAAGATGAGCGGCCCGAGAGCCGCCTGAGAATGGGGAGCATGGGCTAGGCTCTTTGAAGGCAGCTTCATGCCAGGAGCGTCATTACCGCTGTAGGTTGGCGGCTTGGCGGGCGATCAGCTCGAAGCCTTTATCCTTTGCCTCGCTTTGAAGTTGCTCAAGCTGAGAGCGGGAAGCAACTTTGGCAGGATACTTCGCCTCGATTTCGGCGAGCAGCAAGCGGAACTGCAGCTGGTCGCCGAGGTAGCCAGACTTGGTTGCCGTGGCCAACGAATCTTTTGCGATCGCCCTCGCGGCTGCAAGATCGTGGGTCGCGAGCTTGGCGCGTGCCTTGGCGCGGGCGAAAGTCAATTGCGAGCTTAGATTTTGGCTCTTCGCTGCAACAGAGGCTGTTGTTCTCAGTTCCCTGAGTGCGTCCTCATTCTTTCCTTCAGCCAGCAGAGCAATCGCCAAAATTGCGGACGCGTTTGTCTGGTCGTCCCTCTTGTGGGCCTTTTCAAACCAGTCCCGAGCTTCCCGGGCTGGGCCTTCGGCTCGATCGGGATGACCGTCCTCAATATCAAGTTCAGCGATGGCCACGCGAGTCGACGCGGCGGTATCTTTTTCCCCTGACTGGTTTCGCGTCTCGAGTGCTTCCTGGTAATCCTTATGGGCCTGCCCGAAATTCGCTGCCTTCAGCTCCAGGTTCCCGAGGCCCGCGAGAGCATACGCGGCCATGCTCTTATCGCCAGCCTTGGTCGCTGCTGAAAGCGCATCTTCATATTTCTCTTTGGCTCCCGGAAGGTCGCCGAGGTGGCGCAGTATGTCGCCGAGGTCGATCAGTTTGTCGCTGGACACGTCCGTTTGCTTTCCCAGGGAATCCCCGAGCATGCGCCTAGCGGATTCGGAATCACCCATTTCATCCAGCACGATGGCGAGGGCGGTTTGCGACAACGCGATCCCTCCCTGGTCATTGATCTCACGGAACAAGCCGAGCGCCTCGTCGTAGGTTCTCGTGGCACCCACAAGATCGCCGTTATTGTTCATGATTCCGGCGATGTTCAGCAGTGTTTCGGCATAGTTGTTCTTGTCGCTGACTTCGCGAAAGATTGCCAAGGCCTGCTCGTACATTTTCCTGGCTTCGTCTGCATCGCCCTGCTCGTTCAGAACAATGCCCATAAGGTTGACCGAAGACGCCTCCGCTTTTCGATTTCCTACTTCGCGCGCAATGGCCAGTTCCTCACTAAATTTCGCCCGCGCGCCGGAGTGGTCGCCTCGGTCTTCCAGTACAAGCCCCGTGATCTCCAGCGTGCTGGCCAGACCATATTTATCGTCAACGCTTTGGTAAATACGTCTCGCCTCGTCGGCAGCCGCGAGAGCGCCCTGCGGATCATTGAGGTTTTCAAGTGCCGCCGCGCGCTGGTAGAGCGCCCGCGCCAGTACCATCCGGAGGTTCCGAGCCCGCGCTTTCTGTGCCGCCTGCGACGCAAGATCGGCGCTTTGCTTGAAATCCCCCAACGTCCTCCACGTTTCCGAGGCTGTTAAATCGATGCGGGCATCGTCACCTTCAGGGGAAGGGAGTTTGCGCAGGGAGTCAATCGTGGCCAGTGCCTCTCTCCCCTTGCCTCCGTGTGTTTGGGCGCGAGCCAGCAACAGCCCATATTCCAGATTGTCGGGAAAGAAGCCGAACAGCGTGCGGTAGCTTTCGGCGGCGTTGTCCCATTCTTTCGAGGCTTCGCGATAGCGTGCCTCTATGAGGAGCCGAGGCTCCCGGGAAAGCGATGCGGAAAGGTCGTAGGCATTCTTTGCCGACAAGCGAGCCTTCTCGTCATAACCAAGCAGGCTCCATGCCGCTGCCAGGGCTGAATGGGCCAGAGCATGATTGGGGTCCGCCGCAACCGCTTTCTGGAGGAAATCGCGTGCGCTCATGGCATCGTTAACGCGCAGCTTGGCTAGGCCCTCCGTGTACAGTTTCGAGGCTTCCGAGTTCGACGGCAAAGCAGCGCGGA
>Ga0187770_10001409_pt1 | contig 12725 bp, 9 predicted proteins | sample 0116_SJ02_MP02_2_FD_133154 | JGI IMG/M metagenome (GOLD analysis project Ga0187770, IMG submission 133154) | Tropical peat soil microbial communities from peatlands in Department of Meta, Colombia - 0116_SJ02_MP02_20_MG | ecosystem: Environmental > Terrestrial > Soil > Wetlands > Peat | place...
TGATTCTTCGGTCGGACCGTTCGAATTCGGGAGAGAATGGTCCGGGCATAGTCCTCACCGGCCTGCCTCAGGTCTCCCACGACGAAGATGGGGGCGTTGGTATACCTGGAGATGGAGAGAATATCATCAGCCACCTTCTCCGGGCTGCGGTAGGCGCAGGCCTCTCTGGAGTAAAAGCTTTCCATCCCGAAGTGAGACCCCCCGCAGAAGACGCAGTTATGAGTGCATCCCCGGCAGGTCATGACCGCGGTAATGGGGTATTCCCACCAGTCATAGATGGGGATCAGAGATTTCAGGTCGAAATATTTCATCGCTGAACGGAAGAGGTTGGGATAGTTGTTGGAGTATTCGTTCAGGTCAGAAAGGACATGGGTCAGAGGCGTAACCCGCACCGTTTTCTTCTCGTCCTTCCAGGTCAAATTGGGCAGGTCTTCAAAGGTTTTGTTTTCTGTCAGGGCCAGCAGAAGCTGCCGCAAGGGTTCTTCCGCCGAATCACCCCGGACCACAAAATCTACCTGGGGGTACCGGATCAGCTCCTCATGAAAATAGGTGGCAGAATACCCCCCAAAAATTACAGGGATGTCCGGATGTTTTTTCTTGCAGAGCGCGGCAACCTCCAGAGAACCGTGGGCATGGGGAAGCCAGTGCAAATCGATGCCGAACGCCCGGGGACGGATTCTGCCGATGAGTTTCTCCGGGTCGAAATCCTTATCCTTCAACATCCGGAGAGCCAGATTGATAATACGCACGTGAATGCCGTTCCGCTCCAGATGCTCGGAAATGGAGGAAAAGCCCACCGGATACATTTCAAATATGGGAGTGGATGGAACTAGGTCGCTGATAGGGCCGAAAAGGATGGGAAGCTTGCGGAAATCATAGACCGAAGGGGCATGCAACAGGACCAAATCCGGTTTGGAAAACATGGCCGAGCGGAAATGCCTTTCTTAAAAAATGCGGTCGGCTTTCAGCCAACTTCAGTGGTCCGCCGAAAGCCGGGCTGTATGCCAAGCAACCATTAGGCTTCCAAAATATCAGAGACCATCCAGGAATGCAAGGCTCTCGCTCATCTTGGTTCATCTCTCGCTCTGCCCTCGGTTTACGTCACTAAGAGGAAGGGGACGTTCCAGTCGGACATGCCTTGCCAATTCCTAACCAATCTGATAGGGCAGTTCCGGACCTGACGAAAGTGCCCGCCCTCTTGCAGAAAGCCGTGCCCTCACGCTCCTCATGATGTCCTTTTTCAAACCGTGAAAATTGTGATATTTAAGACTGAGGGATGTTCTCCAGGCATGGGGACATTCTCGTCAATCGATGGAAAAGGCGCGTTGGCATTGACCGCTCTTCACCCAATCAGGAATAGATGGCCATGACTCCCACACGCAGATTCACGTTCATTACCGTCGGATCCCTTGCCTATCTCGGGCTCGCCGTTCTTGGATGGGGCGGGTTTGCCGCCTTCTTCTCCCGCCCAGCCCTGATTCTTCTGGCGATTGCATTCTTGGTGATGTCGGGCGTAGCGCTCTTCAGTGCCGGAAACCTGAGCCCCGGCGAGCGAGAGGATCGTGCTAACCGCTGGGTCATTGTAGTCTTCTCGCTGATCGGACTGCTGGCCGCCTATCTGCCGGCCTACACAGACCGGAAGGGGTTCTGGACTCTCGACGGAGATACCATTCGCTGGTTTGGCGTCGTTCTCTTCGCCGCCGGTGGCGCGCTGCGACTCTGGCCGGTCTTTGTGCTCGGCCGCCAGTTCAGCGGATTGGTAGCCATCCAGCCGGAGCATAAGCTGGTCACGGTTGGTATCTATGGGGTCATCCGCCACCCCAGCTATCTGGGGTTGCTCGTCAGCTCGCTGGGGTGGGCCCTCGCTTTTCGTTCGGGGGTCGGCGTGCTGCTCACGGCGCTCATTATCCCGCCACTCCTGGCGCGCATACGCGCGGAAGAGGCGCTGCTGGGCGCCTACTTTGGCCGCGAGTATGATGCCTACTGCGCCCGCACGTCGCGGCTGATTCCCAGGCTCTATTAGGTCTGGCGATCAAATCCATGTTCTCGACTTTAGGAGAGGATTTAGAGATCTCAAAATATCTTTCCCGCGCAACTTTTTACGCCAACCGGCCCCCGTCCTCCAACTCAGTTCTTTCCCCGCTTTTCCAGGAAAGCTCTGGTGGCCTCCTGGAAATCTTCTGATTTCACCGATTCTACCATGGGAAGAGCCGGGTCATTTACGAGAAGCAGGTTCGGGTCTTTCAGACAATAGGTCATAACCTTCTTTGTTTGTCTGATGGAAGAGAAGGAGTTGCTGTGAATTTTCAGCAGAAGTGACTCCGCGTCTTTGAAGATTCTATCAGGCGGGCTTATTTCTTCAACTAAACCGATTTTCCAGGCCGTCTCCGCGTCAATCTGTTGTCCCGTAAACACCATCTTCTTGGCCCATGAAGGCCCCGTAGCTCGCAGCAGGCGGGAGAAATATTCGTAACTTTCCACCAGTCCCAGCCTGGCCGAGGGCACACCCAGCCTGGCATCAGTGCCGGCGATCCTGAAATCACAACACAAGGCCAGCTCAAGGCCGGTGCCCAGGGCGTATTTTTCAATGACTGCGACCGTGGGTGGGGGAAAATTTTCCAGAAGCAAAAAAGTCCGTTCTCTTAACCGATGGAAGCTTCGGATCCCATCCTCATCGAGGCTGGCAAGCTCTCGGATATCTGCCCCGGCGGCAAAACAGCCCCCTTGTCCGAAGACCATTACCGATTTTACCGTTTCATCTTCCTGAAATTCCTGTAACCCATGCTCCAGCTCCTGCAGGAGGGCGCGGTTCAAGGCATTGAGTGCCGATTTTCGATTCAACGAAACCCTCAGGGTGTTTCCGTCCTTTTCAAACAAAACAAGTGCCATCGCTTCTGCCCTCCGGATAGTGAAATTTTCTTAAAGGGGCAGCCAGGTCTTTGAGGCTCAAGTCTTCAGTGCCCCGGATTGCCTCGAGAGTCTACCCTCGCAAGGGCAGCGGAAGAATAACCTCTCCGCCAGCGCTGAATATTATCAATACAGGCAAACCTCGGCAGTCAATTGGTGGAATGATTCAAGACCCGGAATATTCTTCTTCGGCCGGACCTTTATCCTTCCAGACTCTCTTTTCATCAATGATATGTATAACCTCCCATCCTCTCTCGCGGAGACTGCGGCCGATGAAACGCCGGTGGCAACGCCAGGGGAGGCGTTCGGCGCAGAGAATGGCAGAATGACATCGGGAAGCCATGCGCTCCAATAGTTCCATGCCCGTCAGGTATTCAAGCGTCTGAGTATAAGCTTCATAACCTCCCCTTCGGTACCCTCCAAGTTCCTTCCCCAGATAGTAATACCCAAACCCCTCTTCGGCGAGGGATTGCAACAGGGATTCTTTCCTGAAATGCGGGAACTTACTTGTGGGAAAGCTGCGCACATCAACGACCATCTCGATTGGGGAATTTCGAAGAAGAGTAACAAACTCCTCCCAGGTGCGATTGCTCGTTCCCAGAGAATATACCACTTTTACCACGGGGATAGATCGTTCCTCGTTAATCCCCGGTGCTTGTTCCTTCATCCCCATTGCTCGCGCTTCGAACCTCGATCCCTCCTTCTTTCGCCCTTTTACCATGTTTCCTCGATCTCGACAAGATTTGGGTAGAAAGTTCCGGGGGTTGATGGTATATTTTCTCATAGGTTGCAGTTTATTATACCCTCTGCCGAAAAGAAGGGTGGAGAATTTTCGGACCTCCCCGGACCTGAATGGTTTCTCTGAGTAATGATTTAAGAAGGAACTCGGTCAAGGAAAGCGCCGACTATTTGGAATCCATCGGTGGGTGGGCGAGGGGGAAAATTTTAGTCTTTATAGACCTTTCTACCCTCCTCTACCTGGCTTTCAAAGAACTCATCGCGGAACGGGAAAAAGGATTCTCCCTGGTCTTTGAAATTACCCTGCGCCAGGTCTATTTCACCGGCGTCGAAGCTTTGAAAGTGGTTGTCCTAATTTCCCTGGCCCTGGGGACGGTCGTCATCGTTCAGATTGGAACGCAGCTGGCCTTTTTGGGGGGCGGAATTGAGTTTATTGTCCCCATTCTAGTTCTGGTCATGTTTCGGGAGCTGGGTCCCCTGCTCACCGCCATCATCGTGATTGGGCGTTCGGGAACGGCCATCGCAACCGAGCTGGGAAACATGGTGATAGCCCAGGAAATGGATGCTATCCAGGCCATGGGGATCAACCCGATCTATTTTATAGTTACGCCCCGGATCATCGGGGTGACCATCGCGGTGATTTGCTTGACCACGGTTTTCATCGCGGTAGGACTGCTGGGAGGGTTTGGGGTCTCTAACCTGATTTTACCTATCACCTTTCCCGCTTTTTTGCAGGCGCTGCAGAATTCTCTTAAGGCCAATGACTTGTTATTCGGATTTTTGAAAAGCCTGACCTTTGGCCTTTTGATCGCCCTGACCTGTACCTATCACGGACTAACGGTCCGTTATTCATCCATTGAGGTTCCCCAGGCAGCGACCCGGGGGGTAGTAAGTGCTATGTTGTTTTGCTTTGCGACCAATGCTCTATTGACCGTTTTGTTTTACCTTTGAGTCCGGAATACATCCGCATGGCCTGGCGACTTTGGCCCGGCCCATGGGAAATAAAGCCAAAGGGACATTCCATGAAGATTCGATGTTGGGGAGCCAGAGGTTCCATCCCCGTTTCCGGGGGTGATTACGTGACCTACGGAGGCGATACAACCTGTATCGAAATCCGGACTCGAGAGGATGAGATCATCGTCATCGATGCTGGTTCGGGAATCCGAAGGCTAGGAAATCTGCTGATTCAGGAGAAAAGGGATCATTTTTTCATGATCTTTACCCATGCCCATTGGGATCACATCCTCGGATTTCCCTTCTTCAAGCCCGTTTATCGCAAGGACACCTCGATTCAGATGTTCGGTTGCTCAGCGGCCCAGGAATCCATCCAGGCCATGATCTCCCGTACCATGGAGGCGCCCTATTTCCCGGTCAACTTTCAGGACCTCCAGGCGGACATCTCTTACCATAATGCCTGCGAGGACGACTTTTCCATAGAATCCCTGACCATAACCCCGATTCCGATAAGTCATCCGAATCAGGGGTTCGGTTACAAATTCACGGAGGACGGAAGAAGTTTTGTTTTCCTTACCGACAACGAACTGACTTTTCAGCATCCAGGCGGGCTGGCCTTCGCGGACTATGTGGCCTTCTGCCGCGGGACGGACTTATTGATCCATGATGCCGAATTTACGGAAGAAGAGTACCGTTCGACCCGTACCTGGGGACACACGGTTTACAAAGATGCCTTACAGCTGGCCCTGGAGGCCGGAGTGAAGACGTTCGGCTTGTTTCACCACAACCAGGAAAGAACGGATTCGGCCCTAGAGGGGCTCTTGGAAAATTGCCGCCAGATCATCGCGGAGAGGGGGGTGAAGCTGGAATGCTTCGCGCTCACCCAACAGACCGAAATTCAAATGTAAAGGGATCAACGGGTTGGCTGGAATCCTCCTTTTGACCGGCGGAACTGAGATCATAGAAAGAGAGATTTTTCCCGGCAATCGAAAGGATTGATGGAAATCGCTCTGGAAGTGGAGAATATCTTTTTCCGAATTGATCACCGGCTGATCTTCCAGGGCCTGAGCTTTCGCCTGTGGCGGGGAGAGGCTCTTTTGATTCTGGGGGCCAGCGGCAGCGGGAAATCCCTCCTCCTCAAAATCTGCGCCGGCCTTATCATCCCACAGGAAGGGAAGGTAAGCATCGGGGGGGTAGATCTGGCCTCGGCGCCAAAGGAAGGGCTACAGAATCTGCGCGCTGAAATCGGATTCGTTTTCCAGAATTCGGCCCTGATCAGCAACATGGCCGTTTATGATAATGTGGCCCTCCCGCTCCGTTACCATAAGAAGTGGAGCGAGGAGGAAGTACGGTCCCGGGTTGAAGAAAAATTGGCTCTTTTTGGCGTGCATCGGACATTCGATCGGTCGATTCCCGCTAGCCTGAGCCAGGAAATGCATAAGCGCGCCTCCCTGGCCAGAGCCTTCATCTTGGACCCCCAACTCCTCTTGCTGGATCAGCCCCACAGTGGCCTGGAATCGGAGAACGCCCAGAAACTGGCGAGAATCATAAGGGACTACCAGAGGAAAACCGGGGCCAGCCTCTTGGAGGTAGGCAGCGATTGGCCTCCTCCTGGGCCTCCTCCCGACCGGACCGGCCTGCTGGAGGATGGGCGAATCGTAGCCGAAGGGACCATGGAGGAGATGAAATCCAGCATTGATAAGTTGAGAAACTCCAGGACTGCGTCCTGACCGGGGAAAGCATTGACGATTCCAAATTTCCGAAAGCCACACGGCCAGAGTTGGATATGCCTTCCTCCAAGGGGCGCTTAGAATTTTGAATTCTGTTGAATCGAAGGTATCTGTTCTTTGGTGCTCGGTTGGCGGTGGGTTTCGTGGCGGGGAGAGAATTCTTTTATAGCCAAGGCGTACTTACCCTAAAATGAGCAAGGCCGACTATGCAAATGTATTTTCGGATTAAACATTTTGACCGTTACGTGGGGATCCTGGTCGTACTTGCCGTGATCCTGGCCGTGATCGCTCTGGTTTTCGTTGCCCGGGGACAGCAGTGGTTCGCCAAACGTGTTCCTTACAAGATGGTCGTCAGCAAAGTCCAGGGGCTCAAGCCGGGAACGCCGGTGACCATCTCGGGAATGGAGGTGGGACACGTCAAGTCCCTCCATCTAATCCCTCAGGGTAAGGTAGAACTGGACCTGAATATTTTACAGCAATACAAGGAGAATATTCGGCAGGACTCCAGGGCCGCCATTGCGGCGGCTCTCCTAGGCGGCAAGAGCATAGAGATCACAGTGGGATCTCCAAACCAACCTGTTCTTCCCGAGGGGAGTACCCTTTCCTCTGAGGAGCCGAAAGAGATCACGGACCTTCTGAAAGACATCGATATTAAGGCCCCGCTGAAGAAACTCGACGAGGCCCTGGACAATCTAAAATCCATCACGGCGAAACTCAATGACCCGAGGGGAGAGCTCTTCACGCTGTTGAAAAATGTGGAGTTTGTGACCTCGCAGCTTAAGAATGGGCAGGGAAATGTGGGAGCCATTCTCCAGGACACGAAAATGCACGGAGAGATCGCGGCGGCCCTGGACTCGATCCGGCGGTCTCTATCTCGGGTGGAGGAAGTCGCCCAGAATGCGTCGCAAGCCTCAAAAGACCTGCCCAAGGTGATGGAAGAAGTGGATCGGGCCGTGAATGAGGTGAAAAATGCCGCCGTGAAACTGCCGTCCATCATGGAAGATGTGAAGAAGACGACCAGTCATGCACCGGTGATCGCGGAAAATGTAAAGGACATTACGACGGAGGGGAAAGTCATCGTGCAAGATGTGAAAGGGATCACCGGGAACGTACAGAAATCCTCCCCCCAGATCCCGGATTTTCTGGCGACCACTCAGGAAGCGGTGGAAGATGCCGACAGACTCATCCTGGGCTTACAGAATCACTGGCTGCTGCGGGGGTCCATGCCCCAGGTGAAAGGAGAAATGCCGCTAGCGATAAGCCAGCGCGAGAGTCCCTACGAGGAGAAAGGAGAAAAGAGTCAATGAGCGGAACCCAGGACCTTTCCCTCTACCTGGCTTTTGCAGCCGGGCTCCTTTCTTTCCTTTCCCCCTGCGTGCTACCCCTGGTTCCTTCTTATCTGGCCTTTATTACCGGGCTCTCTTTCGAAGAACTCACCCAGGAGCAGCCCCGCCAGCACCGCCGCCGGACGATTCTATCCCATTCCCTTTTTTTCGTCCTGGGGTTCAGTACCCTCTTCACCGCCCTGGGGGCTTCCGCCACATTTCTCGGCCAATTCCTCTCGGCCCACCGGGAGACGATCCGTATTGCCGGGGGGGTTCTGATCATCCTTTTCGGCCTCTTCATCAGTGGAATCTTCTCCTTCGATTTCCTGCAGCGGGAGAAAAAAATTCATCTCCAGAGGAGACGACTGGGCTACCTGGGTTCCTTCGCGGTCGGGTTGACCTTTGCCGCCGGGTGGACCCCCTGCGTCGGACCGATTCTTTCATCGATCCTCCTGTACGCCAGCACCAACCAGGACATGCGCTCCGGGATTTTGCTCTTACTCTCTTATTCCCTGGGAATGGGGCTTCCCTTTATCGCCTGCTCCCTGGCCTTGAACACCTTCCTTAGCACTTTTCAGAAGACCCGCAAGCACTTCGGAGTCATTACCAAGTTGGGCGGAGCCCTTTTGATCCTGGTGGGGATACTCTTATTGACCGATTCCTTCCCCTTCCTGAGTGACCTGTTCGGCCGTTTGTTTCCTGAATCGCCGGCGGGATAACTCCTCTTCAGGAGATAATCCAAGAAAACGGGGCCCAGGGTTACGAAAGCAGGTTTTCCTTTTCCATGATTCGGGAGCCGGAAGAAAAATTCTCTTTTCAAGCGATAATAGATTTTCTGGAAAAAGGGGAAGGCTTATTCCGCATTCATGGCCTGAAAGGGTCTTCTCCCGCCTACCTGCTTTCCCAGGTCTCCGGGCGGGCTCCGGGACCTTTCGTCATTTTGACTTCCGATGAGGAGAAGGCCGAGCGCTTATACCAGGAGCTTCTCTTCTATGTCGGGCCCGAACAAAAAGTTGACCTCTACCCCGGTTGGGACCTTCCACCCTACGAAAGAATTTCTCCCCCGACGGAAGTAATGGGGCAACGCTGGAAAGTGAGGCAGCAACTGCTCTCGAACTTCACCAGAGGATTCCTGGTCGCTTCTCTGCGGTCTGTCCTGCAAAGAGTACCTTCCCGCCAGATTCATTCGCAGTGGACCTTCTCCTTATCCCCCGAGCAGGAATTCGGCCGGGAAGAGTTGATCCGTCGCCTGGAAGGGATGGGTTACATCCGGTCCACCCTGGTTTCGGAGATGGGTGAGTTTGCCGTAAGGGGACACCTGGTGGACATCTTCCCTCCTTCCACTCCGGGCCCTTTGCGGGTGGAATTTACTGGGGACATCGTTGACTCTCTGCGCCTCTTTGACCCAGAAAGCCAGCGTTCTTCCGAATCTCTTGATGAAGCACAGATCTTGCCGGTAAAGGAGGTTCTGCTCTATCCCGAATTCATCCGGTTGGCCGGGGAAAAACTTGCGGCTGCCATTCCCGGCGAGCTTTCTGAAAAGGAGTCCGCCCGGGAACTTCAGGAAAAGATACACCAGGGCATCCCTTTTCCCGGCGTGGAATACTATCTCCCGTTCTTTTACCCCGCCCTGGAAACTTTCTTTGATTTGGTTCCTGTCCGGACCGTTTTCTTCCTGGAAGAACCCCCAGACCTGGAAGAGGGTTTGACCCGTTTCCGGGACGAGACTGAAGAAGCCTGGAGGAACGTCCTCACCCGGGGGGAAATCTGGCCGTCTCCGGGGGAGCTATTCATGACCGAGGATGAGTTTAGCGAGTGGGGCCATCTTTTTCCCCGCCTCGCGTCACAGGGTTTGGAAGTAGGAGGTGACGGACCCCGGTTGCGTCTGGAAACCGAATCGAACGAGCGTTTGAGATCCGAGCTCCTGTCGTCCAAATCCGAAGAGGGCATCTTACAACTGTTAGCCCAACGCATTCGCTCCGGACGGGAAAAGAGGATCACGACTCTTCTCGTCTGTTTATCGACGCGATCGGCCCAGAGGCTGGGGGAGATGCTCGAAAAACATGGCCTTTCCGCGCAGATTCTGGAGAAACCTTTCGCTTCCTGGGTGCCGACCGATTCCGAGAAATGGGATGTCACCTTTCTGATCGGGAACCTATCCCGGGGATTTGTTTTTAGCCGGGCCGGTTTGACCCTCATCACGGAAAGCGAGCTTTTCGGGGAAAAACACCGGAGGAAACGCCCTGCCGTTTCGATGAAGGATCATGCGCTGGCAGCCTTCAGCGAATTGCAGATCGACGATTACGTGGTTCATGCGGACCACGGGATCGGCATCTACCGGGGCTTATGGAAACTCAAACTGGGCAGGGAAGAGCATGATTTTCTCCTCATCGAATACCAGGGGGGGGACAAGCTTTACCTCCCCGTCTACCGGCTAAACCTGCTGCAAAAATATGTGGGCGGAGGGGAGGATGGACCCCGGGTCGATAAACTGGGGGGAACTTCCTGGGAGAAGGCCAAGAAGCGGGTGAAGAAATCCTTGCGTCTTTTGGCCGAGGAACTCGTTCAGCTCTACGCCACTCGCTCAGTCATCGAAGGGCATTCCTTTGCCCCCGCGGATGAATTTTTGAAAGAGTTCGAAGCCTCCTTCGAGTATGAGGAGACACCGGATCAGATGCAGGCCATCGAAGATGTACAGGCCGATCTGAGTAATGAAAAACCCATGGACCGACTGATATGCGGAGATGTGGGCTTCGGCAAAACCGAAGTCGCGCTGCGAGGGGCCTTTCGAGTCATGATGGATGGGAAGCAGGTCGCGGTACTGGTGCCGACCACGGTCTTAGCCCAGCAGCACTATCAGACCTTTTCCGGCCGTTTTGCTCCCTATCCCTTCCGCATCGAGATGCTCAGCCGCTTTCGGTCGCCGGTGGAACAGAATAGGATCCTGGAGGACTTGGCCAGGGGAAAGGTGGATCTGGTCATCGGCACCCACCGGTTATTGCAGCGAGATGTCGTCTTCAAAGACCTGGGGTTGCTGGTGATCGATGAGGAGCACCGGTTCGGGGTTGGACACAAGGAAAAGCTCAAACACCTGCGGGCGAACGTAGATGTCCTAACCCTCACCGCCACCCCGATTCCCCGGACACTGCAAATGTCCCTGGGCGGGATTCGCGACCTGAGCGTGATCGAAACCCCTCCGGCAGAGCGGCAGTCCATCCGAACCTACATTATCGAGTTTGACGAAGAAGTGATTCGGGACGCCATCCGCAGGGAACTCCGGCGGGGAGGACAGGTCTTTTTTGTCCACAACCGGGTGCAGTCCATCGACGCCATGGAGAGATTCCTGCGGAGGTTAGTGCCCGAGGCCCGGATATCCGTCGCCCACGGGCAGATGCCGGAAAGGGAGCTGGAACGGGTCATGCTGGCCTTCGTTAAGAAGGAGGTCAGCCTGTTGTTGACCACCACCATCATCGAGTCCGGGTTGGACTTCCCTTCGGCCAATACCATCATTATTAACCGGGCAGATAAATTGGGCCTGGCCCAGATGTACCAGCTTCGGGGACGGGTGGGCCGATCGAAGGAGAAGGCGTATGCCTATCTCCTGGTGCCCGGCCTTTCGATGCTGGGGACCGACGCCCGCAAGCGCCTGGAAGCCCTTCAGGAAGTGGGCGAGCTGGGTTCGGGCCTGAAGCTGGCCTTGCATGACCTGGAGATCCGGGGAGCGGGATCCCTCCTGGGGGATGTGCAATCCGGCCACATTGCTGCCGTGGGATTCGACATGTATCTCCAAATATTGGACCAGGCCGTCCGGGAATTAAAGGGAGAAGAGGTGAGAGAGGAGATTGAGCCGGAGATTGACCTGCCCATCCCGGCTTTTTTCCCGGGTGATTACATCGAAGATATCAATCAGCGACTGGTTTTTTACCGGCGTCTTTCTTCGACCCAATCGGAGGTACAAGTGGATGAAATCAGCGAAGAATTACGTGACCGGTATGGACTTATCCCTCCGGAGGTCGAAAATCTCTTTCAGGTGATGAACCTGAAGCTACTGTTGAAACAAGCCGGAGTCAGACGGATATCCGCGGAAAAAGATAAGGTAGTCCTGGCTTTTGACCCCAGTTCCCCGATTGACCCGAACCGTCTGGTTTCAGCCGTAGCCAGGGCAAAGGGGGCCAGAGAGTTTACACCGGATCAACGCTTAAAGCTCCGGCCGGTGGAATGGGGGTGGAAGGGCATGCTGGAGGAGACGAAAAAATTATTGATGGAGATCATTTGAAATGATACCCTACTCTTTTAGACTAAAGGAGGCTATGAAAATAAAGATCTTTTTTTGTATCCTTGTCGGCCTGTCTCTTTTTCCCCTGTCTCTCCGGGGCGAGGTTATAGAGCGCATCGTGGCTCTGGTGAATGACGAAGTCATCACCCTCACGGAACTGGAGGAGATGGCCAAGCCCGTATACGACGAGGTGAAAAGAACGTCCACCCCTTCCGAGCAGGAACTAAAGCTGAAAAAAGTCCGGGGGGAAATCCTGGATCGTCTGGTGGACAGCAAGCTTTTGGGCCAAGAGATCAAGAAAAGAAAAATGGAAATCTCGGACCGGGATGTGGATGCGGCCATTGCGGATATCCTGAAATCTACCAATCTTTCGGAAAATGATTTGAAAAAAGTGATCGCCCGGGAAGGAATGACCTATTCCGCTTACCGGCAGAGGGTGAGGGAAGAACTTGGAAAAATGCGCTTGGTCAGCCGGGAGATCAAATCCAAGATCGTCATCGAAGAAGAAACACTAAGAAAAGCCTATCAGGAAAACCTGGAAAAGTACACCGACCCCCTGGAAGTAAAGATCCAGCAGATTTTTTTCCGCTTTCCCCCGAATGGCTCGCCGGAGAAGGCCGCCGCGGTCAGGAAAGAAGCGCAGTCCATCCTGGAGAGGGCCCGGAAGGGAGAAGATTTCGCCGAACTGGCTAAAAAATACTCTCAGGCCCCGGAAGCCAGTGAAGGCGGGGTCCTGGGCTACTTCAAGCACAAAGAGTTAATGCCCGAACTGGAAGAGGTGGGCTTCAAACTGAA
>Ga0187770_10001410_pt1 | contig 12724 bp, 10 predicted proteins | sample 0116_SJ02_MP02_2_FD_133154 | JGI IMG/M metagenome (GOLD analysis project Ga0187770, IMG submission 133154) | Tropical peat soil microbial communities from peatlands in Department of Meta, Colombia - 0116_SJ02_MP02_20_MG | ecosystem: Environmental > Terrestrial > Soil > Wetlands > Peat | place...
GGATTCATCCCCGCGAGGAAGGTGGGGAAGCTCCCTGGCTCTAAGGTCAGCATCTACTACGACTTGGAGTACGGGAGACAGGGAATCGAGATGCACACCGATTCGATTTCGAAAGGGGACAGGATTCTGATCGTAGACGACCTGCTGGCTACCGGGGGGACGTCGAAGGCCGTCGCAACACTGGTTGAGAGGATGGGAGGGAAGGTGGTAGGCTTCGCTTTCGTCACGGAGGTCCGCGGGCTGAGCGGAAGACGGAAGCTCCGGGGACACGAAGTCTACTCCATCGCCAAGAATGACTAGGGCCCGCCCCGTCGGCATAATCACGGGCACAGGCGTGACTGAACGGTTCGACCTGAGCAGACCGAGTGTCGTCAGGACAAGATTTGGCGGGGCGAGTGTTTTCCTTCCGGAGGGAGGAGACTACGTCGTCCTCCCGAGGCACGGCGTTGGCCACAAGTCCCCCCCTCACGGGATAAACTACAGGGCGAACATCGCGGCGCTAGCTCAACTGGGCGTGAGACAGGTTCTGGCCACGAGTGCCGTGGGTTCAATGAACCGAGGGTTCAGGGTCGGGGAGGTGGGCGTGGTGGACCAGTTCCTAGACTTCACGAAAAGGAGACAATCGACTTTCTTTGAGGACAAGGTGGTGCACACTGACATGACATACCCCTATAGCGGGCATCTGAATCTGGAGCTCTCGGTGGCTGCGAAGAGGATTGGCATCGACCTACGCCAGCACCTCGTCTACGTATGCGCCGAGGGGCCGAGATTCGAGACGGCGGCCGAGATCAAGATGTACAAGATTCTCGGTGGAGACGTCGTCGGGATGACGGGGGTCCCGGAGGTGGTCCTCGCCAACGAGATGAAGCTCGAATACGCATCCGTCGTCATAGCAACTAACTGGGCCGCAGGGATGCAGCCCAAGGTCAGCCACGAGGAGGTCCTACGGGTCATGAAGAAGACGGGGAAGACCGTCAAAGAGCTCATAGAGGCGACCGTGGCGGGGTTGGGGGGAGAGAAGAGTTGACCAAGGTGGCAGACCGGAATCTCGCCGCGGAAGGGGAGAGGAACTTCCACTGGGCCAAGGCCCACATGGGGACGCTGAACGCCCTGGCGGAGAAGTATGGGAAATCAAAACCCCTTGAGGGAGTGAGGCTTGGAGTGTGCCTGCACATAACCAAGGAAACGTCTGTCCTGATTGATGCGTTGCTGGCTGCGGGTGCAGAAGTCAGGCTCGCGGGCGCGAACCCCCTTTCGACCCAGGACGACATAGCTGCCTACCTCTCCACCAGGACGGAGGTCTGGGCTTGGAGGGGACAATCGGCGGCGGAGTACGACTGGTGCATACAGCAGGTCCTCGGCTCGCGTCCAGATCAGCTCATCGACGACGGCGCCGACCTGCACGTGGCCGCCCATGTTTCGCGGGCGAAGGGAATCGTCGGAGGCTCGGAGGAGACGACCACGGGGGTGATCAGACTGAAGGCGCTGGAAGCTGAAGGGAGGCTCGCCTACCCGGTGATCGCAGTGAACGACGCAAGAACGAAGTTCATGTTCGACAACAGGTACGGAACAGGCCAGAGCACTCTGGACGGCGTAATGAGGGCAACGGCCCTCCTCCTGGCCGGGGCGAAGACAGTGGTGGTGGGCTTTGGCTGGGTGGGCAAGGGAGTGGCAATGAGGGCCAGGGGAATGGGGGCGAGGGTGACCGTGGTCGAGGTTGACCCCGTAAGGGCCCTTGAGGCGCACCTCGAGGGGTTCGAAATCTCAAGCATAGACGGCGCCGCACCCACCGGGGAGTTGTTCATCACCACCACCGGCCAGAAGAACGTGGTCCCCTACAGCGCCATTGCCAGGATGAAGGAGGGGGCGATTCTTGTCAACGCCGGCCACTTCGATGTCGAAATCGACGTGAAGAACCTCATGGGCAAGGCCAGGGGGGTGAAGCAGGTGCGCCCCAACGTGGACGAGGTTACCCTCCCTTCAGGGAAGAGGGTGTACCTGATAGCCAAGGGGAGGATCGCCAACCTGGTCGCGGCCGAGGGGCACCCTCCCGAGGTCATGCAGATGTCCTTTGCGAACCAGATGCTGGCCGCAATCCGTATCCACAAAGACCACGGGAAGATGGAGAAAAAAGTCTACGGCGTCCCACCTCAGATCGAGGACGAAGTGGCCAGGGCCGCCCTGAAGTCAATGGGCGTCTCGATCGGGCGCCCCACCAGCGAACAGAAGGAGTACGCCAAGAGCTGGAAAATCTAGCCCTAAGATTTTAAAACGGAAGAAGATTGGTTTTACGATTGGTGGATGAGCTCAAGGGACAGAACGTCATAATCACAGCCGCTCTCCCGTACGCCTACGATGACCTCCACCTCGGCCACGTGGCGAGCACCCACCTCCCGCCTGACATCCTCTACAGGTACCTCAAACTCAAGGGAGCGCGGGTCATCCAGGTCTGCGCGTCCGACGACTTCGGTACGCCCATCCTGATCGCGGCCGAGAGACAGCACGTGGATCCGAAAAAATACGTCGCCCGCTGGAACGCCAGATTCAGTGAGGACCTGGAGAGGCTCGGCATAGTGTACGACCTGTTCGACAGGACCAGCTCTCCCGAGAACGTGGAGCTGGTGCAGAGGTTCTTCACGAAACTCAACGAGAACGGCTTCGTATACGTCTCTGACGTCGACCAGTTCTACTGCGAATATGACCAGAAGTTCCTTCCGGACAGGTACGTCAAGGGGACGTGCCCTCACTGCGGGGCAGAGGAGCAGTACTCCGACGTGTGCGAGAACTGCGGAAGGACCCTCCAGTCGGGGCAGATACTGAACCCCCACTGCTCCATATGCGGCAGGCCCCCTGTCCTGAAGAAGAGCACTCACTACTTCTTCAAGCTCTCCGCCTTTTCAAAGCAGCTCGAGGATTGGCTCCGGGGAACGCCGGGACTCCAGGGGGACGTCAAGAATTACGTGCTCAACTGGATCAAGGAAGGCCTGCAGGACTGGGACATCACCAGGGACATCCCCTGGGGGGTGCCCGTGCCCCTCAGAGAGGCGGAGGGGAAGGTCCTCTACGGCTGGTTCGATAACCACATCTGCTACATCTCGACCGCCCTGAAGTGCGTGGGAAAGGCGGGAGAAGACGGGAGGAGCTACTGGAACGGGTCCAAGCTCTACCACTTCATTGGGAAGGACATCGTTTACCACCACTATCTCTTCCTTCCAAGCATGAGGATGGGGGAGGGAGAGTACAAACTCCCTGACTACATACCGACCAGGGGGCACCTGCTCCTGCTCGGGAGGAAAGTGTCCAGGAGCAAGCACTGGATGATAACGGTAAGGGACTTTCTAGAACACTTCCCGCCCGACTATCTTCGGTTCTATCTGACCAGAATCTCGCCGCTGAGCCAGGCGGACTCGAACTTCGACCTCAAGGAGTTCGGGGACAAGATAAACAATGAACTTGTCGCCAGCGTCGGGAACTTCGTCTACAGGACCCTCTCCTTCGTGCAGACCAGGCACGGCGGCGTCGTACCCGCTGCAGGACAAAGGGGAACTGCGGAGGAGGAGGTGCTCGGGGAGCTAGAGAGGGCGGTAGGGGATACGGGAGAGCTGATCGACCAGGGACACTACGACAAGGCGCTCAGGAGAGTGCTGGACTTCTCGGCGAGCTGTAACCAGTACTTTCAGAAGAAGGCGCCATGGGAGAAGAAGGCAGACGAACCCACCGCGCTGTACTACTCGTGCAATCTAGTCGCTGGCTTGGCCACCCTCATCGCCCCGTTCCTCCCCTTCAGCTCCAAGGAGATCTGGGTCCAGCTGGGTTTCCAGGGCCCGCCGGATGGCCTGAGCTGGGACTCCGCAGCTGCGATGAGGGTCGAAGCGGGGAGGAAGATCCATGACCCGAAACCAATCTTCAAGAAAATCGAAGACGCGGATTTGGGCAAAGTGCGCGTTCTATTGGGCTAGTCAGTCACAGCACTGAAGAGCGTCAAGGCCCTCTGGGAGCGCGCAGTCCATCTCGTCGTCCAGCACCCTGTCCCCCAGTACTTTGGCGATCGGATCGTAGTCGTCGTATTTCGTCGAGCCGAAGCCCGACGCAAGCAGGCTCACCTGGAGCTGCGCCGTGCCCGAGTAGTCGACGCCATATTCGACCCCCAGTCCCGGGTTGCCCGTGGCCGAGCTGACGCGGTCGACAACCAGGCCCACCTCGCGAGCAGTAAAGGTCGAGTCTGCGTTCATGCTGACCAGTGCGTGGGTGGCTTCCTTCGGGTCCCCGAGCTTCCCCAGCGAGACGACGGCGCCCGCCAGGGCGTCCTCGGCCTTGTCTTCCGAGCCGCTGCTCGACACGCTGAGCAGGGAGTAGCCGTCGCACAATACCGTGTCGAGGAGTTTGTTCAGTCCCGCGGGCCTCGACCTTCCGGCGGCTTTCGAAAGCAGCGAGCCGAGCGCCTTAACAGCCGCCTTGTTGGCCGTGTCGTAAACGTCAGCGAGAGTCGTGTCCTCGGGTGACGAGCGGAGAAGCATCTCGTTGTCGATTACGACGACGCCCCTGGCGGCTGCCCTCAGTCGCCTCAACGAGACCCCAGCGTAGAATTTCGTTTTCTTCTCAAAATCGAATGGCATGACTGCCACGCCAACAGCCGTGGCACCGCACTCCCGCGAGATAGAAGCGACGACGGGGGCAAGCCCGCTCCCTGTTGCTCCGCCGAGACCGGCCACCACGAAGACCACCCCGGAGCCGCTCACCGCGTCCCTGATCTTCGTGCAAGATTTCAGGGCCAGGCCGCGGACAATTGCTGGTGTGAGCTTCTGGTCTACGGGGGACTCGATGAGTATCGTGTCCTTCAGTTCGACGGTGGAGAAGTCTCCATCGTCGCAGGAGACGTAGGCGAACCTGTCGACCAACAACGTCTTCCTGCTGAGCAGCGAGACAATCTTGATTCCCGCGCTTCCTATTCCTATTGCGGTGACGTCTTCTCGATTATTGGCAGTCAACTCTAGGGCGCGAAGGTTGGTGGCGTCGAGCATAAACAAACCCATCACTCAATATTCTTGACGACAAAGTAGTTTTTGTTTACCCTGCGCCCGATGATATTAGCCGGACTACTTTAGCGGCTTTGAACCAGCATCCTCCTCGTTGACCAGCCTGTTGACGAGGTCGTCCATCATGTGCCCTGAGCACTCGACCCTCACCGCCCGCACTCCGTCGATGGAGAGGGCGGCCTTCTTGATGCTCCTCCCGGTGTCGACGGCTATGGGGCTGTAGGCCGAGAGTGGCTGGAACTTCACGCGAATCGAGCCGGTCGCCATCTCGGAGACGTCCGTCACGATATTCAGCTCGCCGAACTTTCTCTTCGTTTCCTCGTCCACCAAGTCGTTCAGTCGGGCGGCGACGGCCTTTGACAATTCGCTTGGCACGGTGGAGCTCCGAAGTTTCTGAGGCTATAAGACCTTTAGGCTCACCAATGGACGCGCAGCGTCATTGGGTGTGACGCCTTCACTTCGTCTATCTTCCCGACACTGGTGTGCTTGGGGACAGGTCCAAGAGTCCCCTTCTTCATCTCCCCGTATATCTCGTTCATGGCCGCGGCGTATTCGTCCAGCATCTCGATCGGCTCCGACTCGGTTGGTTCTATCATCAGTGCCTCGTGGACAATGAGCGGGAAGTAGACTGTAGGGGCGTGCATGCCGTAGTCAAGGATGGCCTTGGCGACCGTGAGGGCGGCCCCCGGAAGCTCGCTCTTGGCGGACACGACCACTTCGTGCTTCCTGTGCAGTTCCGCTCCGTGGGATGCAGGGAAAGCTTCGGGATCCAGGCTCTTCCAAAGGTAGTTGGCTGCCAGCACAGCCAAGGAGGAGACGTCCGCAAGGCCGGATGCGCCCAGGAGGCGGATGTAGACGTAGGCCCTCAACAGGACCGCGGAGTTCCCGACGAACCCCTTCAGCGGCCCTATGGTGTGCTTGAGGTCGTAGTCGAGGGTGTAGCCCTTCTTCCCCTTCGAAACGACAGGGACAGGGAGGTAGTCGGCCAGCTTCGGTACGACTCCGACAGGTCCTGCCCCCGGACCTCCTCCCCCGTGGGGGGTGGCGAATGTCTTGTGGAGGTTGAGGTGTACTATGTCGAAGCCCATGTCCCCGGGCCTGGCTCTGCCGAGAAGCGCATTCATGTTCGCACCGTCGTAGTACATCAGGCCCCCCGCGTCGTGGACCGCCTGGCACACCTCTGCCACCTCCCCCTCGAACAGACCAAGGGTGTTGGGGACGGTGAACATCATCCCAGCGGTTTTCTCGGAGCAGAGTTCTCTGACGGCAGCACCCCTGACCTGGCCGTTGGAATCGGACGGGACCTTGACGACTTGGAACCCTCCCATGGCGGCGCTGGCAGGGTTGGTCCCGTGAGCCGAGTCGGGGACAATAATCTCGCTTCTCTCTCCTTGGCCATGGTCCTTGAAGTACTTCCTGATCATGAGAACTCCCGCGAGCTCTCCTTGGGCCCCGGCGGCGGTGGAGAGGGAGAACCGGTGCATCCCGGTAATTTCGCATAGGCACCTTTCGAGCTCGTAGAAGATGGACAGCAAGCCCTGGACTGTCTCCGGGGGTTGGAGTGGATGTGCGTACTTCACGCCGTCCGAGCCTGAAATCATTTCCGAGACCTTGGGGTTGTACTTCATGGTGCAGCTCCCCAGGGGGTACATGCCCAACTCGACGGAGAAGTTCATCTGAGAGAGGCGGTTGAAGTGCCTCAAGACCTGGAGCTCGGAGAGCTCAGGGAGCTCCAACGACTGGCGCCTCACAGAAGAGGGGACAAGGGCGGCCGGGTCCTTGAACCGCGCGGCGACTTTCGGGTCCGAGGGAACGGCCAGGCCTACCCTCCCGGGTCTACTCAGTTCCTTGATCAGAGGCTCGTCCCAGAAGGCCTGACTGAACCGCTTCGTCTAGACCGCCTCCTCAAGGGCTGCGGCGAGCCTTTCAATGTCGTCCCTGGTGTGGATCTCGGTCACGCAGTAGAGGCCGGCTTGTTCGCCGAGGCCAAAGGACCTCTGAAGCGGGTAGCCTGCGAGGACGCCCTTCCGCGAAAGCTTTCCGAAGACCGCCTTGGCGTTCGCCTCGCGGTAGGAGGCAGCGAACTCCTTGAAGAAAGCGCCCGAAAAGTGGGGGGACTTCACACCCCTCACCCTAGAGAGCCTTTGAGCAGCATAGTGGGAGTTGGAGATGACCACTTCCCCGAGCCTGCGAAAGCCCGACTTCCCGAGAAGAGAGAGGTAGCTTGCCGCGGCAACAGCCATCAGGGATTCGTTGGTGCATACATTCGAGGTGGCAGCCTCGCGGCGGATGTGCTGCTCGCGGGCTTGGAGGACCATTGCGAACGCCTTCACTCCCGGGTCTGCGACGGTACTCGTGATGCCTATGAGCCTCCCCGGCATGCTCCTCGCCAGCTTGATGTCCTTCACCGAGAAGATGCCGAGGTGAGGGCCTCCATAGTTCATGGCTATGCCCAGAGGCTGGCCCTCCCCTACGGCCACGTCCGCCCCGTAGGCTCCGGGCTCCTTGACGAGCGACAGCGAGATTGGATCGACACCGACCACTGCCAGGGCTCCCGCTCCGTGCACCCTCTCGACCATGGAGGCGATGCCGTCCTCGATGACTCCGAAGTAGTTCGGGTTCTCGAAATAGACGCATGCGACGTCTGGGGTGAGCTTCCTCTCCAGGTCCGCGGGGTCGATGGTCCCCTTCTTTTTGTCAAAGGAGACTGTCTCGAGCTCCAGTCCGAGGGGCGCCGTGTAGGTCCCTATCACGGCCCGTCGCTGGGGCCCTGCGTTTCCCGCCATCAGCGCCTTCCTTCTCCCTGTGACTCTTGCCGCCATACGTACGGCCTCCCCCGCCGCGGATGCCCAGTCGTATAGGGAGCTGTTGCAGGCCTCCATTCCAAGCAGGTCGCTCATCAGGCTCTGGTACTCGAACAGGGCCTGGAGCATCCCCTGGCTGACCTCCGCCTGGTAGGGGGTGTAGCTGGTGTAGAACTCCTGCCTCGAGGTGATGGACTCCACGGCGGCAGGCACGTAGTGGGGCCACACCCCTCCCCCGAGGAAGCAGAGGGACCCAGGCGGGGTTCTGTTGCCGCCCAGGCGTGACTGGACCTCCCTGCGGACCTCGTACTCGGACGCTCCCTCAGGGAGCCTCAGTCCCCTGTTCAGCCTCACCTTGGGAGGGATGTCGGAGAAGAGTTCGTCGACGGAGGAGGCGCCTACCTTCAATAGCATCTTCGAGACAAGGGACTCGTCGAGGTTCGGAATGAGGGGATGGCGCCTCTGAGACCTAGACATCTAAAGTCCGGCCGAAAAACGCTTAAAATAAGAACGTAGCGGCGAGGAGCGATTCGCTTGAGGCGTTCGGTTTCGGTAGCTCTGCTGCTTGTGCTCATGCTTGCCATGCTGCCCGCGCAGCTCCCAGCCCATTCACAGGTGGGCGCGACGTCAACTGCTGCGAAGATATCGGTGACGAGTCTGTACACCCTCGACAGGTATGGGTTTGCAACCATCAACGAAAGCGTGAAGTTCACCAACAACCAGACTTCGGCCGTCTCAATTCCACCCCTGACTTTTGGCCTCGGCAACCTCTCTTCGGACGTGAAGAACTATACTCTGACCGGGAGCGGGTTTTCGCTTGCGACGCCGGCTTCGACGGGGGGGCCGTACACCGTCAGCAACACCCAGTCGGTCCAGGCAGGATCGAACGCGAGCTTCGTCCTTAGCACACTGCTCGACGGCGTCGTCACCAGACTGGCTAACGGGACCCTCCGTGTGCTCACCCTTTCCTCCCCCTCGATAAGTAACAAGGTCGATTCGCTGCTGAACGTTGTCCAGATGCCTGCCTCCACCAGCTTCAAGGTCTCTCCCACGGGGCTGACAGGTAGCATCATCGGGAGCAACACCACCTACTCGTCCAGCGCCTCCGAGGTCACGCCGAGTGCCGTGACTTCAGTCTCATACATCGAAGCCTCCTCCGCACAGGACTTCAACCCGCTCCGGGTCTTCGACGCGGTTAGGTCGATTTCGGCAGACTCCCACGGGAACCCCGTGGTTACTGACACAATCGAGTTCCAGAACCTTGGAAACACGCCCCTGGGTACTCTCTACATCCAGCCCCTCGCTCCGGGGAGCGCGACAGCGACTGTCGAGACGCTCACCGAGCCCAGGCTGCTGAGCCCTGTATCCGTTTCGCTGATCAGCGACTCCATAGACCTGACCCAGCTGGCGCTGGGGTACCCCAACAACGGAGTGGCGGCCGGAGGCAACTTCTCCATCACATATCAATACCCGTTGGGATCTCGCTACTACTCCGTCTCCGGAGGCCAGGTCACCATCAACGTTCCGGACACTCCCCCGATCAGCGCATTCATCGACTCCTTCACCATCGAGCTCTCCCTACCGCACGGCGCGACCTCCTCGAGCTCAGCGACTACGGCGAACCTCGGAGCTGTAACCCCCTGGCACGCCGGGCAGACAAACTTCTCCTATGGACTCTCGGTCGGATGGGCGATCAATGACGGCGTTCCTCTCGCCACTTTTGTGTTCTCTCTCTTGCTCATAGGGCTTTTCGCGTCGAGAACAACCACCGCCGAGGCTGAAGAGGAGGAAGAGGAGGAGTCTTCGTCCGAGCTTGCGTCTGCAATGATCAAGGCATTCGACGAGAAGACGAATCTCATCAACAGCCTCTGGTCAGAAATCGAGTCGAAGGACCCCAACGAGATTGACAAGGAGTACTTCGACGAACTCAGGACCCGCCTAGACACCTTCAGGAGCAGGGCCCTCCAGCGGCTGAATGAGGTGAAGCAGAAGTCGACAAGCCAGAAGTTCTACGAAGTGGTCAACCAAATCCACCAGACCGAAAGGGAGGTGGACAGAGCAGCAAAGGACAAACTGAATCTCTACCAGCAGTACTATACCCGGCAGATGAGGAAGGAGGTATTTGACAGGCTGCTCCCCCAGTACACGAAGAGGCTCGAGAAGGCGCTAAACCAGCTCTCTGACGAGCTCCATACCGTGCAGAGAGAAGCGAAGCTCCTGTAGGACAGGCCGGACCGGAGGCAGATTTATGAGTCGGGGGAAGGCCGAAGGTATGAAGGATATGGAAAACAAAGTGGAGAAGCTTGTGATAATTGGGTCAGGGCCCGCGGGCCTCACAGCTGCCATCTACGGCTGCAGGGCGGACCTAGACCCCCTCGTCTTCATGGGGACCAAGTATGGCGGTCAGCTGATGCTGACCAGCGAGGTGGAGAACTTCCCCGGATTCCCCGACCCTGTTCTCGGGCCCGATTTAATCGCGAGGATGAAGTCGCAGGCCGAAAGGCTTGGCGCTAGGCTCGTCCAGGAGGACGTGGTCAGGGTGAACTTCAGAACCTATCCGTTCGAGGTCTACACCGACTCGGGCGCCACGAAGGCATTCGCTGTGATACTTGCGACCGGGGCGAACCCGAGACGACTGAACCTCCCGTCCGAGATGCGGCTGATGGGGAAGGGGGTGTCCAACTGCGCTGTCTGCGACGGCTTCTTCTTCAGGGGGAAGAAGGTAGCGGTGGTCGGGGGAGGGGATACCGCCATGGAGGAGGCCACCTTCCTGACCAAGTTCGCGTCCCAGGTGCAGATAATCCACAGGAGGGACGAGCTGAGGGCGAGCGCGGCCCTGGTGAAGGAAGCCTTCGCCAATCCCAAAATCAGCTTCGTCTGGGATTCCGCTGTGACGAATGTGATTGGAGACACGAAGGTGCAGGGAGTGAATATCAAGAATCTGAAGTCGGGGAAGGAGATCGAGCTCCCGCTGGACGGGCTGTTCGTGGCCATCGGTTACGACCCGAACACAGAGATGCTCAGGGGGCAGGTAGAGCTAGACCCGAAGGGGTATGTGGCCGTAAGGAACGGGACAGAGAGCAGCGTCCCTGGCGTCTTCGTGGCCGGGGATGTCCACGACTTCCGCTACAGGCAGGCGATCACCGCAGCTGCGGATGGGTGCAAGGCGCTCCTCGACGCGGAGAAGTTCATCAAGCAGAAGCTCGAATTGAAGGTGACTAGCTGATTACGGAGACGAACCTGTCTTCGGCGTGCGATTTGCTCAGGGGACCGACTATGGGAGTCTTGTAGCCGCACGCTTTGCACCTGTTCTTGTCGTCGAGGTTGTACTCCAGGATCTCGTAGCCATAGCGCTTGATCAGCACCGCCTTGCACCCGGGGCAGTATGTGCTCTCGTCTCTGTGGCCAGTAACGTTGCCTACGTAAACGTAGTTCAGGCCGGCCTCCCTTCCGATACGGACGTGCTTCTCCAGCGTCTCGACTGGAGTCCAGGGGAAGTCCATCATCTTGTAGTCGGGGTGGAACCTCAGGAAATGGACGGGTACGTCGGGGCCAAGGTTATCGTACAGCCACCGGCACAGCTTGGTTGCCGCTTCCAGGGAGTCCCCCACCTTCGGGACAATCAAATCGGTAATCTCCACATGGACCTTCGCCCTCTTCTTGATCTCGAGGAGGCTCTGGAAGATCGGGTCTGCGTTGGGAATGGCGATGTACCGCCTGACGAAGTTCGTCTCCCCGCTCCCCTTGAAGTCTACTGTGACGCAGTCGAGGAAGTCGTCCATCATTGCTACCGTCTCCGGCGTGTCGTAGCCGTTGGAGACGAAAATGTTGAACAGGCCATTCGATCTTGCCAGCCGGCCAACGTCCCTCGCGTACTCCATGAATATTGTAGGCTGGTTGTAGGTGTAGGCCATCCCCTCGCACCCGTGCGAGATGGCATTTTCGACCAGCTCTTCGGGTGTGGCCTCTATTCCCTCGATCTTCCTGAGCTGGCTGATGTCTGCATTCTGGCAGTATTGGCAGTTCCATGAACAGCCCGATGTCGCGATGGAGAAGACCTTCGACCCAGGACGGTAGTGGACCACGGGCTTCTTCTCGATCGGGTCGATGTGTCCGGCAACCACCCTCCCGTAGACCAGAAGGTAGAGCCTGCCCCCGACCACCCCTCTGACCCCGCAGAATCCTATTTGCCCCTCAGCGATCTGGCAGTTGCGGGCGCAGGCGGTGCACTGGACCCTGCCGTTGTGGAGGTTCCTGTAGAGTTCGGCCCGCTTCCCTGTGGCCTCGGTGAGCTTCGCCCGGGCGGACATGCGGTCGGCTTGGCACTCGCTCCCACCATTAAGTTTTACAGTGCATCCCGGGGCGTCTCAGCAAACGGTTATAACATATGTTATCTTCAGATGACTAAATGGCCACATTCATGGAATCGATGGCGCTTTCCGCCATCATGGGACTCTCGATCTACCTGTCACTTCCCATCATCCTTAGCAAGGACCAAAATGAAAGGAGGGTGAGCTTCCTAAGCGCCGTCGCGGTAGGAATTCTCATCTTCCTGATAGGGGATGTTTTCCTCGACGCAGCCGGGTCACTTTACAACGGCTCCCTTTACGGGTACGGCTCATCGCCGAGTTATGATCTCGTGTTCACCGTGTCGATGGCTGCAGGATTCCTTGTCCTCTTCGCTGCCGGAGGCAGGAGAAAAATGGCGCTCACGCCGACAGAGCTCGCCCTAGTGATCGCACTCGGGATAGCATTTCAGAATCTTACCGAAGGGCTCCTCTTTGGCGCCCTGAGCGTGGGGATCGGACTCACGGGCTCCGCGCTTGTCGTCCTGGTCGGGTTCGTTTTCCAGAACTCCACCGAAGGGTTCCCCATAGCCTCGCC
>Ga0187770_10001411_pt1 | contig 12719 bp, 15 predicted proteins | sample 0116_SJ02_MP02_2_FD_133154 | JGI IMG/M metagenome (GOLD analysis project Ga0187770, IMG submission 133154) | Tropical peat soil microbial communities from peatlands in Department of Meta, Colombia - 0116_SJ02_MP02_20_MG | ecosystem: Environmental > Terrestrial > Soil > Wetlands > Peat | place...
CGTCGATTTTAGCATGGGACCAATGCCGTTTTTCCTTCTTCCAATTGTTCAGTTGGAAAATCACATCCGTAACCCCGGGTATGCCCCGGATCCTCTTTTCCAAGGAGTAAAGGGCATTCGCCGTGAACTCATTTACCCTGTCCGAATCCCAAGATGGATCAAAACGAGAAGCCTGAAAGGTCCCCTGAATGTAGACCACCCCCCTCACCGTGCCAAAATCCATTTGAGACGTATCGATATCGGTACGAGCCAGTATCCGCCGGATATTTGCTTGAATGACAAAATCTTCTCTTAACAGGGTGACGAATCAATCATTCTTATGGCCCGAGGAAGCATCGGGATCTCCCTCCAACGCCCTCTTGATCGCATCCAACAGCTCTTCGGGGTCATAGGGTTTCTTGATATAGAAACGGGCTCCAAGTGTCATGGCTTTTTCCTCTGAGTTCCTCTCCGGCCCTCCAGTCAGGAAGATGACGGGAATGGAAAAGGTACTCGCGGAATGCTTCAGCTTCTCGGCCACGCCGAACCCATCCCCGGCCGGCATTCGGATGTCGAGGATGATCAGATCCGGTCTTTCTTTGTGCGCCACAAAAATAGCTTGCGCCCCGTCAAAGGCGGTGACAACCTCATATCCTGCTCCTTGAAGCCGGATCGTCAACGCCTTGACAATATCCCGCTCGTCATCGACAATGAGGATTTTCTTTTTCTCGCCCATAGACAGCTCATTCTATCCGCTCAATTTCCATTCCCCTTTTTCCATTTTCTTCCAAAAACGCAACTCCCCTTGAAGCCAAACCAACATCTCATCCCTTCTTTGATCAAATGTCTCTATTTCTCCCTTTTCGATGCGAAGCCCAGCAGGAAAAGCTTCCTTCAGGGGATTCCGAAATTGGCCGTCCTTGGACACTCGATAGTCCAAATGAGGCCCTGTTGAAAGCCCGGTCGATCCCACATATCCGATGACCTGTTTCTGCATGACCCGTGCACCTTTTCTGACCTCCGCGCAGAAATGGGAAAGATGACCATAATAGGTCCGGTAACCGTTCATATGATGGAGAATGACCTGGTTCCCAAACCCATCGTTCCATCCGCAGGAGGCAACAATACCGTCCGCCACGGCCCAAATCGGGGTGCCAGGCGGAGCCGCATAATCCACACCGAGATGGGGCCTCAATCCCCCAAGGATGGGATGTTTCCGTGCCCTGCTGAATTTAGAACTGATCCGGTTAAACCTTAAAGGAGCCTTTAAGAATGCCTTCCTCAGAGAAATGCCTTTCTCATTGTAATAGCCATCTTTATAACGGATCCCCCTGATAATTCTTTCTCCCCTCTGATATTCGACGCCGTGGATCGTTCCATATCCGACGAATTGATCCCCTTTGTAGAACTTCTCTACCACCATTTTGAACCGATCCCCTTCTCGCATGTCCTTATAAAAATCGATCTCCCAGGCCAGAATTTCAGCGAAGGCTGTGGCCAACGGGTCCTGTTCTCCGGCCGCATCCATCGCCTCAAACAGAGAAGAACGAATCTCCCCGACGATCTTCACCAGACGGGTTTCGAGGGAAACTTCTTTCCTATGAATGGCATACCCCTGAGCATCCTTTTCAATCTCATAAATCTCCGTCGGACTCGCTTCGTAAATGAACTTTACCAACTCTCCCTTCCCGTCGGTGATGAAACGATAAGCTCCCCCTTTGATTTTTCTAAAATTCACATAGGATTTCAACTTGGAAACGATCACATTGATCCATCGAGGAGAAATGTTCCTCTCTGTTAACGATTGGAAAAGATTGCTTCCTTCTTCCACTTCCCCCTCGATCGTCTGAAGCGGGGACTCCTGGAAAGTGGCAGTCACGGAGGCAAGACGAGGGGTGGGAGGCGGCGGGGAAGCAGAAGGGATTACAAAAAAGTAGATCAGAAAGAAAAAACCCAGGAGAAAAGACCCGGAAAGGAGGATCCACCTCTTTCTCGCCCTCGTTGCCTCAAAGGGTCTTCTTTTGAATCGGCTAAATTTTCTGGACTCCCAGTTCTCCATCCTCAGCTCTTCATTCGCTATAGGACCCCTCTCAAAAAGTTCGCGGCATCCTCAGGCGGCGTGGGATTGACAAAAAAGCCCGTCCCCCATTCGAACCCTTCTCGCAATCCAACTCGTAGTCGGGTTTCAATATGCCAATGGTATTCTGGCCGATGGAATCGATCCCGGACAGGGGACGTATGGAGCGTAATACTGTAAGGAGGATCGGAAAGAAGGTCAAAAAAACAACGGAACAGCGACTGGATCCCGCTAGAAAGGTCAGCCACCTCCTCTTCCTGAATGCGATGGAAATCGGGGGAATGAACCTTTGGGATGATCCAGGTTTCAAAGGGGTAGCGTGAGGCGAAGGGCAAGAAAATTAAAAAATGGACGGTCTCCAAAATCACCCTCTTCTTCACCGCCATCTCCTCTTTGATGATGTCGCAGAAGATGCAGCGCTCCTTGCGTTCGTAGTAATCCAGTGTCCCCCAGACCTCTTCGTCAATCCTCTTCGGGATGACCGGCATGGCCAGGATATGGGAGTGGGGGTGACGATTGAAGATGCCAGGATAGTTTTTCAAGATGACGAACTGCTGGAATCGCTGATCTTTCTCCAAGTCGATCAGCCTTTCCCGATAAGCCCGGAGGATCTTTTCAATCTGCCTGGGTTCCATGGTGGCTAGATTCTGTCCGTGATCAGGCGCCTCCACGACGATCTCATGGGCGCCGATGGCTTCCATGACATCGTACATCCCCTCCGGCCTTCGGTCATAGTCCCCCTCGATGTGGAAGAAAGGAAACTTGTTGGGAACGACTCGCACTGACCATTTTCCCCCATCCCGTCTCGATGAATACGTCTCTTGCGGAGTCATCTTTTCATTGCCCGGGCAGAAAGGACACGGACCCTCCGGCTCCTGAACGTGGTAGGGAGGTTTGAAAGGAATGTAATCCGACGGACCCTTGGGGTTGTCGGTGGTGACCACCACCCACATTCTTGTGACAGGCTCTCTCCTCAGCTCTGCCATCACACTTTCCTCAAGAAAGGAGGGATTGGTAAATATACTGTCTCCCTCGATGAGGTTCGTCCCTTCCCATCGCTGGCCCCTCCACTCGCACCACAAGGCGCTTTCGATAAAGATTGAGAAGCCGGGTGCCGCCCGTGTTCATTTCAATCCCTTCCTCCTCCGATAATTCTTTTAGGGTCAACTGCTTCTTATTCATCACCCGGTTTAAGGTGCGGATGAGATAATTATTCAGAGAACCGATGATTCGCCACCCTTGCTGCCCCGTGGTCAGGATAGCTAATCTTTTCCTTTCCAAGGCCACACCGACGTTCTCCGCCTGAGAGGAGTTGAGGTTCTTCAGGACGAGAAACTTCTCCCCGTACTCACCGCTCCACAGCCGGGAGATCATTTTCGCCACCACCTCATCGGCCCAGGAAAAGTCGATGGAACCCATCCCCGAGAAGTCGAGGACAACGCGCAGAGATCGTTTTTCCTCTCCTAAGATCTTTTCAAGGGCCTCTCGAATCCGGGCGCCTCGTAACCGGCCGGTCATCTCTCTCGATCCGTTCTTCAAAACGGTGTTGCTCAATTTCTTTAAAGAAAGGGTCCGCTTATCCATTCTTTTCCTTCAATTGATTCAGTTGAATCAACAAATCATAAATTTGGCCTTTTGTCAAGCGATTTCTTTCATTCTCTTCCTCCTTTCTGGATTCTGTGGTAATCATGATGGAGGTCGGAAACAGACGGGACAAGCAGTCAGGTTCCTCAGGTTTAGAATGCGGTCATTTAAGGGTATGGATAATTAGGTTTCTTGCTAATTCCGCTTCTCCGCCGGCTTGCCGCTCAGTGGCCGACCGACAAAAGGTTTCCGCTCTAAAGCTTTGTCACCTGACTGCCTGGCCGTCTCGCAACGCAAGCGGTTTTTCGTTAACGACGCGTAGTCTATTGGGGGAAAGGATGAGGGACGAAAAATGGCGGGAGGAGACGCGACCGGAGGGCAGGTTTAATGGAGAAGAGAATCCGGGCCTTTTCGAACTCGAAAGGGACCTTCCCACGGGTTCCGAATCTCGTCCACGAACCGATCGCGGCAGCTTTTGCACATGATCAAAGTGATCTCTTCGTAGACATCCTTCTCCAACTCCTTGGGGTCTAAGCGTTCAGCTTGTTCGAGCAGCTCCTTTAATTGTTGATCAATTCCCTCTGCCGGTTCTGACAGGATGCCGTCAAACCCTGAAAGAACCCTGATGTGGGCGACGTAGAAGAGACCGCCAGGCTGGAGCCCCTTTCCGCATCGAAAACAATTTCTCTCTTTCACCCGTTCCTCACTAGATTCTTGTTAGCCCTCATTTCAAATCTCAACCTTAAGCTCAACCTCAGCCTCAACCTTATCCTTATCCTCGGCCTTACGTTTTGGGGATTTTCCTCCTCGTTGTTCATATTTCATTTTTGATCTTCCACTCTTCCATCTCTTTCAACGCCCGCTCCGCCAAAAGGAGCCGTTTCCGCCTGCCCCGGCTCTTCCCCAGCAGCGGAGGAAACAGACCAAAGTTGATGTTCATGGGTTGAAAGGGGTTGGCCTGAGAATGAATGATGTAACGGATGAGGGCACCCATGGCGGTTGTAGGCGGGGGGACAAGGCCGGGCAATCCATTTCTATATCGATGGGCATTGATTCCGCACAACAGCCCCATCGCCGTCGATTCCATGTAACTCTCTACCCCTGTAATCTGTCCGGCGAAGAAGAGGTTCGGAAGTGCCTTTAGTTGGAGGGATTCCCCCAGCAGTCGAGGGGAGTCGATAAACGTATTACGATGGATAGAACCCAATCGGACAAATTCTGCTTTTTCTAACCCCGGAATCATCCGGAATACCCTCTTCTGTTCTTCATGCTTCAATCGGGTTTGAAATCCCACCAGATTGAAAAGCGTTTTAAACCGATCTTCCTGCCTGAGCTGGACGACGGCAAAGGGCTGTTTTCCTGTCCTGGGATCAACGAGGCCAACCGGCTTGAGGGGCCCGTATGCAAGAGTTTCCCACCCCCGTTCGGCCATCTCCTCAACGGGAAGACAACCTTCAAAGAGATAACGCTTTTCAAACGGCCGTATCGGCACCCTCTCCGCGTGATTCAAGGCCTCCACAAATTGGCCATAGGCTTCCTCATCCATCGGACAATTGACGTAGTCCTCCCCTCCCTTCCCGTACCGTGACGATTTGAAGGCATGCTGAAAATCGATTGAATCAGCGGCGACGATGGGTGAAATGGCATCATAAAAAAAGAGGTGGCGGCTCCCGGTGACCTTCTGAATCTCTTTACTGAGAGCTTCTGACGAAAGCGGACCTGTGGCGATAATCGTGATGCGATCTTGAGGAATGGAAGAAACCTCCTTCCGGATCACCTTCACATTGTCTAAACTTTCCAGGGTGCGGGTAATCTGCTTTGAAAAAACCTCCCGATCCACAGCGAGAGAATCTCCCGCAGGAACCCTTGTCTCTCTGGCGACGTTTAGGACGAGGGATTGCAGTTTCCCCATCTCCTCTTTTAATACACCGGAGGCGTTTTCAAGCGATTCCGACTTAAAAGAATTACTACACACCAATTCCGCAAAGTAAGGAGAGCGGTGAGCTGAAGAATAGACCTCCGGCTTCATTTCATAGAGGGTCACCTTCCCCCCTCTCTTGGCAATCTGCCAGGCTGCCTCACACCCCGCCAGCCCAGCACCGATGATGACAATGGGTTCCACGGATTCCTATTTTATTTGGTCTCTCCCAAATTTGCAAAATAAATAAGCCGACTGTCCCCTCCCCGATTTAATTGTGGTTACTTCACACTTATTTGCGTTACTTAAATAATGAACCCTGGCAGCATATTGACGTTCCGCATCTATTAGGCACTATGCTTTTCTTACGGACACGGAAAACGGTTACGGACACGACAGGGTGAGGCGCGCACGGAACACGTTCACTCTGTGGACCTAGTTACATCAAATTTGATGTTGATTCTTTGGGAGGTTGGTACACGCAGGCGCATTCAGCGTTTGACAGGCCACTTGATTTACTAATTACCCTGAGCAATAATACTTAGGATTTTGAGTAATTTGTTATATGGTGAGTTATCGTGAAGAAGGAAAAAGATAAAGAACGGGCCGATTATTATGACCGGGTAAACATTCTCGATGAACCCCTAGAAGAACCTGTTGAGTTTAGCTTAGGAGGACAGCTCTGCCGCGATATCGTTTCCAAGAAGAGAAAGGGAAAATTTCAGAATGTAACGGTTAAAATAGATCCCCTTCAGGTCAGGGCCGTTAGGAAATTGGCAACCACTGAATCGATCCCCTATCAGACACTCATCAGGCTTGGCTCTCATAAGAAATGGGAAAAGAATCTCCTGAAGTGAAAAATAAGCGTCATCCATAAAAAAGTTGGACGATTCAAATGCCGATTTCGGATTACGCCTGCTTTCGCGGACCTGCTCGTCGAACAAGTTCTTTGGCAGGCGAGAGCGGCTTTCCGCAGGCAGGAAATTCGGAATTTAAAAATAAGCAGGTCAGCTGTCGGTAATTCGGGAGTGGAATTTTATGGCTCGAAAAGGTGCCTCAACACTGAATCTGCCATACGTAGGAGAGTGGTAACAGATGGCGCAGATTGAATTAACACAGGCAGAGATAAAGATGCTCCGGGATACCCTGAAAACTTATCTCTCTGAGCTCTCTTTTGAAATCGCCTTCACTCACTCAAAAGATTCTGCTGAAGTCCTTCGGAGGAGAGCGGAGTTTTTGGAGCGCTTCATCCAACGGTTGGATAAGGAACTGGCATCCGAGGGGTAGAGAGACGGTACCAACCTGCTCACCTCTCCTCACTACCTCTGGTTTATCTGGCCCCTTATGGGGTGGGGAATTGGAATATTTTTCCGTGGGATGGCTACCTACATTTTCTCGGGAAGAAAATTTAAGGAAATCAGGGATAGGATGATTGAAAAAGAGATAGAAAGAGAATCACGGTAATATTCCTTTCAAAGCCGGGGACGCCTTGCTGAAAATTCGCACTTTTCATACGCTGAGGTGATATAGAGACGTAGAGTCACGAGGTCGTTGACCAAGCTGAAATCGAGTTCAGGAACCATCCATAAAAAAGTTATTTTGAAGAATCCGTGTAAACCACTAAATCCGATATTTCTCTTTCTCTCTTGATTCGCGTTGACCCTCCGTCCCTAATTTAATACACTTCGGTTAGAACGAAAAAGAGAGATGAGCCGGGTCATTGTCAGACGCTGCGCCATTCTGAATAATCGTGGTGGAGCATTCATTTAATTATAAGAAGGGAGACTGCGCATGGAGGTACTTTTTGAAAAGAGGGGAAGGGTATGTACTATCATTGTTAACCGGCCTGAGGTCAAAAATGCGGTCGATGCAAGGACCGCGAAGCTTCTGGCGGGTGCGTTCAGGGCTTTTGAAAAAGACAGCGAGTTGTGTGCTGCGGTCCTCTGGGGGGCGGGGGGCTGCTTTTGCGCCGGCGCCGACCTGAAGGAGATGGCTGGTGCTCCGGGGATTGATCACAAGCGGTTGAGTTCGGTGATGAGCGATGACGGTCCCATGGGTCCAACGAGGATGCGTCTTTCAAAACCGGTCATCGCCGCAGTAGCTGGTTATGCCGTGGCGGGAGGATTGGAACTCGCCTGCTGGTGCGACCTCAGGGTCGTGGAGCGCAACGCGGTATTCGGGGTCTTCAGTAGGCGGTTCGGCGTCCCACTCATCGATGGTGGCACGCAGCGGCTGCCGCGTCTCATCGGATTGAGCCGTGCCATGGATATGATCCTAACCGGTAGGCCTGTGGACGCTGAAGAGGCGCTCGCCATGGGGCTTGCGAACAGGGTCGTAGGGAAGGGCAAATCAAGGGAGGAGGCGGAAGCTCTCGCTTCGAAGTTGGCAGAGTTTCCGCAACGTTGCATGCGGAGCGACCGGGAGGCGGTGTCCCGCGGCCTGGATTTGGAAGAGGCTCTGGAACTTGAGTTCAAACTCGGCATGCGGGTCATAAAAAGCAGAGAGACGACGGAGGGAGCAGGACGTTTTAGAGGGGGCGCAGGTCGGCACGGAGAATTTTGAAAAAAATGGGAATAGATAGCATAATCAAACCTGATGTTGTCGGCTAAAACGGCAAAAAGCGATAAGAATGGAGAAGGAAATGAAACTGTTCGAGCCCCTGATGATCAATGGCATGACGTTCAAAAATCGGATCGTTATGCCGGCCATGCAACTACAGCTTGGACTAACCAATCGCCGTGCCCGGGCTTTTTACCTAACCAGGGCCAATGGGGGCGTAGGCGCCATCATCATGTGCGCTACCTCGGTCGATTTGTTCACAGAGGATTCGGTCTGGGGCCGACCCAACGGGGTGGCTCTGTTTGTGGAAAAGATGCGATCCTTTACCGACGAGATTCGACAAACCGGCGCCAAGATAGGGATCCAGCTCTGGCATGGCAACCAGTGGCCTGCCGGCACCGGGGAAACGATTCGTGGGGCGGAGCAGGTCGCTCCTTCGGCCAAAGACGACAGACGTGCCCTGACCACTTCTGAAATCGAACGGATCATAGGGAAGTTTGCCAGGGCTGCTGGAACCGCCCAATCGGCCGGATTCGATTTTGTGGAAATTCACGGCGCCCACGGATATCTGGTCTGCCAATTCTTTTCAGGGGCGGACAACCAACGTACGGACCGCTACGGCGGTGATCTGGAAGGCCGGATGCGCTTTGGCCTGGCCATTGTAGGAGCCGTGCGCCAAAGGGTCGGTGAAAAATTTCCTATCATTTATCGGTTGGGGGCCGAGGAAAAAAGGCCGGGAGGCATTACCCTGCGCCAAAGCCGGGCCTTTGCCAAGCAATTGCAAAAAGCCGGGGTCGACGCCCTCGATATCTCGATCGGTTCGCCGGAAGGAAGTAAAGCTATGAATGCTTCACCCGGCCCCAAGGCCAAAACGGGTACCTATGTGCCTCTGGCCGAAGCGATCAAAAAGGAGGTCACCGTCCCAGTCATGGCCGTGGGACGCATCAATCGACCCGAAGTGGCCGAGGCTATTTTGACCGAAGGCCGGGCTGATTGGATCGGCATCGCCCGGCAGTTGGTGGCTGACCCGCAGTGGCCCCTTAAGGTGTCCGAGGGACGCAGCCAGGAGATTGTGGCCTGCAAGTCTTGTAATACCTGCTTTCAACCGCTGTTGGGCACCCTTTGGAAATTTGGAGACCCTATTTGCAAAGTAAATCCGGAGGCCGGAAGAGAAGTGGACCTGGCTTAGTTGAAAAAGCAACGGAGGTTCTCCGGCGCTTGTTGCTGGAGGAGGAATCGAAAAAAGTGGGAAGGTGAGAGAATATGAAAGCGAAGGACGATGAAGAGGCGGCGGGAAAAAACTCCCTGCCGGCTGATACAGGAAAAAATGTGGATCACATACGTTCTGATCTTGCCGAGGTGATCGAGAGGCATGCCCTCGGATTAGATGAACGGCGCCCCGAAGCAGTGCGCCGTATGGAGGAAAGAAACCAGAGAACCGCACGCGCAAAAGTGGCGGATCTTTGCGATCCGGGCCATTTCATCGAATATGGAGCCCTGGCCGTCGCGGCGCAGCGCCAAAGGCGGTCATTGGATGATCTCATGAGCAGAACCCCAGCCGACGGCCTCATTACAGGCATTGGCCAAGTCAATCGATCTCTCTTTGGAGAAGATAAGGCCCGCTGCATGATCATGGCCTACGACTACACGGTGCTGGCCGGTACGCAGGGGTTTTTCAACCATAAAAAGATGGACCGGATGCTGAAGGTCACCCATGAACAGCGTCTTCCGCTCATTCTCTTCGCCGAAGGCGGGGGCGGCAGGCCGGGCGACGTCGATGCCTACGGGGTCGTGATCGCAGGCCTCGACCTTTCCACGTTTAGCTCCCTGGCCAGGCTGAGCGGCACCGTCCCTATGATTGGGATTGTATCAGGTCCCTGTTTTGCCGGAAATGCCGCCCTGCTTGGATGTTTCGATGTGATTGTCGCCACGGAGAACTCCAACATCGGTATGGGCGGCCCTGTGATGATCGAAGGAGGCGGGCTCGGCGTCTTCAGACCCGAGGACGTAGGACCCATGGACGTGCAGACGAAAAACGGCGTCGTCGACATTGCCGTGCGCGATGATCAGGAGGCGGTTGCGGTCGCCAAGAAATATCTTTCCTATTTTCAGGGAACGACATCCCGATGGGAGGCATCCGATCAACATCTTCTTCGCCAACTGATTCCGGAACAAAGCCGGCGGGCATATGACGTACGGAAGGTTATCAAGGCCCTGGCGGATACCGACTCCTTTCTGGAAATGCGGCCCAAATTCGGCCCCGGGATGATTACGGGGTTTCTGCGCATCGAAGGCCGGCCATTCGGCGTGATCGCGAATAACTGCACGTACATGGCCGGGGCGATTGAGGCGGAAGGGGCTGATAAGGCCGCGCGGTTGATGCAGTTGTGTAACGCTCATGGCCTGCCGATCTTGTCTCTGTGCGATACTCCGGGGTTCATGGTGGGACCCGAGATCGAAAAGCGCGCTCAGGTGCGCCACGTATGCCGCATGTTTGTCATCGGTTCACACTTGAGGGTGCCTCACTTTACGGTTGTTTTGCACAGAGGATACGGCTTGGGCGCAATGGCCATGGCCAAAGGTGGTTTCCATGAAAGCTCGTTTACGGTTGCGTGGCCTACCGGAGAATTCGGTGCCATGGGCTTGGAAGGCGCAGTCAAGGCCGGGTTCAAAAAGGAGCTTGCCGCGATTGAAGACCCGAAGGAACGCGAAGCCCTCTACGAGAAACTCGTCGCCCAATCGTATGAGCGGGGAAAGGCGATTAATATGGCGTCTTATCTCGAGATCGATGCGGTGATTGACCCGGCGGATACGCGCACATGGATTCTACAGGCCCTGCCCTCTGTTCCCACTTCATGCCCCGAGGGGGGAAGCCATTCTTTCGTTGATCCTTGGTAAGGGTGAGCCATCCGTCAGGCAGATAGGAAGAAACGGAGACACGGTGACACGGAGACGTGGGGATAGGGAGAATAAGAATTTTAGAATGCGGAATTCGGAGCATGAAAAAAAGAAGTCAATCCATAGGAGGTATTATGTTTAAAAGAATTGACCACGTGGAAATCACATCAGGCGATCTCGAGAGGAGCATCCGATTCTATAAGGAGGTATTCGGCTTCGCTTTCAAAGAAAGAATAAGACCGTCATCACCGGAGATAGAGGAGATCGCGTTCCTCACACTTGGGGATACGATGCTCGAGCTATTAACGATCAAGAATGCTGCGCCACCTCCGAAGGGACCGCAGGTAGGTTTCCGGACAATGGCGATCGAAGTCGATGATATGGACCAGGCGATTGAGTATCTAAAAGGTAAAGGGGTCGGGGTGTCATGGGGACCCGTCACGCTCGGGACATCCAAACGTGCTGAGATCAAGGATCCTGATGGGTTGAGTATTGAACTCCGCCAATGGTGATATGAAGCACTTCAAAAGAAGTCTTCGGGGTCAGCCCTTGAATATTTTTATATTAGAGCGGAAGGAGGAAGACTATGGGGAAGATTGTCGTCGTTTATCACAGCCAGCAATACGGAAATACTAAGATGCTTGCAGAAGCGCTCGCGGAGGGGGCACGAGAAGCCGGCGCCGAAGTGAACCTTATTAACACAAATGAGCGGCGAGTCACTTTGGAAGAATTTCTTTCCGCCGATGGCGTTGCGATCGGGACGCCTGACTATTTCTCATACGTCGCGGGCACGGTGAAGACCTTTTTCGATGACCTTTACCTATGGGATCAATCAGGAAAGCCCGTCAAAGGAAAACCGGCTGTGCTTTTCTTTTCCTGTGGTGGCGGGGGAAAAGTGAAGCAGCCCTTGGAATCCCTTGCGCAGCGCTTTTTCCAGCAGAAGAAGGAGACGGTTAGAAGTGACAGTCCCATTACCAACGAAGCAAAGAAAAAATGCCTGACCCTCGGTAAGGAACTTGTCAAAAACCTAAGTAAGAACACTTCATAAAGCTCATGGGGTTAGTCTTTGACATTCGATATTGTGTCACCAATCTTTTTCTAACTTTATTGAACTTTTCGACCTGCCCTTATGTCAACTGTTGACCGTCTACCCCTATGGCTTCTCCCCACCACGAAATTTTCACCCAATAGAATCACTACCCTTCGCTGGCCACGCTCTTAAGTCGCGGCCTCCTGTCTCTATGTCTATACTACGTCTCTTCTAAGGGATACCCATGATGTTCATTATCTCGCTCTTTACGAGAAAATCGTTGCAAAGTTCATGAACGCTCAGATCCTTTAGGCGCATTCTCACTTTTCTTATATTTTCTATGACAGCGAATGGCACGTTCCAGAATTTATACACCTCTTGACCAAATATTTTTCTTTGCTCAGGCACCCTGCTGTAAAATGAATAACTTTCATTATCCCAGACGAGCTTTTCACTCTATTCGGCCTCGAACTCGAATGGAAATCTATTATCAGCGGCAAAATATCTGTACTTCAAATCCATTGTGACACTTGGAGTCTTGACATTCTGTATGGCATAATTCATGGTGAATCGTGTTGTAATGTCAGACAGTTCGTAGAGGATAGTTTCGAATAATACCGGCACAAATCTGTCTTGATGCCATCCGACAGCCAAAAGTACTTTTTGTAAAGTAC
>Ga0187770_10001412_pt1 | contig 12707 bp, 3 predicted proteins | sample 0116_SJ02_MP02_2_FD_133154 | JGI IMG/M metagenome (GOLD analysis project Ga0187770, IMG submission 133154) | Tropical peat soil microbial communities from peatlands in Department of Meta, Colombia - 0116_SJ02_MP02_20_MG | ecosystem: Environmental > Terrestrial > Soil > Wetlands > Peat | place...
CAGATAAGCGCGAACGGTCGCAGCTATACGGGAAATGTGGTGTTCGTCGACGGCATGAACGTGACCAGCCCAATTCAAAATGGAAACATCATTCTGGCGCCGATTCCCGACGCAGTGCAAGAAGCCTCTCTACAAACGAACACGTTCGACGCCGAAGACAATCTCGGCAGTTCGGTCCTGATTCAGGTCACGACGAAGTCAGGCACAAACCAGTATCACGGATCGGGCGATCTCTTCTTTACGAATCAGGATTTGCAGGCTAGACAGTACCCCTTGACCAGCGTCGCGCCATTTCAGCGCAAGGATTTGGTGGGAACCTTCGGTGGTCCAGTGGTTAAGAATAAGCTTTTCTTCTTCGCCGATGTCGAGAAGCTTTGGGCAAAGAATCCTGAGGAATCGGGACTGGCCACTTGGGATGATCCAGGCTTCGACACATGGGCAAACACGAACTTTGCTTCGAGCGTCGGGACGGAGGCGATCGAGAAGTATCCGCCCACATTTCTTCACGCGGTAGGCTCTCCGGAAACGGCCCAGACTTATGCAGCTAGCTCCGGTGCCGCGGCTTGTTCAGGCGGCTCGACTTTCACGTATACAGCCCTCGACGGCCTGACGATTCCAAACGTCCCTTGTTCTTTGCCCGTTCTCGACAGCGGGACTTTCGTATTCAGCCCTTATTACAACGCGCTGCAGTACAATTTCCGTGTCGATTACTACTTGACGACGAACGATCGCCTCTACCTCGCCTATTACAATGACTCGTTCAATCAGCAGCAGCCAGATCCTCGCGCCAATCTGCAATCTGTGGATATCATGCGTAATCGGTACGGGCAAGTGGACTACACTCACACCTTCAACGCAAATTTGCTCCTCGAGGGGGCCTTTGCTTTCGCCAGCGTCGGGGGAGCAAACGGGCAGCCGGTGGCCGGCCAAAACCTCTCCGTGCCATGGATCAATGTCAATGACGGCAGCACGGGATATAACATCGGCGGCGGCTGGGGTCCTGGTGAATACCGCGGTCCAAACTATAACTGGCGAGCCGTGCTCAGTTGGGTACGTGGAGCGCACACCTTCAAGTTTGGCTACCAGGGAGACCACGCGATTGAGCACGGTGACTTCAGTGGCTACAACACTCGGCCCATCTTTACGTTTAATAACCTTTTTGATTTGGTACTCGACAACCCACACGACGAATCTGTCGGAGCTTACAATCCGCTCACGGGCGCGGCTGGATACGTCCTCTTCGGCGGGCAAACGAATCCGTTCGGCTTTTACGCGGAGGACAACTGGAAGATGAGCTCGAAGCTGACGCTCACACTCTCTCTTCGTTGGGATGATTTTACAAATCATACCCCGTGGGGTGGAGTCGGCTGCGGCGCACCGGCGAATGAATGCTTCCGATTCAGCGATATCTTTCTTGCCTCCGGATCCACGATCGAGCAGCAGATTGCCGGCGCAACGGTCAAACAGCGGTCCGACGGATTGTTTACAGGCGACCAATCCAATTACTGGAGTCCCCGTATCGGAGTCGCATGGGATCCTACGGGCCATGCCACCTGGGTAATCCGCGGAGGCGTTGGCGTATATCGCGATTGGGTAGTGCTCGGGCAAAGCGTCGACGAGATGCGTAACAATCCGCCCAGCGTCTTAAGCGAGGGCTTCATCACCAACGGCTTCGCCGGCGCGACTGCGGTGCAGCCAGACTTTGCTTTTGGGGCAAACCCCACCTACCCGTTCAACTTCCCACTGCCTGCAATCCCTGCGCTGACTTTGAACTCTGCGGGCGGCTACAATTCAAACGGCGTGCCACTGCCAACAAACGTCGATTCATTGGCGCCCAATCTCGTACCACCCCTTGCGGTCAACTACGTCATCGGAGTGGAACACCAGTTCCCGTGGCAGCTGGTTGCGTCCGCCAGCTACTCCGGCTCTCGCTCTTATGACGGGCTTACGGGTTCCGATTGGAACCGGTGTGCGGGTTGCGCTTCGGATCGGCCGAACCCGGACTTCGCCTCGATGAATTACGTGACCAACTCCAATCGCTCAACCTACAACTCGATGGTGCTTGCTGTTCGGCGGAACGCCGGCAACCGGGGTGCTTTCCAGGCCTCTTACACTCTGTCTCACGCTCAGGATTTCCCTGAGGCCGGAACACGTTTCGATCAGGACGGCGGACTGGGGGTCCCGGATCAGTCTGCCTACTTCAGCTACTGGGGAGATGCGAATTGGGACGTTCGTCAGCGATTCTCATTCTCTGGTTTGTACAACATACCCGGAATGAAAGAAGGTATCGGGAAGGTGCTCACCGACGGGTGGGAAATCTCCAGCCTCGCGGCCATCCAGACCGGCACACCGTTCTGGGTGGTTTGTGCAGCCGCTTCCTGCGATTACAATGACGATTTGACGTTTTACGATATTCCTGACACACCGAGTCAGAACTTCACGGGCTCTCACAGCCGCCAAGCCTACAAGAACGGCATATTTACGGCAGCGGATTTTCCTGTTCCCGCTGCGGGAACAGAAGGAAATCTCCCTCGCAACATCTACAGAAACCCGAGTTACTTCCAAGTGGACGCGAGCGTGCTGAAGAACACGCATGTGCCTTGGCTGGGAGATGCGGGCAACTTCCAATTGCGGTTCGAGTTCCTCAACTTGTTCAATGTTGCGAACCTGGGGCCCGTGGATGCAAATCTGGCGGACGCCACGTTTGGAAAAGCGACCACGGCGCTGCCCGCTCGGGAAATCGAGCTCGCTGCGCGCATATCGTTCTAGTCTCCGATTGAGGCGGCGGTGGATTTCATTCAGCCGCCGCTTCGCGTTTCGTTTTATCGCGAATCCGCAAACTTACGTCGGTAAGCGCGTGTCCGCACTCGTGCGAATTTGCGTTCGACAGGCGGGGGACACGCCACGATGAGGGGGCCCCGGCACGCCCGTCTTGATGGCCACCCTCAATTATTAAGTTTTTTTCTTGACAGTACTTGTGATGTCGATGTACTTTTCGGCGCACAATCAAGTAAACGTTTCCTTTCGGAAGCATGGGTCTGGGGGCCACTGTGCGTTTTTGTCGGATTTCCATCAAACAAACTTGATTCGTGGTCGTCATCTTGTCGGGCCGTTGTCGGCATTCGACCCCGGCTTCAGGCGACAAACTGTAAGCACATCGGAGGGTGTGGTTATGCGTCAGAAAGCATTTACAGCAATTCGCATCATGTGTGCCGTTGTGTTTTTTGTCCTGCTTTCGAGTACCGCGCTCGCGCAATTCACAGGAAGCATCCAAGGGCTCGTACAAGACCCGAGCGGCGCCGGCGTGCCGAAGGCCAAGGTCCAAATCGTGAACGCGTCGACCCAGGTGTCGGAGACAACCACGAGCGACGAGGCCGGCAACTACCGCTTCGTGAGCTTGGCTCCCGGCAGTTACACCATCACTGTGGAAGCTTCCGGTTTCGAGAAGTCGCAAGTCACGGTCACCTTGCTAACCGAGCAGAACTTGAACGTACCCATCAGCCTGAAGGTTGGCCAAATCACCGAGGCGGTTAACGTCACAGCCGAGGCTCCGGTAGTCGACACGGCTGACAGCCGCAACCAACTGACACTGGAAAACAATACGGTGGCACAACTACCAATCCCGGGCCGCAACTTGGTTACGCTGACTACCTATGCCCCAGGCGTCACTGGCTTGGGAACCGTGGGCGGCGGCCAGCCGGGCGCAGCCGGCACTCCGGGCTCGGGGGTTGACAACTACTCCACGGAAACCCAGGTCGACGCTAGTGCCAATGGTCAAGGTCAGATGTCGAATATGTACGTCGTTGATGGCCTCGACGTTACCAGCGGAATTCGCCAGGGGGTTCTGAACTTGACCCCGAATCCGGAGTCCATTCAAGAAACCAGCGTACAGGTCAACACGTACTCCGCCGAGTACAGCCGCGCCACTGGCGTGGAGGAAGTGATGACCACGAGGTCGGGTTCGGATCAATTCCACGGCGAGGCAGCGGATTGGTTCTATAACCAGAAGATGTTCGCGGCGACCCACTTCTCTCCCAGCGACCTGCCCTTCCACGGCAATAACATGTCGTTTTCCATTGGTGGCCCGATCATTCCGCATCACCGGCTCTACGGGTTCTTTGCGGTCGAGCCGTTGCGTTCGGCCCTGGCCACGAGCGGGGCAGTCCAGTTTCCCGATCCAGACTTCGTAACATGGGCGACCACCAACTATCCGAACAACGTGGGGCCGGGTTTGATGCAGAAATACGTGCCCACCAACTTGAGCGGCGTAACGGTATTGCACACAGCTTCCGTCATCCCGGGATGCGGCACCGCAGCGACAAACGATCTGCCCTGTGACACGAACCTTATTGACACCGGCGCTTTCAGTGCCACGGCAGTCCGAAATGGAACACAGTATTTCGGCCGCGTTGACAAGTACTTTGAGAAGGATCGCATTTATGGCAGCTTCTATCGGACCCTGCTCAATTACGGCGCGGCTTCCGACATCCCTGCCTTCTCGGCATCGAACAAAAACTGGGAACGGGCTTTTCAGGTGAACTGGACCCACACGTTCAACCCGAACACGCTGAACGAAGCAATTTTTGGGGCCAATCGCGTCGAAGGTGTTCTGGGCAGTGGTGCCACGGCGTCGTCTTACACCGTTCCCTTCGTCGCAGTGTCGGGCATGAGCCAAACGTATGGCGTCGGTTTCGCCCAGGGCGATTTCATTCAGCATAACTACCACTGGCGCGATGTGTTGACCCACGCTCGCGGCGCACACACTTTGAAGTTCGGCTACGAAGGCTGGTATGGAGATGACGTTGAGCCATTTCAAGGGCCGTGGTCGCAGCCGACATTCAATTTCGACAACCTGCTGGATCTGGCTCAGGATAGCCCTCACACAGAAGGCCACGTCTACTACAACCCCATTACGGGACAAGAACAGTTGTGGTCGTGGGACGCTGCTTCGCGGACCTGGGGTCTCTTCGCGGAAGATACCTGGAAGGCACGCAGGAACCTCACTCTGACCCTGGGTTTGCGTTGGGATGACAGCGGGAACCCTTGGTCAAAGTCGCCCAGCACGGTATTTGGCAACTTTTATCTGGGCCCTGGACAAACGTTTGACGAGCAGGTAGCCAACGGTTTTGCCAAAGCTACACACAACGCGTTGAATCATTCGGTGAACAACCTATTGAGTCCGCGAGTCGGGATCGCCTGGGACGTCACAGGCACTGGCAGCACGGTCTTGCGTGGCGGGTTTGGCGTCTTCAACGATTGGCTGACGCAGGCCAACGTCCAGGAGGAATTCCGCGGCAGTCCACCGGGAGAAATTGCTCCGACCTTCACCGAAGGAACAGCGACACCACCGATCTTTAAGCTAGGGACCAGCAGCACGCCTCCATTCGGATTCACGTTCCCGCCGTTAGCTGGTTCCCCGATATGCCCCACTCTTGGATTGAATGGTTGCTTGAATTCGCAGGGAGGAATTGTCGGGGGCAACTTCGGAATCGGGGCTATTAATCCGAACCTGAAGAGCCCCAAAGCAGACATCTGGTCACTGGGTGTTGAGCGAAAAATCGGAGCCGACTATTCAGTAGGCGTCGGATATTCCGGATCGCACGGCTACCAAATGGTCGGGGCGGGCGACCAGGCGGGAATTGTCAGCTACGGCCAAGACATCAACGCCTTCGCTGACGATTTGATCATAAACGAAACCTTGTCGCCGACCCGACTCAATCACAGTTTCGGCGCGATCGCCTATGCCGACAACAACCGCCACAGCAACTACGAGAGCGTCTATTTCGAATTCAAGGGCCATTTCTCGCGCAACGGCTCCTTTGACGCCTCATATACGCGTTCGCAATCCAAGGATGACGCGGCCGTGTATCCTGCGGAAGCAAATCCGGACACTTACTACGGTCCGTCGCCGTGGGATGCTCCTAACCGCTTTTCTCTGACCCTGAACTATCAACTTCCCGGGTTGAACAATGGCCACGGTGCAGTGGGCAAGGTGACGAGCGGCTGGGGCATCAGCGGAACCAGCCTCTTCCAGAGCGGCTATCCCGCCATGGTCGCAACCAGTGCCCCGTTCATCGCTCTGTGCGCCGATGGCACCAATTCCTCACAACCAGGCTCGGGGTGCCCGGGCCCGTCAGCACCCAAGAACATCGTGGGTGACTTGGGCGGGGACTACAACGCCGACGGGGAAAGTACGGGAGTCGCGGCCAGCATCAACCTTGCAGGCGTCGACTACCCGGATGTCAACAGCTATCACCAGGGAACGTCCAAGCAAGCTTTCCTTACCGGGGTCTTCTCAGCCGGACAATTCACTCCACCGGCCCTCGGTACGGAGGGTAATGAGAAAGCGTTTCAATTCCGTGGCCCGAATTTTGCGGAAACGGATGTGAATTTCTACAAGGACACGCACATTACCGAGAGAGTCATGTTCCAATTCAGATTTGAGTTCTACAACATCTTCAACCGTGTGAATCTTACTGCGTTTGAACCTGATCTTTCCTCCGGGGCGTTTGGCCAGGCAACCGCCCAGCAACTGCCGCGTAACTGGCAAATCGGAGGCAAACTCAGCTTCTAACCACTTGTAGCCTCACCACACTGAAAGCCCTTTCGTTCCAACCGGGACGGAGGGGCTTTCTTGTGTTTAGCATGCCGCGGCCGATTTGAACCGAACTTGTATTTGTCAGCGATAAGACACATGATCGCCGAGTCGTTCGCCCTCGCATGAGGCATATAAGCATTGGTCGTGAGACGAATGGCCGAGCCGATAACGGCAGTGCTCCGTATGATTCGAAAGACTTGCGTTATCGTGACAAGCTTCCTTCTGGTATTGCTGACCTACGCGTCGGCCCAAACCGCCAGCGAACGCACCGATGCCATAGCCGCCGCACTGCAAGCCCGGGATTTCGATAAGGCGCTTGAACTGCTCCGCACAGCCCTGCAAGAGTTCCCCAATAGTGGGCAGTTGTGGGCCATGCAAGGGGCGGCATACGCGGGAGAAAGCAAGCCAAAAGAGGCGCTGGCCTCATTTCACAAATCACTGCAGATTTCCCCGGACTACCTCCCAGCTCTGCAAGGAGCGGCGCAGATCGAGTATGACGCCGGTAGTCCCGCGGCGATCCCCTTGATTCAGCACGTGCTGCGTTTGCGCCCGGGCGACCGAACGGGTCACGGCATGTTAGCGGTACTGGAATACCAGCAAGGGAACTGTGCTGCTGCGGTGCCTCACTTCGAAAGAGCTGGCTCGTTGTTTGATTCTCGGGTAACCGGGCTACACGCCTACGGCATCTGCCTGGTCAGGCTCAGACAACTAGATCGCGCAATAACTGTCTTTCAGCAAGCCGTCACTCTTCAGCCGGAAGATCCGCAGGAACGTCGCCTGCTGGCTTCCATCCAACTGATGGCTCACAGGCCACAGGACGCCTTGACGACGTTGGGCCCACTGTTGCAGGCGAATCCGGATGCTGAGACTTTGGATATGGCTTCGGCGGCTTACGAAGACACTGGGGGCAGCGATCAAGCGGTCAGCGCACTTCGGCAGGCCATTCTGCTCGATCCGCGGAATCTGAATCTCTACCTCGACTTCGCCCATATCTGCTACGACCACAATTCCTATCAAGTTGGAGTCGACGTGGTCAGCGATGGCATTGGCCAACTGCCCGAGGCCGCGCCGCTTTATTTGGCACGAGGCATTCTCTACGCTCAGCTAGCCCAATTCGACGAGGCGGAATCTGACTTCGATAAAGCGCAGGAACTGGATCCCCGCCAAGCTCTGAGTTCTGCTGCTCAGGGAATCGCTGCCATGCAGGCCAACGACATCCAGCGCGCGCTGCAGACTGTGGAGGCGCGATTGGTGCAAAAACCAAACGATGCCCTCCTGCTCTACCTGCAAGCTGATTTCCTCCTTCAGGAGGGAGCGGCTCCGGGAACGCCCGAATTTCGGTTGGCCATGGCCTCCGCAAAGAAGGCTGTGTCGCTGCAACCCGGATTGGCTGACGCTCGGGCGGTGTTGGGCAAAATCTATCTGCAGTCCGGACAATACCAGGAAGCCATCGAACAATGCAGGAAGGCCCTAAACATCGATCCAAAGGATCAGACGGCCCTGTATCATCTGATCCAGGCGCTGCGGAAGACCGGAGACAGAGAGCAAATTCCCGAATTGTTGAAACGGCTTGCTCAGCTTCGCGAGCAAACCACGAGAGCACAAAGGATACGGAATCGGTACAAGTTGGTCGAGGACGACGCCGGGCAAAGTCATCCGTAGCCGCTCAGATTCTGGCGGGAATGTCGAAGGACAACTTCAAACCCATGCGCGAGCACGTCGGTCAGTGCTTCGGATTGGGCTTCGCAAATTTCGCATCCTCAATCGGAACATTTTGCTGGACGTCTTCTAAATCAATTTGGACGACGCTGCCGGGTTCGGAAATCGTTATGCGAAACGGCACCTGTACCCCGTCGACTGGCCGATAATCGGCGTAGTCGATCTGAGTGGGATTGAGCCCCAGAGGAGATTCGGTGTGCCGCACCATCCGGATGAGCAGCCCAGATCCTGCTTCGAAGTAGAACTTGACCGGCGATTGGCCGGGCTTGCTGCCAAGTAGCACGTAGGCTGTTTTGCCATCCACTCGCTCTGAATATTGAACGTGAAGCTCGGGAAATAGATCCCGGATGTGCAACGGAAAATGCAGATCGGCATCAACGTTGGCCGCGGCTAATTCCGAAGCATTCATCGCCCGCATCGGCATCCCCCCTGACTTGAGCCACCCAGCCTGTCCATCATAGACGGTTGCGTCATCACCGATTGGCCGATGTTCGATCACGGCTCGCTTGCCTGGCTCTTCAGTGAAAACCTGGAGGGCCGCCGATTGTCCCCGAGCCTCGATCGTGCCTTTTTCTGCGCGGCTGAAGATTTTCTCGATCGCCTCCGCGCCGCCCTCGGCCTGCACATAATTGTCAATCACTTGTTGCACGGTGGGCAGGTCGGAAGCAGACGCTGCGGATTCGGAGTCAACTGCTGATGCTGCTTCGTTCGCCAGAAGCGGGGTCGCAACTGGCTCCTGCGTACCGTGATGACACGAATAGCAAGTCACTTGCCGCTGGCCCTCGAAATTGTCACGGTTGAGCGCCAGCGTCATCCGCATCATTCCTCGCGCCGTCTGTTTCGTTTTCTTGTCATCTTCCTCAAAGCGACCCTCGACGTGGCAGAATGTGCAGCCCACACCGAGCGACGAAGAGATGAATCGCATTGTCGGAATCAACTGGTCCGATGGAATTCCCTTGAGCACCTGAATATTTTTGTAGGCTTCGCCCGCCGTTTTTGAGGAATTCACCGCAAATGCCGGCGACATGTTTTGGCTGGCATCCGCAGTTTCCGCCAGTTGAGCGCCAATTTTCGCAGACAGCGCCGCGGCATCGGCCGTTCGCCCCTGGTTTCGATACAGGCGGATCAACGCGGTGGAAGCCGGCAGATCCACAGGGTCCAATGCCACCGCTCGCTCTAGATGTGCCATCGCGCGATCGGCGTTTCCGTCCTGCATGTACGGGGCAGCCACCCGCGCTTCAGCCTGCGCCGAATTGGGATCCAGTTGCAGTGATCGTTCCAGGGCAATTTCCGCCTCTGAGTTCTGCCCTCCAGCCAGCAGCGCTTCACCGATCCATCTGAAAAATTCGCTGTCATTGGAAAACTGTTGCTGCACGTCCGTCAGGTCTCGGTAGCCCTGCTGGATGAGTGGAAAGGAATGACGCTCCATGCCAACTGCGATGTCCGCGATACCGAGGTTTCGCTCGCGCAGAACCGCAGCAGGTTCGCGCCAGGCGACGATCTCGGCTCGCGGCGGCGCTTCTGGCAAGTCTCGCGGCTGCCGCTGAATTCCGTGGTCGGTGAAGGCTGAGTGTCCACCGTCCTTTGCTGCGCGGCGCGGCATGTGGCACGCGATACAATTACTGTCCTTCGGCGGATGCGGCGCCGAAAAGGCAGCCGTGTGACAAGACAAGCACCGTGAGCGATAAGACTCGACTGGCTGCAGCGGGTTATTATGTGGATCATGGCAGGTTCCACACCACAGTTTGCCTCCGCTGTTGCGCGCACATGCGCTCAGCGCCAGTTGTTCAACCTGACTGATCACTTTGAACGCGCCCGTCGGGTTGGCATCGTGATAGACGGTGTAGGTTTCTTCTAGTGGGACGCCGGGCACGAAATCGCTCAACTGCTTTCCGGGATTCGCCACCCGAGTGGCCCCAAACAAATGGCATTGCTCGCAAATGCTGTCGCGCGCGGCGGGGCTGAGCTTTGCAGGATTTACGATCGTGCCCGCCCGCGGATCGGCGAGATGCCGCTCAGACGGACCATGACAGCGTTCGCAGGTGATCCCTTCTGCAGAAAATACCGGCGACCGGTATTGATTCAGCGTGCCGACAACGTGCAACGCATTTCCCGAATGACAAAGTACGCATTCTTCGCTGATCGGACGCGTAAAATCCGGGTCCGGCTGATTCTCATAACCCGGCGCCAGATCGTAGGCTTTCCGGCTGGTGTAATACGCGACCGGCGACTGAAACAGATGCCCGCCGAGATCTACCAGATAACCAGTCGCGTGGTTCCCTGAGCCCACGACATAGTCGACATGATATTCGGTCTCGTCTCCGGCATTCTCCCAGCGTTGCCAGAATCCGGACGGCGAAGAATGCATGGTGATTTTCGAACCATTCGCGGCCACCGTACCGTCTGGCTCGTTATCGGGACGCCGAAGCGAATGATACATGGCAGAACGCGCATACCCCTCGACCTCGGCTCTGTGACAGAACGAGCATCGATCTGCTCCTGTGGGTTCGCTTGGCAGGACGGGAGATTGACGCGGCTGTTGTTCGGAATGGTTCGAGGTTTGTGCGTGTCCGCCGGGAGCGATGCCATCAAGGAGCAGAAGAACAATGCAAGCCAGATAGAAAAAGACCACCCGCGCATTCAAGATGAACTCACACCGACGGACCACTTCGATGTCTCTCCCCAATGAACGAATGCCTCGAAAAACGATGCCCGCGTATGGCGCTCCAGCTCCTTGGCTCTTATCAGTGAACCGATTGCAAACGCGTAAGTAATTCGGAAACCTCTGACATCTTCCCTGTTTCCGCAGCAACTCCACCACTCGATCTTGTCGGCCAACCCATCGGCAGACTTTGATTCGGGATTGCCGAGTCTCTCGATCAGAGCATCTTCGAACCCACGTCTGTTAGGGTTGCGCGATTATATCTCTGCGCGGCCACTAGCTCGCGGCCCAAATTGGAAACACTGTCCCCGGTGTGTTCACTCCGGTGCTGGCGAAGGGATCAGATGCTCTGCGCGGAAGCCCTTGGCGAGCAGCTTCTCTGTCGCCGTCGAACCACCGCACGCTAAAGCCCTTTGTCTTAGCAGGGTGAACAAGAGGTAGGCTCGCGATCGGGAAGCCCCAATCGATTGCGACAACATTTCTTCTTGGACAGCTCGGCAACAAACGGGTCTGCGTCGCGACCGAGTAGACCCAGCAGAGATAGCTTTGAGGAAATACCAACCCCTTGCAAGAGCTGGTCGAAATCCAGGTGCAAAATACCAAGCCATTCGCAATAAGTGGTCTTCCCAGAGCCTGGAATTCCACACACGAGGCAAGACGTCAGGCCGAGCAGTGTCGGGGTCGTGTCACGTGAAGGGTTCAGTCAGAGAATGCTGCGAAGTGTTGCAATGAGAATTGTCTCAGAAGAGGGGTTCACCTCACAGAACTGTAGATAATTTTGTAGCTGCCGGAGCACCCAAATTCCGGAAGCTTCAATCAACTTAAACACGCAGGCCCCAACACGTTCAACAGCAATGAATTGCGGTCAACAAAAATCAGCAGATTTCAAGAGGACTTGGAATCTGGTTCGGGACCAAGGTGCTCTAGATCCCAGCCTCTGGTCGGTTTTCCAAAGCTCCAGTTCCAGAATCACTTGGTTTCGGAACACCCGCCGGACCCGGACGGGCCATAAAGAAATCAACATGTTGCAGACCCCTCGCCGACAGGGTTTTCGGAACAACAGGTGCGGCCCCTACGGCGAGAGCCTTATCCGTCGAGCATGGGCTCGGATAGGAAATGTCCGGTTAGTGCTGCCGGACATTCGCTCTCCGGGGAAAGCATTTGTCCGAAGAAGAGGATCACTCGAGGTTTATGGCTTGCCTGCGAATCGTGACTAATGGCGCCATGAGGTAGTGTCCGCCCCCGGAGGCGCAGACTTCAGGATCCACGCTTGGAATGCGTTGAGCACGCGCCGGGTGAAAGTCAGCGAACCTTCGCGCGCGGTGGCCCCCGGCGGACCGGTGTAGCAGTGGGGTTGATCAACGCCGTAGTCGAAATCCGGGACATAGTGCGGGTCAGACGTGGACTCGAAAAAATCCTGCATCAGGTGCACGGCGTGATCGAGGTAAAACGTGTCGGCCGTGCCGACCGTGACGTGAATTTTGCCGACCAGCTTCGGTCCCAGTGTTTTCCAGTCGCGTTGGAGGATTGCCGTCAGGTCGTAATGTTCGCGCCAGTACGCGGCAATCTGAGGATCGATGACGCCTGTACGCTGATCCCAGATCTCGGCGGGGTACCCGTCGGAACCGACGGGACTGAATACAGCCTGCCAAATGTCCCACTGCTCGCCGGACCGTCCATGCGTACCGAGAACGAGTTCCCAACGATTCGTGCCTTCCGTGGTGGCGA
>Ga0187770_10001414_pt1 | contig 12703 bp, 9 predicted proteins | sample 0116_SJ02_MP02_2_FD_133154 | JGI IMG/M metagenome (GOLD analysis project Ga0187770, IMG submission 133154) | Tropical peat soil microbial communities from peatlands in Department of Meta, Colombia - 0116_SJ02_MP02_20_MG | ecosystem: Environmental > Terrestrial > Soil > Wetlands > Peat | place...
CGGCAAGTGTGGACCTTGGCGATGGCGTTATCGTGGGTGCCATCGTCGCCATCAATTCCGCGGGTTCCACGGTCAATCCTGAGACAGGGGAGTTTTATGCCAAATACCTTGAAGTGAACAATGAGTTTGGGGGCCTGAAACCCGCATTTTCCTCTGCTCGTCTTATGACCGGCGAGGCTTCTGTAGCGGTATTAAATGGTCCGGGCGAGCCGGTAAAGAGCACCACCATTGCCGTGGTTGCAACCAATGTCCAACTCACTAAGGCCCAGGCGAAAAAAATCGCGGAAATGGCCCACGACGGCATCGCGAGGGCGGTGCGCCCCGCTCACACCATGTTCGACGGCGACACAGTCTTTTCCCTGGCCACAGGAGAACTTGATCTGGCCGTTCTGAAACAGCAGGCTGCATGGGGAAATATGGCGGCCAACGTGAATAAGATTGGTGCAGCGGCAGCGGACGCTCTTTCCAGGGCAATTGTGCATGCTCTGCTAAACGCCCAGAGCGTTGGGGATGTTCCCTGTTACAGGGACAAATACCCCGATGCCTTCAAAAAGTAGATAGAAGAGAAATCCACCACCTTACCACGGAATAAGTATTTGGAAGAGTGACTGTTATGAGCGATGTTTAATGGACCGGCTGACGGAGGCGCTTGCTCTTCGTTCTAGGGATAATGTTGAAAGGGGATGATGCCGAATAGAAAGCACGGGCATTGCATTCTCTACCAGGGACGACCCCGAGCGGCTTCGGAAAAAGGCCCTCTTCGGTTTGCCATCAGAGTTCGTCGCTAAAACGATTTGATATTTCTGCTTGACCGTGATCTTAAAGTCCTTATTCCTGCCCCCCCGAATTTTGGAAGCTTCTCAACCCATTGGAAATCCTCGTCTTTCTTCCCCGGATTCTTTTCAAACAGGTCATTCCATACGAGGTCCATTTTCTCCTTCATTTTTTGCAATTCACCCAAAAGGGTCGTTCCCAATTTCATAAGACACTCCTCCTTTTTGCTTATTTATGCTCGCCATAATGATTCTCTCTCACAACCCTTTCAGAGGTGAATAGGGTGAACCGCGTATTTTTTGATTGGAGGTGCTGTATTTTTATATGGATTTGCCAGGAGGTCCATGGGGTTCGACACCACTGAGAAAGATTGTCCCGGGAAGGCTATCAAACAAAAGATTATTGAACCCGGCTAAAGGATTTGAACCACACTTCAATTCCCTGAACCCATGAAATTGCAAGATATCGGTATGGAATAGCTTTTCTCCTTTTCTTATGCAATAGATGGCCCCGCAGAGTGAAGCGATGATAGAACGTAAGGCCGATGTGATTATCAGAGATTTGGGGGAGAGATTCATGTCGCACCCGATGCCTGCCGGGTGAAGAGTCAACCTTGCCTTCGTCCAACAAGGCAACACCTTTGCAGCTTTGCTTCCAGGTTAAGGTCATGGCCCCGCATGAATGACCTCCTTTGCCCCGAATCGTTTGAATATTATCATTTAAAATGGCACACTTGGTTAAAAGTGCAAGAGAATCTTTCTAGGAGGAAAAGCGTATGGTGAATCGAGAGAAACTGTTTGAAGAGATCTTCGAATTGGCGCTTCAAAACGACATGAACTACTTTGGGTGAACGCAGGCTGTTCTTGCGGCGCTGCAGGAAAAGCTCAATGTAGGAAGTAAGGAGGTGTTTAAGGCGGGAAGTGCTCTTGCCGGAGGCGTGGCCAGGAGAGGGGAAACATGCGGAGCGCTCACCGGTGCCATCATGGCAATCGGTTCCTTGGTTGGACGGGAGAAGCTTGAGGATGTGGAGCAGTACCAAAGGGCACTTGAGCCAGCTACCCGAGTTTATAATCTTTTCAAGGAGAAAATCGGCCATACCCTCTGTTGGGAAATCCACAAGATTCGTTACGGCAAAGTTTATAAACTCTTCGTCCCGGAAGAAAGAGAAGCCTTTCACAATATGGGAGGCCACGGCAGAAAGGGGTGCCCCGAAGTATGCGGCATTGCCGCCAGGATCGCTGCTGACATCATCCTTGATCTTAAGAAAAGATCATGATTCATGGCTTTTCGGTGAGGCGAAGTGGAATATTGAGATGGCTGAGAGGTCACGCCAATTCCGCCATCGGCCGAACTGTCTTCTCAATAGGGACGGTCGGATTTACACGGTGCTGATAGTACAAATCAATATGATCCAGTCTCAACCGGCGAAGCGAAGCATCACATGACATTTTCACATATTCTGGTCGCCCATTTACCCTGCGATAGGCAGGGTCATTACTGCGCTGAATACCAAATTCGGTCCCTAAGACCACCTGATCGCGTCGGTCACGAATCACCTTACCGAAGCTGATCCTTGATATCGACGAGGGTTCCCTATAACATCCAGAATGGCCGCATCCTAAAGGTTTGAAAAAGCCGTCCCTGTGTGGCCATGGCTTTCTGAAATCTTCCCATGAGAGAAAAAACTGGGGGAGGGGAAGGCTCTTTCCGTTCCTTGATTCTTCGAGGGAGTTTTAGTATAGTTTTTGAGAATGAGATTTCAGGTGCTAAGTTTTAGGGCGCGGCTAAAAACTCAGATCCTCAGTATTTTTTGGAAGTTGAATAGATATGAACGAAGAATTAGAGGGGCACGTCGTTCAAAAATTTCCTCATCGCTGTCCTTATTGTGATCAGCCCATCTCCTATGATCAATTTGATTTGAAGAAGGGAGAGAACCGCATTCAATGTCCTTTCTGCAAGAAGACGTATATTAAGGTGGTTTCAGATTCTATAGGAAGAGGGAGGACCAAACAGATAAAGCGGTCTCAAGCTCCCCATCTTAAGGACCGACTTCTAACACCAATCCAGTATGTCAAAGGGGTCGGGCCGAAATTAGCTAAACTTTTTGAGAAAAAGGGAATACGGACGGTTGAGGATGGCCTCTACTTTCTTCCCAGGTGCTATGAAGACCGCCGGAATCTAAGACAGATATCTGAGCTGAAAGCCGGAAGAAAAGAGACAGGATTTGGGGAGATCCTGCTCGCGGGTGCTGCCTTTTATCAGAACGGAAGGAAAAGAGTCTTTGAGGCAGTCGTAGGAGATGGGAGTGGTGTGATCGCCTTGAAGTGGTTTCATGGCAACGAACGATATCTCAGAGATCGGTTTAAAAAGGGAGTTAAGCTGATCTTCTCCGGGGAGGTGAGGTGGTTTAATCGTCAGAAGGAGATTCATCATCCCGATGTGGAAATGGTGGCTGGAGATATCGAAAAGGATTACTTGAACTTCAAAAGAATTGTTCCGATCTATTCTGAAACAGAAGGGCTTCATCAGAGGACACTGAGGAGACTGATGAAGAACATATTGGACGGATATGCCGATGAACTTTCGAGTCCCATCCCCCGAGAGATTGCAGAACGACAGAGTCTGATCGATTTTCCAGAGGCCTTTCAGAAAGTCCATTTTCCCCCTGAGGGAGAATCGATGGAGACGCTCAATCTGCATCGGTCAGATGGACATCGCAGGATCATCTTCGATGAATTTTTTTTCTTGGAGCTCGGGATGGCCTTGAAGAAGAGGGGGATAGCCTTGGAGACAGGGATCTCTTTTCAAACCGAGGGCGCTCTGCCTCGAAGATTATTAGATCTCCTCTCTTTCCAGTTAACGCGCTCCCAGGAGAAGGTTTGGGCCGAGATCAAGGAGGATCTCAGAAGACCCCATCCCATGAACCGACTGATTCAGGGCGATGTAGGAAGCGGAAAGACGGTCGTCGCCCTCCTTGCGAGCCTCTATGTTGTGGAATGTGGTTATCAGGCTGCCATCATGACACCCACAGAGGTGTTGGCCGAGCAGCATTACCTTAATCTCCATCGTTGGATTGAGCCGTTAGGGGTAAAAATGGCCCTGCTCACCAGTAGCGTTAAAGGTTTGGAGAGGGAAGACCTTTACGGACGAATTCGGGGAGGAGATGTCCAACTGGTGATCGGAACCCATGCGGTCATTCAAGAGGCGGTCGAATTTCATCGTTTGGGCCTCGCCATCGTCGACGAGCAGCACAAGTTTGGCGTCGTTCAAAGAGGGCTTTTAAAGAAGAAAGGTGAGAACCCTGATGTATTGGTCATGACGGCGACGCCTATCCCGCGGACCCTTGCTATGACAATTTATGGCGATCTGGATGTCTCCGTGATCGACGAGATGCCACCGGGCAGGATGCCGGTGGAGACCAAGGTCTTTCCTGAGCCCGGAAGGGGAAGGGTTTATCGAATGGTGGAGGACGAAGTGAGAAAAGGCCGGCAGGCCTTTATCGTCTATCCGCTGGTGGAGGAGTCTGAAAAATTGGACCTCAAAGATGCCACACGAATGGCAGAACATCTTCAAAAGGATGTTTTCCCTCAGTTTCGGATCGGCCTGCTCCACGGCAGAATGAGAAGCGAGGAGAAGGAAGCGATCATGATGGAGTTCAAGGAAGGGAGGATTCAAATCCTGGTGGCCACAACCGTTATCGAAGTGGGAATTGATATCCCCAACGCCTCTGCTATGGTGGTGGAGCATGCAGAGCGATTCGGCCTTTCTCAACTTCACCAGTTGAGGGGCCGGATCGGCCGGGGCCGTTACCCTTCCAAATGCATCCTGCTCGCCCAATACCGGTCTTCTGAGGAGGCAAAGGTTCGACTTCGAGCGATGGAGCGGACGACGGACGGATTCCAGATTGCAGAGGAGGACTTGGCATTGAGAGGGCCGGGAGAATTTTTTGGAGTCCGACAATCCGGTTTGCCAGATTTCAGGGTTGCCCACATCGTCCGGGATACTCCGATTTTAATCGAGGCAAGAAAGGAGGCCTTTCGGCTCATTCAAGAAGACCCCGCCCTTACCCAACCCTCTCATTCATCCCTGAAAGAGGCGTTGGTGAGTCGGTGGAAGGGAAGGCTGGAGCTGGCTACCATCGGGTAAGAGGAATTGAAATAGGAATTAGTTTATGTTAACCGTGTGAATATATTGAATGACAAATCTTAAATGTCAAAGCTTGATCCCGCTTTACCGGGGTATTTTGAAATTTGGAATTGAAAGGAATTAAGTGTGGAACCATTTCATCCTGAGGGTTCGGAATTTCATCGAATGACGAGGCTTCCTCCTTATATCTTTGGCATCGTCGACCAGTTGAAGATGGAGGCGAGACGAAGGGGAGAGGATATCATCGATTTGGGCATGGGTAACCCGGATCTGCCGACACCCAAACATATTGTCAATAAGCTGGTTGAGGCCGTCAAGAATCCGAGAAATCATCGATACTCCGCCTCAAAGGGAATTTATAAACTTCGGCTGGCCATCGCCGATTGGTACCTCAAGCGTTACGATGTTGAACTCGACCCGGATTCGGAAGCTGTCGTCACGATCGGCGCAAAGGAAGGAATTAGCCATCTTGTTTTGGCCACCCTCGGTCCCGGAGATGTCGTTCTTGTTCCCGATCCGACTTATCCCATTCACGCCTATTCCGTGGTGATCGCAGGAGGAGATCTGCGCTCCGTACCCTTGATAAAAGGGGAGGCGGATTTCTTTCAAAGGCTGCTAACGGCAACCAAAGAGATGTGGCCTCATCCCAAGATGCTGATTATCAGTTTTCCTCACAACCCGACGACAAAGGTCATCGATCTCGATTTCTTCGAGAATTTGGTGGCCTTTGGAAAAGATCACCATCTGATGATCGTCCACGACCTGGCCTACGGTGACATTGTCTTTGATGGATACCGGGCCCCCAGTCTTCTTCAGGTCAAGGGAGCGAAGGATGTAGGTGTGGAGTTTTTCTCACTCTCCAAAAGTTACAATATGCCAGGGTGGCGAGTTGGGTTTGCCCTGGGCAATGCCGCGATGTTGGCTGCCCTGTCCAGGTTGAAGAGCTATTTCGATTACGGTGTCTTCCAACCCATTCAAATTGCGGCCATCATTGCTTTGAATGAAAACCAGGATTGTGTTCGGGAGACCGTAGAGATCTACCGGAGGCGGAGAGATACCCTGATCCATGGGTTGAAACGAGCAGGTTGGGAGATTGAAAAACCGAAGGGGACCATGTTCGTGTGGGCGGAGGTCCCAAAACCCTTCAAAAGGATGGGGTCGGTTGAGTTTTCCAAGTTGTTATTGAGGGAGGGTTTGGTCGCCGTCTCCCCGGGGGTGGGTTTTGGTGAATACGGAGAAGGCTTCGTGAGGTTTGCCCTCGTGGAGAACGAGGCCCGTATCAAACAGGCCGTAAAAGGAATCCAAAAAGTGCTAAAAAAATTCTCGTGAAAATAAGTAATGTCAAATGGCAAAGTCCAAAGTTCAAATAAAATCCGAATGACTCAGTGCGAAATGTGGTTTTCAATGGGTGTGCTTATACCATTTGGAATTTGACATTCATTCGACATTTGGAATTTGACATTTGGCATTGATTCAGCTTGCGAAGGGACAAATAACATGAAAGAGATCAAAGTCGGTTTGATCGGGTTTGGAACTGTGGGCGCCGGAGTCGTAAGAATTCTCGAAGAAAATATGGAACTGATTGAGAAGCGGATGGGTGCGAAAATCGTCTTGAAGCGAATTGCGGATATTGATTTGGAGACAGATCGTGGGGTGAAGTTGAGACCAGGGATCCTTACCCGCAGAGCTGAAGAAGTGATCGAAGATCCCGAGATTACTATCCTCATGGAATTGATGGGTGGGACCGATCTCGCCAAAGAATTTATCTTAAAAGCAATTCAACATAAAAAGCATATTATTACGGCGAATAAGGCCCTGCTCGCCCTTCACGGGGATGAAATCTTTGCGGAGGCCCATCGCTTTGGTGTCGATGTCAGCTTCGAGGCTTCGGTGGGTGGTGGCATTCCGCTAATTCGGTCGATCAAGGAAGGTCTGGTGGCCAACCGAATCCAGTCGATCTTCGGCATCCTCAATGGAACGTCAAACTACATCCTCTCGAAGATGACCGATGAGGGCAGAAATTTTAAGGAGGTGTTAAGGGAAGCTCAGAAGGAAGGGTATGCAGAGGCGGACCCCAGTTATGACATCGAGGGGATCGATGCCGCTCACAAACTTACCATCTTGATTCGCCTGGCCTTCGGGACGTCCATCCAATTTCAAGAGATCTTCATCGGAGGGATTTCTAACATTACGCCCTTGGACATCCAATTCAGCCGGGAATTCGGATACCGAATCAAACTGCTGGCCATCGCCAAGATGGATCAAGGGAAGATAGAGGCGCGGGTTCACCCCACCATGATTCCAGAAGGCCATCTGCTCTCCACCGTGGATGGGGTGTTCAATGCCATCTACATCAAGGGCGATGCAGTGGGAGCCACACTTTTTTATGGTCAGGGGGCAGGGCAGATGCCCACTGGCAGTGCCGTAGTGGGTGACCTGGTGGAACTGGGGAGGAACCTTCTTGTCGGAGCGACCGGACGCCGAGTCCCTCCCCTTTCTTTTCAGGAATCTGCCATCGAAAAAATCCCTCTCAAGAGGGTGGATGAAGTGGTGATGCCTTTTTACATGAGGTTTTCTGCGCTGGACCGGCCTGGAGTGCTCTCTAAGATATCGGGTATCTTAGGAGAGAACGACATTAGCATTGCTGCGGTGACCCAGAAGGAAAGGCAGATCAGTGGTGCCGTGCCCATTGTGATGATGACACATGAAGCCTATGAAAAGAATGTGCAGCGGGCCCTGAAGGAGATCGATCGTCTCGACGTGGTCAAAGGAAAAACGATGTTCATCCGCGTTGAGGATGAATTGAAATAATTTCGAAATGCGAAGTGCGGAATGGGGAGTGAAGTTCTGAAATCCGAATTCCGCAATGAGAAATGGGGTCAAAGAATGTGGCATGGAGTGATTCGGGAATATTGGGATTCTTTGCAGGTTAAGAAAGAAGAGAGTTTTCTGTTCCGCCCGAGAAAGAAGCTGCGTTAGAGTACCTCAACTTTTGATGGAGTGTTTTCCTAATAACGTTGCCACAAGATGAATAATTCGTAGTGTAGCCCTTCATGGGCGCAAAGAGCAGGGCACGAGGCCCTACACTACGAAACATCTGTGTTAATACCCCCTGCGACGGAAGAGACGGATACGGTGAGAGAGTCAATCTACCGTAAAATTCACTGTATCCGATCCAACGGCAGTGACGGTTACTTCAAGTTCATAAGTTCCCGAACTGAGCCCTCTGGGCACCACGAAGCGAATCTGGCTCTCTCCAATCGCTGAGTCCATTGACCAGCTGAGAACCTTGCAACTCTTTCCATCCAGGCTGACCTTTCCTTTCTTGGTTCCAAAGTAGTAACCATTTATACTGATCTTGTCACCAACTGAACCACTGGCTGGCTCAACAGAATCAATTTCAGGGGCCTTTGCAGTAAAGCCATTCGGAATAGTCTTGGGACTGGATCCTTTGGCTTGAGGTTGAATAGTCACATCGTAAGTATCAGGCTGGAGCGCTCTCGAAAGGACGCATTGAATCGAGTCACCTGTCCAGCCCAAAATCTTCAAAGAGGCGCCGCCAACAATGACCTTACCCTTTTTCGCACCAAATTCAGAGCCGGAAATGGTCATCACAGTACCGATGGTTCCCTCGAAAGGATTGACCGGAGTCCATTCATACGCCCCAATGTCCGGGCCTGAACGTTGAGGCCTCGGTGCACCTCTCTGGTCGGCAGATGGAAAATTCACTGGATCTCCGGCATCAATAGCCGGGCTTCCTGGAAGCAAGGCTTGGGTGAAGGTTGGACCCCCATTATCCTGTAACGGGCCGAGGAGAGGGTCAGTATTGTTTAGGTCACCAGTACCAGTAAAGCCGCAAGTATTGTCGCTGGAGAGATTATGGCCATTTGATGTGATTGTACCATTGCAGTTTCCACCTGAGGGGCTATTCGCCACGATTGTATTCCTCAGCGTTATGGTACCAATATCGTTATTATTGATACCGCCTCCTAAAGTTGAAGCGGCTGTGTTAGCGCTGATGGTGAGGTTCATAAGTGTGGTAGTTCCATTATTAGTGATGGCCCCGCCATTGTTGGCAGCGGTGTTGCCGCTGATGGTGACGTTGGTGAGCGTCGCCGTGCCGTAAATTAAGATGCCACCTCCCACCCTGGCTGCGTTGCCACTGATGGCGCTGTTGATAAGCGAAAGCGTCGAATTACTAAAGATACCGCCGCCCCTATCGGCAGTATTCTCTCCGATTGTGCTGTTGATGATGGTCAGTGTGCCTATGCCCGGGCCACAGCCATTACAAATGGCACCGCCAACATCAGACGAGGCCGTACAGTTGACGGTGTTGCTCTTGACAATAACATCGTTCAGTGTCAGTGTGCCCCAGTTTAAAATCCCACCCGCTCCCTGACCCGTAGGGACATTCCCATCCTGAATTGTCACACCGGAGATGGTCACAGTCCCAGCAGTAATATTAAATACCCTGCTGGCGTTATTACCGCTGATCGCCAGACGGCTTACACCTGGCCCGGTAATTGTCAAATCCTTACTAATAAGAAGTTGACCGGTGGTCAAAGTGATCGTCCCAGTGACACCAAAATTGATGGTGTCTCCAGACGAAGCACTGGCAATGGCATCTCTCAGTGAACCCGCCCCGCTATCATCGGTAGTGGTGACGGTAATAGTCGCAGCCATTGCAGGATCAAAATGTGCTGACGCAATAACAAACATTGTTGCTAAAAAAAGTGCCCCGAATACTAAATCAAGAGATAACCTCTTCTCCATTTCACCTACCTCCTTTGTTCATCCTTATAACTTCAGTTGCTATATTACTCCTTAGCCTCTGGATTATCAACATAAATATAGCCAAGGAACTTGAAAATGAATTGATACCAGGATAGAGTTTATGAGATGCCGTTACAAAACTCCAAAGGATAACTTCGCAAATTTTGATCTTTCATCTTTATGAGAAATGCTTTCATTTATACTGACGCCTACCTTGATTACGATTACGGGCCAACCCATGTTCCGCAGAACGAAAGCCGGGATTTTACCTGACTGGGATCGGGCCGTGGTGTTTCGAAAAGCTTCCAGGATTGGTAAGAGTAAACCCCGTGAGGGCAGGGTGTAGGATATAAAGGAGATGATAGGAGGGATATATGAGGCATACTGCCATCGACATCCATACCCATGTTGAGTTTGCAGGGACCTTTGACATCTTGAAAAAGCGATATACGGAGGATGAGATTCTCAACCGGTTTGTCGTTTCTGCGACAGGCCGCCGTTCGGCAGAGCTGAATCGGGGGATCGTTGCCGGTATTCGGGACGCATTAAGAGATCCTCAGAAGAAGATTCGGGACATGGACGAGAGAAAGATCGGGCTTTCCGTACTCTCTTGTACCCCCTTTGCCTTCTTTTATGAGGTGGAGGACGATCTCGCAGTCGAGTTGGCTCGATTCCAGAATGATCAGCTCTCGGACTGGGTAAAAAAGTATCCTGACCGCTTTGCAGCCATGGCCACCCTTCCATTGCAGGTCCCGGACGAGGCGCTGGAGGAGCTCAAAAGGGCTACAAGGAGGCTGGGTCTAGGAGGTGTTGAAATCGGTTCCCATGTGGGGAAATGGGAGTTAGGGGATGAGGTGTTTTGGCCCATTTATAAGACGCTGGAAGATCTTGCGATCCCCATACTCATCCATCCCCATCGTGTAGCCGGATTGGATCGACTCGAAGATTTTTATTTGAGCAATCTCATTGGGAATCCCTTGGATACCACCATTGCTGCAGCCCAGTTGATCTTCAGCGGCGTGTTAGAAAAATACCCTGGACTCAAAATTATCCTTGTTCATGCCGGAGGACAACTTCCCTACATCATAGGAAGAATGGAACACGGCTACCAGGTTCGGCCCGAATGCAAAGAAAAAGTTCATCAGCCTCCCATGGCATTTTTTAAGAGTTTCTATTTTGACACCATTACGCACAACCCCGATGCCCTCCGATATCTAATTACATTTGCAGGAAGCGATCATGTGCTTTTAGGGAGTGATTATCCCTACGATATGGGAGATCCAGATCCTGTGCAAATCCTTTCGAGACTTCCGGGGATCAAGGTTGCGGACCGGCGAAAGATCTCGCGCGAGAATGCTATTGGACTCTTTGGTTTGGAGGGTTGGTCGTCTTAACCTTTTCTAATGTTTCTCTTTTTTCTGACGAAAGAATAGATGTTCAAGGAGGACCGAACAGAGGATGCCCATCACCAGACCATTGCTGACCAAAGAGCCCAGGGGGATTGGAAACAATTGGAAGAATGGTTTGGGTAGGATCGAGACAGTCGCCCCGAACAGAATAGGAAGGCCCACCGTAAAATAATCCCTTCGCTCGACCTTTTCCCTCCCCGACATGATCACACTAATCCCCGCCATGAATTGCGAAGCGAGGGCCACAAAAAGAACGGAGGCGGTCACAGAAGGCGGGATAGCAGTTAAAAGGGCCCATAGCTTTGGGATAGAAGCACAGCCCATCATGATCGCCCCAGCCATGGTCAGCACATAGCGACTGGCCACGCGGGAAATCAGTACAACTCCGGGACTGATCGAGTAACTCACGAGCCCAGCAACCCCGAAAAGGCCAGCGGCTAACCCTCCAGCACCGGTCAATCCAATGCCTCGGTGGATTCGATCTTCCAAACCCTCTTTCCCTACGATTTCAGAAATTCCTTGGATGCTCCCAACCGTGTTCACCATAACCGCCAAATAGGTGAAGAGGATGACCAAGAGGGGTGGCAAGGGGAAGCTTGGCCACACTCCTAAAAAAGGAGACGGTAGAGCAAACCAACTCGCTTCTTTTACCAGGGTGAACGAAATTCCATCTTGAATGAGGAAGAATATTAATCCCAACACGATTCCGGCCAGCATCGAGACTGTTTGCAAGAACCCTCTGGACCAATGGGATAGAAAAGAAACGAAGAAGACGATCAGAAGGGAGGACCCTGAAATGGCTAAATCTCCATGAGGATGGCCTTTGCTCATCCCGATGAGAAGAGGATAGAGGAAGGGGAGAAGCGACAGAGCGACGAGTACCAGAATCACTCCCACCACATTGGGTGTGAAGAGAGGAGAAAGCCATCTAAAGCATTTCAATGCACCGATGAGAATGAGGAAAATTCCTCCAACCAACATACCTCCTTCAATCGCGGAAAGGCCGTAAGGGGCTAAAATAATGAAGCTGAGCAAAAGGGCTGAGGAGGGTCCTTCTAATAGGGGGTACCGATGCCCTCCGAGACTCTGGAGAAGGGTCATCAGCACTGTGGCTATCAGCAAGCGCTGGGAAAAAGCGATTTGTGAAGCAGGATTAAGCCCCAATGCTGATCCGCAGAGTGCGGAAAAAATGACGACATTGGGGATGGCAATCATAAACCATTGGAGACCATAAATGAAGTTCTTATGGATCGGCGGGTTTTCATTTAATTGGAAAAGGAAGATGTCTTGTCCCAATTGTCTCCTACTCTTTTTCTCCTTCAATATGAAAAAGAGAATAGCATGAGGCTAACCTTCCCGCAATGACAAAATCTGCGTTTAAGCATCAACATTTTCATTGACCCATTCGGCGGCGTCAAACCCCACTCTTTAGGGTGGACTATAAAGCGTCGTTCAGGGTGAAACTTGCAAATAAATTTTTATCAGGATAGAGTTTACTTGAAATCATTATAAAACCCCAAAGGGTAACTCCTCCAATCCTGATCTATTATTCTTATGAAGAATGCATTCATCTATACCGACGCCTATCTCGATTACGATTA
>Ga0187770_10001415_pt1 | contig 12702 bp, 10 predicted proteins | sample 0116_SJ02_MP02_2_FD_133154 | JGI IMG/M metagenome (GOLD analysis project Ga0187770, IMG submission 133154) | Tropical peat soil microbial communities from peatlands in Department of Meta, Colombia - 0116_SJ02_MP02_20_MG | ecosystem: Environmental > Terrestrial > Soil > Wetlands > Peat | place...
AAGACGACCATTCCGATTTTGTCCAACTTTCTGATCGAGGCCGAGGGCGACAAACTTAACATTACGGCCACAGATCTCGATCAGGCGATCCGCACCAGCGCAACGGCCAAGGTGAAAAAGGCAGGAGCGTGCACTATTCCCGCGCGCAAACTTTACGACTATGTAAAGCTGTTGCCCGATGGAGACATCTCCATCAAGCTGCTGGAAAACCACTGGGTGCAGATTCGCATGGGTCGCTCAAACACCAAGATGGTAGGCATGGCGCGCGCCAACTTCCCGCAGGTGCCGGAGTTTCCCGCCGTCAAGGCGACGGGAATTTCTTCCGCGGCGCTGAAGACGCTGATCAATCGCACTATCTTCGCCATCTCCAACGAGGAATCGCGCTATACGCTGAACGGGGCGCTGCTGGTTATCAAGGCGGAGTCGCTGGCCATGGTGGCGACGGACGGACACCGCTTGTCATACGTGGAAAAGCCGAATGAGAAGCTGGAGGGCATAAGCGGCGAGAAGCGAGTGTTGATTCCGCGCAAGGCGCTGCACGAGCTGGTGCAACTGCTGTCAGTCTCTGACGCCGCGAAGGTGGAGTTCGCCGACGACGAGCACACGCTCTACTTCCGCATCGGGCATCGCACGCTGAGCACACGCAAGCTCAGCGGCCAGTTCCCGAATTTTGAGGCGGTGATGCCGCGTGACAACAACAAGTTCGCGGTGGTAAAGGCGAGCGAGCTGGCGAAGGCCATTGAGCGCGTGGCACAGTTCTCCGATGAGCACTCCCACGCCGTGCGCCTGCGGCTGGAGAGCAATGAGCTGAAGCTCAGCGCCAGCTCCAACGAGAGCGGCGAGAGCGAAGACACCATCGATACGCCGTACACCAGCGACCCCATTGCCGTGGGCTTCAACTCGGAGTACATCCTCGAATTCCTGAGGGCGCTGGGAAATGAAGGCGAGGTGCGGCTGGAGTTCAAGGACTCGCAGTCGGCGGGGCAGTTGAGGCCGGAGGATCCAGATGCGGAGTACAAGTACAGGTATGTGCTGATGCCGATGCGAATATGAGGGGAAGCGGGGTTGGCGGTGTTAGCAAAGATTCGCGCAAGATGATATGACGACGGCGGCCCGGCAGCTATGCCGGGCCGTAGTGTTTGTGGGCAACAAGGATAAATCGAGCGATGACGTTCACGCCGCGGATGGGGCGCGGAGGAAGTCGATGGCGCGGATGAGGTAGGACTTGAGTTGGTGGCGGTGGACGACGGCGTCGAGGAAGCCTTTTTCGAGGAGGAACTCGGCGCGCTGAAAGCCTTCGGGGAGCTTTTGGCGGATGGTCTGCTCGATGACGCGGGGGCCGGCGAAGCCAATGAGGGCGCCGGGCTCAGCAATGTTGAGGTCGCCGAGCATGGCGAAGCTGGCGGTGACGCCGCCGGTGGTGGGATCGGTGAGGACGCAGATGTAAGGGACGCGGGCTGAATCGAGCTGGGCGAGGGCAGTGGAGATTTTAGCCATCTGCATGAGGCTGACGACGCCCTCCATCATGCGCGCTCCGCCGGAGGCGGCGACGATGATGAGCGGATGGCGACTGATGCGGGCGCGATCGATGGCGCGGGCGATGGTTTCTCCGACGACAGCGCCCATGGAACCGCCGATGAAGGCGTACTCCATAGCGCTGAGGACGACCTGGTGAGGGCCGAGGCGGCCGACGGCGTTGAGGATGGCGTCGTCGAGGCCAGTGGCTTGCTGCGCGGCGATGAGGCGCTGCTTGTAGGGCTTGACGTCAGTGAAGTTGAGGGGATCTGTGGAGCGCAGGCCGCCATCGACGAGTTCAAAGCCGGGCTCGAGGAGCAGGTCGATTCGCTGGCGCGCGCCGATGCGAAAGTGATGCTGGCAGCGGGGGCAGACGTTGATGTTGGCCAGCAGATCCGCCTTCCAGACGGGGCGATGGCAGCCCTCGCATTTGAGCCACAGGCCCTCGGTGCGCACGCGCGACTCGGCCGCTGCCGCGGCACCACTAGGGCCGGGACCGAATTCTCCACCTTCACGCTTGAACCAGGACATGAGACCTCGAAAAAGAGCTGTCAATGATCAGTTGTCAGATAACAACTAACAGCGGACATCACGCAGTAGACGGCTTAATTTGACCTACGGGGAACAGAACGCTGAAAGCTGCAGCTGTCAGCTTCTCTTTTAGTATTCTATGCCGCGCTGGGCGAGGATGCCTTTCTGGTAGGCGTGCTTGACCTCGCGCATCTCGGTGACGGTATCAGCCATCTCGACGAGCAAGGGGTGGGCATTGCGGCCGGTGAGAATGACATGCACCATCTCCGGGCGGGCGCGCAAGGCCTCGGCAACGTCGGCGGCGTCGAGCATTTTGTAGCTTATAGCGTAGTTGATCTCGTCGAGCACGACCATATCCCACTCGCCGGAGTTGATGGCGGCGCGCGCCTCAGCCCAGGCGGCCTGAACCAAGCGAATGTCTTCGGGATCCGTGTCCGCGCCACCCACTTTCACAAAGCCGCGGCCCATGGGCTTGAGGACGAAGTTGGGGCCGAAGGATTCAGCGGCGTCGAGTTCGCCATAGTGCCAGGAGCCCTTGAGGAACTGAATCATCAGCACTTTCATGCCGTTGCCGACAGCACGCAGGGCAGTGCCCAGGGCGGCGGTGGTCTTACCCTTGCCGGGGCCGGTGTTGATGAGGAGAAGTCCTCGACGAGAAGCGGTAATCACAGATACAGCTTACAGCGAACGGTTCACTTCAGGTTCAATGCGCGCCGTGATAGGGATGGCCGGTGAGAATGGTGAAAGCGCGGTAGATTTGCTCGGCGAGGACGAGGCGCGCCAGGGCGTGAGCCATGGTCATGGGCCCGAGCGAGAGGAGCAGCTGGGCACGCGCACGAGCGGCGTCGGACCATCCAGCATGCGGACCCACGGCGAAGACAACGTGCTGCGTTCCCTCGTTGCGGCAATTGCCGAGCCAGGCGGCAAAGACCTCTGAGCTCATCTGGCGGCCACGGCTATCCAGCAACACAGCCACCACGGGAGTGCGCCCCTCATGCCGATCGAGCCAATCTAGCAGGGCCTTCTCGGTGCGAAAGACCTCCGTATTGCAGCGAGCGAAGGAGGAACAGCGCTTGAGATAGAGGGCAGTGAGGGCCTCGAACTCGTCCTTCGAAGCGGGACGCGCGCCGATATGCGCCAGAGTAAGGTTCATGGGCAGCAGAATATCCCACAGCGCGCAGGATTGCATGGAGGAAGGGAAATTTGATGAAAAATTGGCACAGCGGCAGGGGGTGGGAGCAAAGTCACGAGCACTTGCCCCGCAATGAAACAAAACAAGTGTTCAAAACGGGGCTAAGTGTCTATTATTGGGATTCTTGGAGGCAGTTATACAGTTTTTCATATATTACAAAAATGTGGGGAGGCAGGAGGAAGTGAAAAGAGGAATTAAAGTGTTTATTATCAACGAAAATAAATATCAATGTACCCATTAAGTTTGGAATCAAAACTGCTATCCATATTTCATAAGTCGTGCCTCGCCTAATTGGGTACGATTTTACATATGTCCAGCCGAGACAAAGAAGCACAAAAACGGGTTGAGAAGCAGGCAGAATGGGTTTCCAACCCCCCAGAGAACATTTGGAGGAAGTCAATGAGATTTATCCGGTTGCAAAGTGCATTTCTAGCGCTGAGCTTTCTGATGACGGCCGGCGTTATTTCGAATTTCTACGCGCCAGTGGCTCATGCGCAAACCTTGATCACTGGCGATATTGTTGGAATCGTCTCTGATCGCACCGGGGCGTTCATTACAGGCGCAAAAGTGACCGTAACCAACCAGGCGACCGGAATAACCCACGTCGTCACGACCGGCACCGCCGGCGAGTATCGCGTGTCGCAACTGCCTCCGGGGAACTATAGCGTTGTCGTCGCGTATACAGGGTTTGAAAAGTTCGAGAAGATCGTCACCGTAAGCCCTAACAGCATCGCTCCGGCCAATGCCACATTGTCCGTGGGCAAGGCAACCGAGACGGTTGAAGTCAGCGGCGGCGAAGTCGCCCTGCTGCACGTGGACGATCCTCAGCTCACCACTTCATTTACGACGGAGCAAATCGAGAGTCTCCCGAACCCCGGAAATGACATGACGTTCATCGCCCAGACTTCGGCTGGAGCAGTGATGAACACGCAAGCCGGCTACGGGAACTTTTCAGTTTTTGGTCTGCCGGCCACGGCGAACACGTTCACCATCAACGGCGGATATGACAATGATCCGTTCCTCAACGTGAACAATTCCGGCGCGACCAACCTGCTTCTCGGCCAAAATGACGTTGGCTCAGTGACCGTGACCACGAACGCCTATAACGCCGCGTTCGGCGGCCTGGGCGGCGCGCAGGTTTCCCAAACCTCCCGCTCGGGCGGAAACAAGTTCCACGGCAATGCCGCTTATTGGTGGAACGGCCGGGTGATGAACGCCAACGACTTCTTTAACAAGAATCCTTACACCTCGCCGACGCCCAGCCCGCGCGCCTTCGACAATGCAAATCAATATGCGGCAGCGGCAGGCGGCCCCATCAAGCGCGACAAAGCCTTCTTCTTTGTCAACTTCGAGGGCCTCAAGGTGGTCCTGCCGTCTCGCTCGACCGTCTATGCGCCCGATCCGACTTATCAGTCAACGGTTCTGTCCAACCTGGTAGCGAACGGCATGGCCACGACCAGCACGGAATACAAGGTCTACGAGAATGTCTTCAACCTCTACAACAACGCTCCTAGTTACAGCAAGGGAGGCGAAACTCCCGGCTGCGGCACCGCTCCGTACTGCACCTGGACATTCAACGGAACGGCAGGGAACTACACGCATGAGTGGCTTCTCAACCCACGCATCGACCTGAAAGTGGGCAGCAAGGACAATATCTTCGCGCACGGAACCATCGACAAGGGCTTACAGGCTACCTATACCAGCGTGCTAAACCCCTTGTACAATGCGGCCAGCGTTCAGCCCTCCTATGAAGCCCAAATTGGCGAGACGCACACTTTTTCGTCGACGCTCTCCAACCAATTCCTCTTTTCCACTATTTACTACGTTGCGGTCTTCAGCAACGCGAATGAGGCCGCATCGGAGGATACCTCAACAGGCGGCGTGCCGTTCAGCCTCATCTTCGCGAACTCCCTTCTGGCGAACAACACCGCCGCGGGATTCCCTGGCGGATATAACATGATCTGGCCACAGGGGCGCAACGTCACCGGATACAACTTTGGAGACGACCTGAGCTGGGTCAAGGGCAAACACACAATCAGCATTGGATGGGCGATACGGCGCGACGACGTGACGGACTACAGCCCATCGGAGTTCACCACCTCTCCGGAGGCGTATACAACGGCCGGAAGCTTCCAGCAAGGCTTCGTTGACCTTTGGTTCGAGCAGTTCCCAAGCCGTCCTACTCAGCCGGTTGCGCTTTACGCCATGGGGTGGTACGGCCAGGATCAGTGGAAGATCAAGCCCAACTTCACGCTTACTTACGGCCTGCGAATGGAGCACAACTCCAATCCGCTCTGCCGGACGAACTGCTTCGCGCACCTGAACGGCTCGTTTGCAAACTCCAGTCCCAGTATCTTCACACCGTACGACAGCCTGATCTCATACAGACTCAACCAAGCAATGCCCAACCTGCAGGCGATTGGCTGGGAGCCGCGTGTTGGATTTGCCTACTTGCCGTTCGGCGCCGGAAGCAAGACCACGATTCGCGGCGGATTCGGCATGTTCTCAGACGCCTTTCCCGGAGTCATTGCCGACGACCTTCTCAACAACGCTCCAACCAACGTGCCGTTTACTATCTACGGACCGGCCTTTGGAGGCGGCGACTATTTGCTGATACCCGGGGCAACTTCAACTAACCCCTCATATGGACCGAGCTCCCAGTCGATTGCAGCCGCTTCCTACGCGGGGTTCGCGAGCAACTTCTATCCTCCAACGAGCGGCAGCTTATACGACATTTCTCTGGCGGTCCCGTCCTTTGCCCCGCCCGGCGTAGTGAACCCAGCATTGAAGATCAAGTACCCGACCTACGAGGAGTGGAGCCTGGCCATCGAGCATCAGGTGGGCAGGTTTGACAGCTTCCGCATCAACTACGTCGGCAACCACACCTATCACGGCCCGGTATTAAACAACGGCATCAATGCCTGGAACAGCGGCGACGTGCCTGGCTTCCCGGAACTCTCCACCTCCAGTGCTCCCAATCCGAACTTCGGCGGAGTCAATGAGATCTCGAGCGCTTCGGTTTCAAACTACAGCGGTCTTGTGGTCTCCGCGGAGCACCGGTCAAAGAACGTGACGGCAACTGTAAACTACGTATGGAGCCATGCGCTGGACGAGATTTCCAACGGCGGCTTCGAGGGATTCTCCGGAAACAGCGTATATCCCGACAATCCCTTCAATCTGCGCAGCAATTACGGCAACGCAGACTACGACACGCGGCATTACTTGAGCGCCAGTTATGTTTACACGATGCCGCACTACAAGGGACCCAAGCTGCTGGTGGATAACTGGCAAGTCTCCGGAACGGCATTCCACACCAACGGATATCCGTTCTCGGTGATCGACGGTTTGACCGCCACAGGCCTCAGTAACTACGGCGGCCCGCTCTTTGCGGAGCAAGTCGCGTCCATCAGCGGACACACCCATTGCGGCGGAAACAGCCCCGCGCAAGGAACCCCGTGTCTGTATGCGGGAGATTACGACTTAGCATCCGACTTCGGCCAGTCTCGCCGTAATCAGCTCTATGGCCCCAACTACACAGATTTTGATTTCACATTGACCAAGGGCTTCGTCATCCCTAGCTGGCAATCGGCCAAGTTCAGGGTTGGCGCGCAGTTCTTTAACGTCTTTAACCACCCGAACTTCGCACAGCCGTACAACAATTTCTCGGCAGGAAGCGCCTTCGGAACCATCACTGCTGCTGTGAATCCTCCGACTTCGATTCTCGGATCGTTCCTGGGCGGCGATGCATCTCCACGGCTCATCCAAGTGACGGCAAAGTTTGACTTCTAACTTTCAGCGAATCCAAGAAAGACAAAGAGCGCCCTTCGGGGCGCTCTTTGTTGTTGTGCGCGGAAATCAGCAGGCGAAGGATTTCAGGATTTCCTGCGGGCGGGCTTCCTGGCGGCAGTTTTCCCGGCGACGGATTTGCGGGGTGCGGATTTGCGGGCGGCGGTTTTCTTTGCCGGGGCGCTCTTTCTGATTGCCTTTTTTGCCTTGGGAGCGGGCGTGTGACGAGAGGGCCGGGGCTGGGCGGCTTTTTTGCGGGCGGCGGCGGTGCGGGCGGCCAGCTCGGCCTTGAGCTCGGCGTCGAACTCGGCGGGGGTGAGGGGGCGGGCGGAGTTGCGCAGGCGCTCAATGTCGTAGAAGGCGCGGCGGTCTGCCAGAAAGACGTGGACCACGAAGTCAACATAGTCGAGGAGAATCCACTGGCCGTGGCGGCGGCCCTCGACGGAGTTGGGGAAGACGCCGAAATGCCTCTTGAGGCGGAGCTCGATCTCGTCGGCGATGGTGATGGCCTGGCGGTCGTTGGCGGCCGAAGTGACGAGGAAGAAGTCGGCGAGGCCGGAATCGATGGGGTCAAGCTCGAGGATGCGGGTGTCTACGCCCTTCTTCTCTTCACAGACAGCGGCGGCGGCTTGAACCAGGTTGCGGATTTGCAGGGGGGATGGCGGGAGGTGCTGCTCGATGGCGGTCATTCGTGGTGATTGCTCTCCGAGATTCATCGTAGCCTTTCAAAGAGACCGGGGCAAGTCAACCATAGAGATTGTGGGCGCGAATGTAGTCCAAAACGGGAGGGGGGAGCAGGGAGCGGACCGGCATTCGGGCGGCGGCAGGGGGGGATTGCGCGGGGATGCGGGCCTGCGCGCGAATCCGGTCACGAATCCGGTCACGAATTTGGGAGGCGCTGATCTCGATATGCAGGCCGGGAAGCAGGTAGAAGGGAGATTGCTCGCCGGCAGGGTTGCGAAGGGTGTAGCGGAGGAGGGTTAGTTCTGATGATGTAGTTTCCGGCTGAGGCGCAGGCTCCATTGACAGGCCGGCAGGGAGGGCGGAATCGAGGGAGTCCAGCGGCTCGCCCGGTCGGGAGGCAACGATCAGCGGCGCGACAAAGGGGATTTCGACGGCGCGATGCCAGCGGCGGAAACTGGCGAAGGAATCGGCGCCCATGAGGCAAAAGAGGGCGCTTTCGGGAGGTAGTTGAGAGCGCATGGCGACGAGCGTTTCGAGCGTGTAGTTGGGGGCACCGGAGGGGTTGGGTGCGTCGGCCAGCGAAAGGGCAAAGGCGGGGTCGGCGGCAATCGCCAGACGGGTCATGGCCAGGCGGTCTTCAAAGCCGGCCACGGTGCCCTGCGGCTTGAGCGGCTGCGCTCCCACGGGGGCGAAGAGCACGGAGTCGAGGCAGAGCGCCTGGAGGGCCGCGCGGGCTACGCCGAGATGGCCGAGATGGGGCGGGTCGAAGGTACCGCCGAAGAAGGCTACGCGACTGCCGCCGCTGGATTGCTGATACATATGTTCATAGTAATCTGATCATCTATACTAATTTGCAATGGAAACGGATGCGTCGGCTGCGCGTCCAATAGACAATGCGATTACTGATTACAATCCTGGCCTTGATAGGCGTAGCGGTTTCCACGCTGTCGCTGCGCATACACTATTCCAACAGGACCGAACCGTGCATTACCAGTATTATCAATATCGATGAGAAGTGGACTTGCGGAATTGCGAATCACAATCAGTACACCGAGATACAGGGCATACCGGTGGCGGCAATCGGGGTTGCTGGCTACCTGGCGCTGGTGAGCCTGACGTTGATAAAGAAGCGGACATATACCTTCATATCCGCGTTCATCGGGATGGCATTCTCGCTGTATCTGGCGCACGTCGAGCGAGACATTCTCATGGTGTGGTGCCTGTATTGCGTAATTTCTCTGGTGGATATATCGCTCATCACGACGTTCAGCCTGGGCTGGATGGTGTTCTGGGGGAAACGCTCGGGGTAAGAATCGAGACGAGTAGTGATTACGGCGGTTAATTTTAAATCCATCAAGTAATTTAAACAGTTCGCACCGAAACTCACCATGCACTCCACGCTGATAAAATTGAAACTAATTCATGTTTAAAAAGAAATATGCAAGCTGGATGTACGAGTGGGAGACGCGCCTGACCACGCGCGACGAGAATCGCGTGGTACGCCCGCTGGAGTGGGGCTTCGAGTGGGTTGAGCCGTTCCTGCGCGAGCATGGCTTTGAGGAGGCGCTGCCGGGGCCGGAGATTGCGGCGGACCCGTCGCTGGCCGAGGCGGCGATGGTGCTGATTAATCAATTCCTGATTCGTCACAGCGATGCTTTTTTCGGATATGAGCGGCCCACCGATTTCCGGCTGGAGGAGCGGCACCCAGAGCTGTTTCCTACCAATGTGCGCCCGGAGACGCTGGCCCAGGATGCGGCGCTGAAGCAGCAGGCGGCAGAGGGAAAGATGGCGAAGGCGCAGTTTCTGCGCTTTACGTCGCCGGAGCGGACGCCTCACCCGGAGAACAACCTGGCGAATGCGCGCTGGTATCCTGCGCCGGAGCATAAGGATCCGCGGCGGCCGAAGCAAGCCATCGTGGTGATGCCGCAATGGAATGCCGACGCCTTCAGCCACAACTCGCTGTGCACCATGTTCAACAGGATGGGGGTCTCGGCGCTGCGGCTCTCCAAGCCATATCACGACATTCGGCGGCCGACGGAGCTGGAACGCTCGGATTACGCGGTAAGCGCCAACATCGGGCGGACGATTTCGGCTTGCAGGCAGGCGGTAGTGGACATTCGCTGCTGCCTGGACTGGCTGGAGGAGGAGGGTTACGAGCATTTAGGCGTGCTGGGGACGAGTTTAGGATCGTGCTATGCTTTCCTGGCCAGCGCGCACGACGCGCGACTGAGGGTGAATGCCTTCAACCATGCGTCGACGGCTTTCGGAGACGTGGTGTGGGCAGGGCAAAGCACACGGCACGTGAGGCAGGGGCTGGCAGAGAGCGGAGTTGACCAGGAGCGGCTGCGGAATCTGTGGGCGGCGATCAGCCCGTGCAGCTACTACGACAAGATGATGCGCACGGATGCGGATGGAGCGCGAAAAAAGGTGCTGCTGGTTTACGCGAATTACGATCTGACCTTTCCGCTGGAGTACTCGCTGCAGGTAGAGGCGGCTTTCCAGCACATGGGGCTGAACTTTGAGCGGCGAGTGCTGCCCTGCGGACACTACACCACCGGCGAGACGCCGTACAAATATATTGATGGGTGGTACCTGGGGTGGTTTGTGTACAGGGCGTATAAAGAGCTGAGAAAAAAAGAAGGGATTAGGGATTAGAATACGGCACGGAAGGCCTGTTTTCATTGCATAAAATTATCATCTAGCGTACGGCGCTGAGGTCGAGGCGGAGGAGCTTGGCGGGGTCGAGGAAGGCTCCCTGCCAGCGGACGGCCCAGTGCAGATGCGGACCGGTGACGCGACCGGTGGCGCCGCTCAGTCCCAGACGCTGGCCGCGCACGACGTGCTGGCCCTCGCGCACGGAAATCTGGCTGAGGTGCATGGAAAGCGTGAAGAAGCCAAGGCCGTGGTCGATGACCACGCAATTTCCTGCATAGTAGAGCGGCTGAGCGAGCACCACGATGCCGCTGTTGCCGGCGCGCACCGGAGTTCCCTGTTTGGCGCTGAAGTCGAGCCCCTTGTGATTGCTGGCCAGAACGCCGTTGAAGATGCGGCGCGTGCCGAAAGGCTCCGATTGAGGAGAGCTCACCGGCGCGCGGAAGTTTCCCTTCCACAGTGGGCGGGGAGCGCTGACGGCAAAGGTCTTCTGGATCAGCTCCTGGTCGGCGGCAATCTGCTTGAGCGCTTCGGGGCCGGGCTGAACATACTCCGGCGCAACGGTGAGCGAAGTAGTGCGGTAATGGGCGGCATGAATCCGGATGGTGCGGCTCAGGGCATGCGTGCCGCCATTTGCGTCGTGGAGAGTGATTTTGAGTGCGGAAGGACCGACGGGCGCGTCCACATCAACGCCGGCCAGAGCAAACCAAGCGCGCCCATCGAGACCGCGAAAGAACTCCAGCTTGCGGCCGAGCCAATCGCCGTCGATGGCGGCAGCATCGGATGCAGAGATGCGAATCAGTTCCGGAGAGCCAGCCACAACTACGGCGGGCGTGAGGATAATGACGGGAGACTGGGCGCGAGCCGCGGCCAACGCAAAAACCAGCAGGCCTGCGAGAGCGAGCCAGCTTCGGGGAGCGCGGCTAAATGGAGAAAATCGCATCTCTTTCAGCATACCGGGTTCGATTGCCGGGGAGGAGTGACTGTTAATCGGTTTATTGGGGGCGCGGGTGCGCGGCAATCCACGCGGCGACGCGGTCCTGGACCTCTTCTAACTGTTCGGTAGTGATGTGGGTTCCTACCATCTGGCGGTTGGCAGCGTACTTTTCCTGATTGGGCCCCTTGACGGATGCGGCCAGGTCAAGCCAGAAGTAGGCTTCCATGTCGTCGTGGGGAACGCCCTGTCCGATGGAGTAGAGCACGCCGAGAGAGGCCTGCGCAGTCACGTCTCCCTGCTCGGCGGCCTTGCGATACCATTCCGCGGCCTGCGCCATGTCGCGCGCGAAACCTTTGCCGCCGTCGCGATAGAGTGCGGCGAGATGCATCTGGCCGGCAATGGAGCCCTGATCTGCGGCCTTGCGATACCATGCGATGGCCTGATTGTAGTATTCGGATGACAGCCGGGGGTTGTGAGGAACGGCGTCGCCGAAGGCGCGGAAGTTATCTCCCATCTGCACCTGGGCGGCGACGTCGCCGGCATTGGCTTTGGCCAGCAGATCAGGATCAATGGCCGAAGTCTGGGCGGAGACGGGAATCAACGCCAGAGCAAGAAGCGCGAGCAGAAGCGATTGCAGAAAAGGCGGTTTCATTGCAGTCGAGACCAGACAACGAAAACGATAGCAGATTTGGGCAAGGCGGGGGGTAAGAATGGGAACAAATCTGCAAAAACGAAGAAACCGGGATTGAATCCAATGAGGAGAGAGGTGGCATCAGGGCAAAAAGCAACCGCAGATCCTTCGACTCCTCGCTGCGCTCGTCGCTCAGGATGACAGAGCATGGAGGATACACTCGCCTCTCAGGATGACATGCATAAATAAAAGCCTGTGACGGCGCTCTCAGTCGATGCCGGTGGCGGAGAGGATAGAATTTCAATATGACTGATCGCATGTCTTTGACTCTTGCCCAGGCCGACCCCGAAGTTGCCACGGCCCTTGCCCAGGAAACACATCGCCAGCACGAGGGGCTGGAGATGATAGCCAGCGAAAACTTTGTCTCCGAGGCGGTGCTGGAGGCGGCGGGCTCGATTTTTACCAACAAATATGCAGAGGGGTATCCCGGGCGGCGCTACTACGGCGGGTGCGAGTTTGCCGATGTGGTGGAAAACCTGGCACGGGAGCGGGCCAAACATATCTACGGCGCAGAGCACGTCAACGTGCAGCCGCACTCCGGCTCGCAGGCCAACGCTTCGGCCTACGCTGCAGTGCTGCAACCGGGAGACACGATTCTTGGCCTCGATCTTTCGCATGGCGGGCATCTCACGCACGGCCACCGCCTCAGCTTCAGCGGCAAGTTGTATCGCACCACGTTCTATCACGTCCGCCGCGACACCGAGACCATCGACT
>Ga0187770_10001416_pt1 | contig 12701 bp, 9 predicted proteins | sample 0116_SJ02_MP02_2_FD_133154 | JGI IMG/M metagenome (GOLD analysis project Ga0187770, IMG submission 133154) | Tropical peat soil microbial communities from peatlands in Department of Meta, Colombia - 0116_SJ02_MP02_20_MG | ecosystem: Environmental > Terrestrial > Soil > Wetlands > Peat | place...
AGAATCGCCTACCTTTCGCCCTTTCCATTGTCGAGAGCGCTTGCGGTCCACCGTTTTGCCCCAAGTCGGGAAGGATCGAGAGCCCGATCCCATCGGGTGCGGAAGCTGCCGTCGTCGGATTCTCAGTTTCCATTTGGCCTCATTCCTATTGTTGGCCACATGTCCCGCGCGTCTGGCCATCCAGCCTCTACGCTGGCCGATGTCTGGGCAACTGCAAGCGATGGCGGCCTCCGGGCAAGCAAGTAAGGCGCGGTCGAAGTGGAGATCATGGCCAGCAGCAGAAGCCATATCACCTCGTTTTGATCGAAATAGGAAATCGACAGAAAACCCAGAACGTGGGCAAACAGCGAAGCTCCCAGGGCCCAGATGCAGAGGCGAGTTGAAAGCGGCTCGATTCCGGCCGTGCGGCGCACCGCGGTGCCAACTACGCGGAAGCAGAGCACAATGATCAGGATGAAAAGCAGCATGATCAGCAGCCCGCCGTTGAAGCCTTCGACGAGGTATTGATTCGTGACGTCGGCCAGCATGGGGTCCCATACTCCAGGGTTCTTTATGCCTAACAACCACCATTGACTGAAGTTCTTCACAGCAGTGTCAATCAGCCATGCCCGATGCCAACCGGTCGAGCCGCCGAAGAGATCCACGCGAGCCATCAGAAACCACACGGGCGACTTCATCACTAACTGCAGGAGGATCAGTCCCAACAGTCCCCCCCAGCGGACCGCCCGGAGCCAGGACCGCCGAAACCAAGCCAGCAGCCCAACAATCCCCGCCAAAGCAGCCAAGGCGGGACCGCTGGACGCTGAAGTTAGGGTGATGATGAGGCAGGAAGCCACAGCGACCACGGCGAGCAAGTGGTTTCGCTTACCCTGAAACCACATCCCAACGAAGAAAGGGAGCGTTGTGGCCCCAAAAGTCCCGGCCAAGATAGGATGGGCAAACGGTCCCTGGCACCGCAGTGACCCATCTCGAACCCGGGTAAACTCCATCACACCGCCGAAAACCGCAAAGGCATTTCTGCCGGTGAGCTTCTCCGTCAGCATCGCCGCGGCGAGCGGAATGATCAGGACCGCTAAAATTCGCACGGTCCTCTTGATATCGTTCAAGTCCCGCACCAGAAACCGGAACAGGAAGTACAGCCCGAGGGCGTCATAGGCATGGCCAAGACGATTGATGAATTCTTGGCTGGTTTGCCACAACAGCGTGTGCATGAGAATACCGAAAAATATCCGGCAGATTATCGCCTTGTCGATGAGGTTCAGACGCAACCGACATAGTTCACCGCGAACGATGATTCTCATCCAGCCGGCCAGAGTCAGGATGCGGAACATAGTGAAGTTAGCCCCGGCAACCATGACCCGTTCCCCCATGGTCATGTAACAAGTCAGAACAATCACCGGGATCAATGCAAATCGCCGGGGGAGAATCAGTATCAGCAGGCACATTAGCGCAGTAAACGCGATGCCGATGCCGTTGATAAAGGTTGCGCCGTCAGTGGTGACTGGCATCTTGGATCCCTACGTGGGTTGAAAACGCTGAAGCAACATTGAGCGATTAATTTCTGCCGTCGAGAAACTGCCGGTGCCACAACTCGAGCGTCACCAGCGAGAAGATGTCAGCTGCGTGTTTTTCTCGTTGCCGATCGTCTGCGATCAAAGCCTCAACAAAGGTTTGGTTGAAGTAGCCCCGCTCGAGGGTCTTCGAATCCAGCAGAACATCTCGCACAAAATCTTTGAGCTTATGGCTGATCCATGATTCCACCGGAATGGGGAATCCGGTTTTCTTTCGGTCCAGAATCCGCTGCGGAATACAACCGGCGAATGCCTCTTTCAAAATGTATTTGGTGGTGAAACCCCGTACTTTGAAGTCAACCGGTAAGTTGGCGGCGAATTCCAACACTTTGTGGTCTAGCAGCGGAACGCGAACCTCCAAGGAGTTGGCCATGCTGATCTTGTCGGCTTTGACCAGAAGATCATCCGGCAGCCAGGTTTTGGTGTCGACGTATAGCATCTGGTTGAGGGCTGGCTGATCGGCAACCTCACTAAACAGTTCTCGCATCCGCCGGAGCGAACCGGTGCTTGAAACGCTCTGCGCGAACGCAGTCGAGTACAGGGCCGCCTTGTTCTGGTTGAAGAAGCTGGACGGCCCCGCTGTCCGCCCGTAGTAATAGTCCTCCAAGGGACGCTTCAGCATTCCGGAATACTTTTGCAATCTGCCGAGACCACGGAGACGCCCTAACCCGTCGAACACACCGGCAGCCATGCCGGTCCATGGCTGCCCGACCACTCTCAGGCGTTCCAGCCATAAGATGTTTCGGTAGTTCTGGTAACCGGCAAAGGCCTCATCTCCGCCTTCGCCCGAGAGCAGTACCTTTACGTGTGCACTCGCCAGCTTGGTTACGTAATAAAGCGCAACCGCCGGCGGTTCGCATACGGGCTCTTCCATATGCCATACATACTTGGGTAGAAACTCCATGAAATCCCTGGCTGTAATGGTCATTTCATGGTGTTCACTGCCAAACGTTTCGGCGGCCAGTTTTGCGTAGGGCCTTTCGTCCGCAAAATTCTGGCCCTCGAATCCGATGGTAAAGCTGCTGATCTTTTTCTGCGTCTCGTGCACTGCGAAGCTCAACAGCGCCGTCGAATCGACACCCCCGCTGAGCAGCACTCCGACGGGAACGTCGCTGATCATGTGCTCCCGTACCGTCTGCTGCAGCATTTGCTGCAACGCCTCCACCGATTCGCGGAAATGCCCATTCGACTCGGGCGCAGTAAACTTAAGATCCCAGTAACGGGACACCTTCACCATCCCGTCTTCCATCACCAGATAATGTCCGGGTTCGAGCTTCCGGATGTCTCGGAATAGAGTCTCGCTTCCCGGGACATACAGGAATGTCAGAAAGGTATCAATTGCCTGCGGGTTCAATTCGAGCCGCACTGAAGGGTCGGCACGGAAGGCTTTGATTTCCGACGCGAAAAGCAGGCTGTCCCTGGTCAGCACATAATAAAGAGGCTTGATTCCAACCCGGTCCCGGGCCAGCAAAAGCTTCTTCCTGCGCGCATCCCATAAGGCAAACGCAAACATTCCCCGGACATGGGTGACGCACTGCTCGCCGTAATCCTCGTAGAGGTGAACGATCACCTCTGTATCGGTATGAGTCTTTAGAACGTGGCCTCTTGCGAGGAGCTGCTCGCGCAGCTCGGGAAAGTTGTAGATTTCTCCGTTGTAAACTACCCACACGGTTCCATCTTCATTCGAGATTGGTTGCTTGCCGGTGCTGAGGTCAATGATCGAGAGCCGCCGATGACCAAGCACGGCTTGCCGGTCGATGTAGATCCCATCATCATCCGGGCCGCGGTGGACGATCAGACTCATCATCCGATGCACGACTTGTGTATCCACAGCGGCTGTATTGGGACTGACTGCGACTTTTCCTGCGATTCCGCACATAAATTGTCTGATTTTGTTTCGAGGGCCTACGCTGCCTGCTTGGACCAAGCTTCCATCCGAAGACCCCACCGCAGTACCTTGACCCACTTGGCAAATGCGGGGCGGAGCGATTCGCGCTTGTACCCTGCCAGGGTGAAGGGGAAGGCGGCCGTCAATAGCATGAGTCTTAGCACCGCTATGACTACGGTACTGAGCCGATAAGCCGCCGCGTAAAGCGGGCCGCGCCGTAAGCGCATGAACTCCATCAGAGATTCCCGCATCATGATGGAAGCGAAATTGCTTTCTGGCTTCTTGCCGGAACTGCGTCCTCCATGATGCACCACGCAAGCGCTGCCCAAGTAATAGTTCTTCCACCCTGCCTGCTTAGCCTTGAAGCAGAGGTCGGCATCCTCCGCATACATGAAGTAGTTCGAACTGAACTGCCCGATCGCCTTAAACACGTCTGACTTGATCATCAGGCATGCGCCCGCCACCACCTCTACTTCAGGCGGCTTTCCATCTGCCAGGAGCGCCTGCGTTCCCCAAATCCGAAGCTTGGGGAAGGCTCTCCGCAAGTGTTCCGTATCCAGCGCCTGATTCAAGATGGAAGGAAAGGCTTGGACACAGCTGGTTTGCAACGACAGATCTGTGTTCAGCAACTTGCAGCCCACGAGTCCGGCGTCCGGCCGCGCGTCCAGGAATGAAACCATACGGAGGAGCGCATCTCCGAGGACCTCGGTATCGGGATTTAAGAACAACAGATTCCTGCCTTTGGCCTCGCGCGCTCCCAAGTTGTTAGCCTTCGCAAAACCGAGATTGACCGCACTTTCGATAAATCTGGCCGCGGGAAATTCGCTGCGTATGATGTCGCCGCAGCCGTCGAAGGACGCGTTATCCACTACGATGACTTCGAACTCGCATCCCGTGGTCCCGGCGTACACGCTCTGCAGGCATTTTCTGACGAAGGCCGCAGAATTCCAGTTGATGATGACGATGGAGAGATCCAAGGCTTTGAGCTGTCCGTCCTGCTCTGGTTCGAAAATTAACTACGCCGGCATAAACATCTGGTGCCAAAGCTCAAAAGAGATTAAAAGATAGATGTGGCGCATATAATTCTGGCGGCCCGCTTCATGGTCGGCCACTAGCCGCCGTATGTATTTCTGATCAAAATAGCGGCCCACGGCTGCATTCTTGCTCAGCAGGCAATCGCTCACATACTGCTGCATGCTATCCCGAAGCCACTTGTAAACCGGGTTGTCGAAGCCCTTCTTTTTCTGATCAATCACCTTTCGCGGGAGCCATTTTTCCACGGCCTTCTTGTGCAGATATTTCGCCTTGAAGCCATGGAGTTTCATGCTGGACGGCAGGTTCTCGATAAACTCCACCAGTCGATAGTCGAGATAGGGAACTCGGGCCTCGAGGGAGTTCGCCATCGACGTTTTGTCGCCCACCATGAGCAAATCATCGGGGAGATTGGCACGCGTATCGATGTACAGCATCTGAGTCAGCGGGTCCAAATCCTCAACGTCCCTGTGCAAGCGACGTAATGCCTCTCTGGCGTCGACGCCATCCGGAGAAATCTGCTCCAGCATCCAAGGCTGAAACAGCTTGGCCTTCATGTCCGAACTGTAGAAGGAATAGATTTTCACCAGCCGGGTGAGAACGTCGGGCTCATCCAGGGCGACGGTACCGCGGCGCCATTTCGGATCCCGGCCGAACCGTTCCACCATGGGGCCCAGGATCCTCCGGGTCACAACCTGGGGAATCTGGCTGTAAAGCTGAGATAACTTGATCCCGATATGACGGTCGTAGCCGGCCCAGGGCTCATCCGCGCCCTGACCAGATAGCGCCACTTTTACCTTCCGGCTGGCAATCAGACTCACAAAATAAAAGGCTGCGGCGCTCTCGTTGCCAACCGGTTCCTCTAGATCCCAAAGATATCGTTGGTAATAGTCCTGATAGTCGCGAGGACTGACCATCATTTCCGCGTGGTCGGCGCCGAAACGCTTTGCCAGCCGGCGCGCATCGCCGGTTTCGTTGGAGCTTTCCCCCTCCTCGAATCCGATGGTGAAGGTATGGATGGGCCGGTCACTGCGCTCGCTCATCATCGCCAGAAGCGCACCCGAATCGATGCCGGCACTCAGAAACAACCCTACCGGAACATCGCTTCGCATTTGCAATCGGACCGCGTCCTCGAGCAATTCCCGGTAGGCCTCGACCAGTTCGTCCTCTTTGAGAGGTGTGGGAGTTTGCGGCTTCCAATTCCAGAAACGCTCAATCTTCAGGCCATGCTGATCCACGACCATGTGATGCCCCGGAATCAGCTTCTTAATGTGACCGAACAGGGTATCGGGAGAAGGAACGTAGCGCAGCGCGAACAGTTTGCCCAGCGACTTGAGGTCAACCTCACGGGGACAGCCGGGAGCGCTTAGTAACGCCTTGATCTCCGATGAGAAAAGGAGAAGATCGCCCAATTCTACGTAGTACAGCGGTTTCACTCCCAGATGGTCACGGGCAATGAAAAGCTGGTGGCGGCGCCCATCCCAAAGGGCAAACGCGAAGATGCCGTTAAAGTGGCTGACGCAGTCCTTACCCCATGCTTCATACCCGTGGACGATCACTTCGGTGTCAGACTCGGTCTTGAAGACATGGCCTTTCTTGATTAGCTCCTCACGCAACTCGATGAAGTTGTAAATCTCACCGTTGAAGATGACTTGGAGCGTGTCGTCTTCGTTCGAAATTGGCTGCGCTCCGCGGGAAAGATCGATGATGCTCAAACGCCTGTGTCCGAGTCCGACACACCCCGACACGAAGCTGCCACTTCCATCCGGACCGCGGTGCCGGATGACTTGTGTCATCTTGTCAATCAGCGACCGATTAACCGGAGCGCCGTCAAAACTGAAGGCCCCACAGATTCCGCACATTACGACCAACCCGCCATCTTGCGGCTTGGCCCCAGCCAGCTCAGCATTGCAGGCCACGCCGCTAGAATTCTTTCGTTGAGCAGACGGCGATAGCAAACCGCCTCCCGTTCGCTCACCAATCTTGGCTCGCCCTTCAAACAGGGTTGTAGGAAACCAACCAGCATCGCGACCCCACCCAGAAAGAAGGGTCTGCCGAAAACCATGCGATGGAGACACTTGAGCAGAAAGAACAGAGTGCCGCCACCTGTCAGGTAGTAAATATGACCGAGCATCAAATTCGTGCGGCGGGAACCGATTCCTGTACCTTCTGACTTCAGGTGACGCAATGCGATATCTTCAAAATGACAAGTTTTCCAGCCCATCGCCTGCGCCCGGATTTCATCGACCGTATCCCAGCCCCGATGGGGAATGAAGCCGCCGATTTCGCGGAAGCATTCCGCCCGGACCATCTTGGAACAGCCTGCGGCATGATATTTGGGCATCTTTACTGGTTTCCAGGACTGCCGTTGGTTTTCCAAGTAGATTCCAGATGCGATTCCCAATTTTGGATCTGCCTGAAATCTACTCATGAGTGTCTCGAAATATGGCTCCGGAATCTCAAGATCACAATCCAACTTGACAACAAAATCGAATTGGTCGTTCTTGATCAGCTCGTATCCGGCCATAAATGCGGCGATCACTGCGGAACCCGGCTTTCGCTCGCAGTCGCGTGTGAGCGAAACCACCGTGATCCAGGAGCATTGCCGGGTGTTTCGAGCCAGGATCTCCGGAGTCGCGTCCCGGGAGCCGTCGTCCACGATGATCCACCTTCGTGGCCTCACGGACTGTCCAATTACCGATTGAATGGTCTTCTCCACATACGATCCCTCGTCTTTGACCGGTGAGATGACAACGTAGTCTCCGATGTGAGAATGTTCAGCCATGGCTAGGACGCCTTCGCTCGGATGAATTTCGACGCGTATTGCACGCTATGTAGCCAATCGTATCCGCCCTGCAACTTCGCGTCGAAAAGAGGAATGTCATCCCGAGAATTCATAGGCAGACGGCGTAAGAAGAAAGGGTCTTCTTGAGCGCGAGCCACGCCGATTCGCGTCGAAACGCCTTGCTGGTACCCCGCATCGATGAGCGTGTCCCTTAACATTTGAACGAAAGAAACATTCGCTTCCGGGAACGCATACGGATACGCGAACGCATCCACGGACTCACCGATGTTGTCCTCGATCGCACGCTTCGAGTTGATGATCTCATTCTTGACAGAGTTTGCATCCAAAGTGGAAAGCTGGGGATGCGTCACGGTGTGCGAGCCGAAAGAGATTCCGTGCGTTCTGAGTTCGCGAATCTCACTCCATGTCAGGCAATCCTTCCCCTTGAACTGGATAGGCTGGGTTCCGATGTATGCCGTGGGTAGAAAAACCGTTGCGGAGAAACGGTAGCGACTTAGTATCGGAAACGCGTGCCGATAGAAATCACCATAGCCATCGTCGAAGGTGATGACAGCGCATTTCCTCGTGAGCGATCCATACTGCAAGAGACTCACTGCGTCGGCCACGCTGATCGTGCTGTATCCGTGGTCGGAGAGATGTTTCATATGCAGGGCAAACATTGAGGGTGTTGTTGTCGTGCGGTAGTAAGCCTGCATGCCAGTTTCACTTTCATCGGCGATGCTGTGATACATCAAAATCGGAATCGCCGGCTTGTTTCCCAGCACACTCCGCCGGATAGGATTCACCAGGTATAGGGTCGCGATTCTATCGAAACGAAAACTCATTTATGCGGTTCGTTCTGCCGTTGGCAACGTGACAGATTCGTCTGTAGACTGCTGGCGAGCCGCGGGGCTCGACACGAACTGCAAAATCTCCTCCACAACCCTGGCTTGCTGCTGAGAGGTGAGTTGTGGAAACATCGGCAAAGAAACGATCTCCGCAGCCGCCTTCTCTGTCACGGGAAAGTCTCCCAGCCTGTACTGCAGCGAGGTATAAGCCTTTTGCAGATGTAGTGGAATGGGATAGTGGATCCCGGTGCCGATACCAGCCTTCTTGAGGTGATTCATCAAGCCTTCGCGATCGGTGGTCCGCACCACGTACAGGTGATACACCGCGCGCGACCATGATGGTTCGCTGGGTGGAACCAGGGCGCCGTCTAGAGACTTTAGCAACCGATTGTATTCAGCTGCGCGGTCGCGGCGTTGCGCGTTCCACTTCACCAGATAATCAAGCTTCACATGCAAGAGACCGGCCTGAATCGCGTCCAGTCGGCCGTTGTAGCCCTCTAAGTCGTGATAGTACTTTGTGGCCTGACCGTGATCCCGGAGCATTTTCACGGTCTTGGCGATGCCTCCCTCGTTGGTAATGACAGCGCCCGCCTCGCCGCATGCACCTAGGTTCTTTCCTGGATAAAAGCTGAATGCAGCGGCTCGTCCCATGGATCCCGTTTTCATCCAGCGCTTGCGCTTTCGCGAAAAATACTCGGCGCCGTGCGCCTGGCAGGCATCCTCGATCACGATCAGTCCATACCGCTCTGCAAGATCCAGAATTGGATCCATGTCCGCGCTTTGGCCGTACAGATGAACCGGGATTACCGCGGTGACCCGACGCCCGCTCCTTCGGCTGATGAGCCGGCCGGATGAATTCACCTCGCACTGATTTTCCAGGTACTCTCCCAGTCTGGCCGGATCCATGTTGTACGTACGCTCGTCAATATCGACGAACTCAGGCAATGCGCCGGCTTGGGAGATCGCCTCAGTGGTTGCGATAAACGTGTTCGGCACGGTGACCACTACATCCCCAGCTTGAACGCCACAGGCCATCAGGGCAAAGCGCAAGGCATCCGTACCGCTGCTGACACCGACGGCATATTTCGCGCCGCAAGAATTGGCAAATGCCTTCTCAAATTCCTCCACCATCGTGCCGCCGATGAATCCAGCGGTCCGCAACGCCATCTGAAACACAGCTGTCAGTTCCTGCGCAAGTTCCGCATGTGGGGTAACCAAATCAAGAAACGGAATAGCGGCCTGTTGGCTCATTTCGAGGTCTCCAAATTCTGTTCGATAGCGCAGAACTTTCGCTGGGTTTCCAGCCACAATGCTGTTGGGCGCTACGTCTTTGGTGACAACGCTACCGGCCCCTACGATGGCGTTTTCACCGATGCTGATGTTGGAGAGAATCGTGGCCCCAGAACCAATCGACGCTCCCTTCTTGACTTCAGTCCGCTCCACTTTCCAGTCGGCTTCAGTTTGCAGGTTTCCGTTGGCGGCGGTGGCCCGCGGATAACTATCATTGATGAAAATCACGCCGTGGCCGATAAAGACGTTGTCCTCGATGGTCACGCCTTCGCAGATGAACGTGTGGCTGGAGATCTTGCAGCGCTTGCCGATGGTCGCTTTCTTCTGAACTTCAACGAAGGCTCCGATCTTGGTTTCGTCCCCGATTTCACATCCATAAAGATTTATGAACTTGGAGAGCTTTACGTCTCGCCCAAGCTTTACGTCTGGCGAAATGCATACAAATTCATCCATGGTCGTAGTGCTGTCCTTATTTAGTTCAGCGAGCGGAAGAACAAATGGGGAAAGGGCTCACGCAATCTGGAACAGCTAGAGACTTACCAGCGCTCCGCGTTGGCGGAGGGACTTGGAGGCGGCTTCCAGCATCTTCACCACCCTCAGGCCTGCCTTGCCGTCATTCATCGGCATCTGGTCATTGGCAATGCAATCGACGAAGTACGCCAGTTCCCGAGAGAGCGCTTCAACCTGGTCGAGATGCGGCGCCCACATGTCGCCGGAGCGATAGTTCACCAGCAGGTTATACAGGCCCTCGGTGCCTGAGACATTTACGCCCTTGTCGTAGACCTTGACCTTTTGGTCGGCCTCGAGGTCATTCCACACCAGCATCTTCTTCTCGCCGCCAATCAGTGTGGTACGAACCTTTACCGGCGACAGCCAGTTGACGTTGATGTGGGCAATAACGCTATTGGGAAAATACAGAGTGATGAAAGCGATATCTTCATGTCCGTTCAGGTGAGTCTGACCTGTCGCCGAAATCGCTTCTGGGCTCTCCTGTATTAGGTGATCCATGATTGACAGGTCGTGCGGCGCGAGGTCCCAAAGTACATTTACATCATGCTGAAACAGACCGAGGTTTACGCGAGTCGAGTCGTAGTAATAGAGCTTACCCAGTGCTCCGTCCTGCAGCAGTTGCTTGATCTTCTGGACCGCAGCTGTAAACAAAAAGGTGTGATCCACCATTATTTTTAGGTTTTTTCTCGCGGCGAGGGCAATGAGTTCTTCCGCCTGTGCTGTATTGCTGGTGAACGGCTTCTCGACGAAGAGGTGCTTGCCGTTCTCCAACGCTGCTTTGGCCAGTTCGTAGTGCGTCCACACTGGAGTGACCACGGCGATGGCATCGATATCCGGCGACGTCATCAATTCACTCACGTCATCCGTGACCAGGACGTCCGGATATGCTTTCTCCGCTTTCTTTCGTGCCGGCGCACTCTTGTCGCATACTGCAACCACCTCAGCTTCTTCCAGGTGGTCGAGGTTTCTTACGACGTTTGGCCCCCAATAGCCGTAGCCAACTACTCCAAACTTTACAATGTGGGTTTCTTGCTTCTGCGCTGCAGGTGAATCTTGAGGTCTAACGAGACAAGTGGCCATTTTGAAAAGCTCCTTCACAAGGATGCATAGGAGGGGGAGGGAAAAGTTGCTTAGTAGGCGCCTTCACCGAGGACTACCGCGCCGGGGGTGCGCAGCAATATCTTGATATCCATCCAGGGCGACCAGTTACGCGAGTATTGCAAATCAAGGCGAACCATGTCGTCGAACTTAACTCGGCTCCGGCCATTGACTTGCCACAGTCCAGTAATTCCCGGCTTGACTTCCAAGAGCCGGCGACGATGCCAGGTCTGATACGCTGCCACCTCATAGGGAATTGCAGGGCGGGGGCCGACCAGCGACATATCCCCTTTGAGAACATTCAGGAACTGCGGCACTTCATCCAGGCTGGTTCTCCGCAAGAGCGCCCCCAATCGCGTGACTCTCTCATCGCTGGTAAGCTTGTATACGCCCGCATCATTTCCGTTCGACGGTTTACGCTCTGCCTCGCCCGCGATTAATTTCGTCACGTACTCTTGGTGAACGCTGGGATCATTGTCGATGTGCATCGAACGGAATTTCAGGAAGGTGAAGCGCTTGCCGTACCGTCCAATACGTTGCTGTTTGAAAAACACAGGTCCCTTGGATGACGCTTTGATCGCCAGGGCAATCATCGCAAACAGCGGGGAGCAAAGGATCAGCGCAACTACACTGCCGAGAATATCCATCGCCCGCTTTACGCCTGATAAGAACCGCCGGGCATTGTCGCGGCTTGCCAGGTCAGGGTACAAGGCCGGGTTGCTGGGACGCCCGGTAGTCTCGTGATCCCAATCATCCGGGAAAAAATGAAACGAGATGCTGATTTGATTGAATTGTTCGAACGTCAAGTTGTTTCGCAACGTGGCGCTCACCCGGGCCAGCATGGTGCTCAGGAGCGAGTTCTTGTCGGTGACTACGAGTTCTGTAAACATCACGCCAACGGCAACCTGGTTCTTGTACCAGCCGGTTACGTCAGTTTCTCGGGTGCATGCCAGCAGGGCAGATACGATACTTTCGAGAGCTTTTCCGTTTTTCTCTGAAACCTGGTGGTTACCCATGTCCAGCAGCATGAGCAGAAACGGTGTTCTGGAGCGCTCTGTCCTCTTGCGCTCGATGGAAACCATCCGCTTAAAGGTCCCTTCATTTAGAACCTCACGTTCTGCAGCCGATGCCGAATCTAATAGCGGCGCACCTAGATCCGAACCATTACCCGAGCGTCGCAGGTTCACGACTCCCTCCGCTTTGTTCTGCACCCTGTTTCTTGGGCAGGAGCAAATGACTGAGTTTCACTGCCAGTGTGAGGGGGAAATTGCAAGTTCATCGATTTGCGCATGATACGAATGAGAAATGGCTGGCCGAATCGGAGCTAATTACGCGGCCGAACTGCCATTCGGCTGTGAGACGGTGGGGGGACGATAGTGATAGTAATAGTTGCTATGGGCCACGCTGGTAGAACCGTTCAACAATGCGCCAATCAGCTTTGTAGTTTCGATCGACTCGAGCCCCCTCAGTAATTCCTGTTTCTCAGTAGTTCCCTGGCGCGTAACCAGGAGAATACCGTCAGCCGCACGCATCCATATGCTTGTGTCAGCCAGAGGCAGTACTGGCGGGGAATCAATGACGATCCAATCGAACCAGGCGGTCAACTGGTCCATAAGTGCAGCGAGCCTTCCGGACTGCATGAGTTCGAGAGGATTACTCGGAGTGTTGCCCGCCGGCAG
>Ga0187770_10001417_pt1 | contig 12699 bp, 10 predicted proteins | sample 0116_SJ02_MP02_2_FD_133154 | JGI IMG/M metagenome (GOLD analysis project Ga0187770, IMG submission 133154) | Tropical peat soil microbial communities from peatlands in Department of Meta, Colombia - 0116_SJ02_MP02_20_MG | ecosystem: Environmental > Terrestrial > Soil > Wetlands > Peat | place...
AAAAAGAAATCGACCGCATCGGCGAACAATGAACCCTTCCTTACCTCGCCGGCTCGCAGCAGAGTGGATCGGCACGGCATTTCTGGTGGCCGCCGTCGTCGGATCGGGGATCATGGGCGAGCGTCTATCTGGCGGCAACGTTGCGCTCGCGCTGCTCGTCAACACAGTCGCGACCGGCGCCGCGCTCGTTGCGCTGATCCTCGCCTTCGGACCGATTTCCGGCGCGCATTTCAACCCGGTGGTCACGCTGGCGGATGCGTGGCAGGGCGGCACACGCTGGAACGACGCTCCCGGCTACGTGATCGTTCAAGTGTGTGGTGGCATAAGCGGGACCGTCATGGCGCACCTGATGTTCGGACTGCCGGTCGTTTCGCTCTCACATCACGTGCGAAGCGGACCGGCGCAGGTCTTCAGCGAGTTTGTTGCCACGTTTGGCTTGCTCGCCGTGATTTTCGGTTGCTCGCGTGCGCGGCCCTCCGCCACTGCTTTTGCGGTCGGAAGCTACATCGCGGCCGCGTACTGGTTCACCGCGTCCACGTCGTTCGCGAATCCAGCGGTGACGATCGGAAGATCGCTGAGCGACACTTTCTCCGGCATCCGGCCCGCGGACAGCCCCGGCTTCATCGGCGCGCAACTCATCGGGGGATTTGCCGCGGCCCTGATTTTCCGGTGGCTCTTGCCCACTCCGCACGCGGTAACGCAAAGCGGAGCCGCTTCAGTCAGCGCGCCCAACCCTCCCTTGGAAGCATCCGGCTAAAGACATCGGCCGAGGCCGATACGCGGCTTTGCGAGTGCACGGAGCGCGTGTTAGGCTCGTTTCTCTTTTTTGAGCTTTCTTCAGGCGATGCCGAACGCGATCCTCTCGAAAACCCTACGCAGAGCTGCCCTTCGCGTCGCGCTGTTGTGTGCTTTCATGGCTGCGCCCCACGATGCGCCGGGGCAGGCGAAGGCCAAAAAGCCGCCCGTTGACTTCACCCCGGGTGGAGAAGCCACGCTCGAAGCCGATCAGCAAAAGGCCGTCGGAAAGATTTACTACGCCGATGGCCACGTGGACGTGCACTATGAGAATTCGCGGCTGCGCGCGGATCACGTCGAATACGACAGCGAAAACCAGGTCGTCACAGCGCGCGGCCACGTGCAGCTCGACTACATGACGCAGCACGTCGAGGCCGACGACGCCCGCTACGAGCTGAAAACGGGCCGCGGCACGTTTCACAATGCCCACGGCACGTTCGCGTTGCAGCGCCGCCCCTCGGCGACTCTCCTGATCAGCCCGAATCCTCTCTATTTCAACGCCGAGGAAGCAGACCGTCTGGACGAGAACACCTACGAGATTCACAAGGCATGGATCACCGTCTGCGATCCGGCGAAACCCACCTGGAAGTTCTACGCGCCGAAGGCCACCATCCGCGTGAAGAAAACCGTGCGCGTCGCGAATGGAAACTTCCGGGTTCGTTCGATTCCCGTGCTGTATCTGCCGTACACGACCTTCCCTGCGGAACAGCGGCGAACTTCCGGATTCATGATTCCGGATGTAGGAGATACGACACAGAAGGGCTTCGTGTTTGGCGATTCGCTCTACTGGGCGCCGCTCGACTGGATGGACGTCACGCTCGGCGCTTCTCTCTACAGCAGCCGCGGCTGGGCGCAGAAGGGGCAAATCCGCATGCGTCCCTGGGAAAACGCACAGCTTGAGGCCAGCTACTACGGCGTGATCGACCGCGGGCTGCCGCAGGTCGATGCACCTCCTCTGAAGCAAGGAGGGCACGAGGCGAAGCTCCTGTTCACCTCCGATCTGCCGGACGGCTGGCGCGCGGTGGGCGATCTCGACGAGCTGACTTCGCTCACATTCCGTCTGGCGTGGTCGGAGACGTACAAGGAAGCGGTGAACTCCGAGGTGCATAACACCGCGTTCCTGATCAACAATTTCGACGGATTCAGTCTGAGTCTCGCCGCGCTCAGTTATCAGAACTATATCGACGCCACCGAGGCGACATGGATCACTCTGCGCACGGCGCCCGAGCTGCGATTCAGCTCGGTCGATCAAGCGTGGTTCCCGAAGCTGCCTTTCTATTTTTCCTTCGACTCGTTCACGGGCGCCGAGAGCCGCAGCGAAAATGTGACGCCTTTTCACACGCCGCCGTTTGTGGAGCGCAGCGAGTTGGCGCCCACCGTGACGATGCCCCTTCATTTCGGCCCGTGGCTGGACATCACGCCGAGCTTCACGTTCCGCTCGACGTTTTACGGCGGCCAGCTGCGCGACAACGCCTTCCTCGCGGAAGGACTGTTTCGCGACACCGAAGAATTCTCACTGGACATGCGCCTGCCGGTGCTCGAGCGCGTCTGGGGCGACGATGGCGATACGAAGTGGAAGCACGTGATCGAGCCGTACGTCACGTATCGGTACGTGAACGGCGTGAACGATTTCGGACGCTTCCTGCGTTTCGATCAGGACGACACGCTGGCGGATACAAATGAAGTCGAATTCGGTGTCACGCAGCGATTGTTTCGCCGCCGCAAGGAAGGCGGCAGCGAAGAGCTGATTACCTGGCGGCTGGCGGAGAAATATTTCTTCGATCCCACGTTCGGCGGTGCTCTTGTCCCGGGCCAACCGAACGTCCTTCAGACGCTCGACACTTTCACGCCGTTCGCATTTGCGGATCAACCACGCCGCTGGGCGCCGATCGTGAGCGACATACAGTACGACGCCGGGAAGCGGTTCGACACTGAGTTCATTGTCAACTACGATCCGCAGCGAAACCGCATGACCGCGATCGGCACGCTGCTGAAACTCAAACCTTACAAAGAGTCGTTCCTGACGCTGGCGCATTTCTCCATACTGAATGTTCCTTTGAATCCGGTTCCGCCTCCGCCGAATTTCCAGCAGCGGCTAAATCAAATCCGGGCGCTGGTCGGATACGGAGACCCGAACCGGCACGGTTGGAACGCGATGTTCGGCACGAGCTACGACTTCGCGCAACAGGAATTCCAGAACCAGATCGCGGAGGTCGCCTACAACGGTTCTTGCTGCGGCGTGGGGTTCGAGTACCGCCGGTTCTCATTCGGCACGATCCGCAATGAAAATCAGTACAGCGTCGTGTTCCGAATCGCCAACATCGGCTCGGCTGGAAACATGCGCAAACAGGAAAAGATTTTTTAGGCGGCAAGATGGCAGCGCGCTCCGAATCCGAGCTGGCGTTTCTCTCCATTGAGCAGGCCGCGCGGCTTGTCAGGCGGAGGGAAATTTCGCCGGTCGAGCTGGTCGAGGCTTCGCTCGCCCGAATCGAGCGATGGAATCCGCGGCTGCACGCGTTTCTCACCGTGATTGCCGAGCAGGCGCGCAGCCATGCAAAGCGCGCCGAGCGCGAAATCCGCCGCAGCGGCACGCGAGGTCCGCTCCACGGAATTCCAGTTTCGCTCAAGGACAATTTCTGGACGCGCGGCGTCCGCACGACGGCCGGCTCGAAGATTCTCGCGGATTTTGTCCCTGAACGAGATAGTGACGTGGCAGCCGCGCTTGCGCGGGCCGGGGCGATTCTGCTCGGCAAGACGAACATGCACGAATTCGCCTACGGAATTACCGGCGAGAATCCCCACTACGGCAGCTCGCGCAACCCCTGGGCGGTCGAGCGAATTTCGGGAGGATCGAGCGGCGGCTCCGCGGTGGCCGTTGCGACGGGGATGGGCTTTGCTTCGTTCGGCACCGACACCGGCGGCTCGATCCGCGTTCCCGCGGCGCTTTGCGGGATTGTCGGTCTCAAGCCGACGTACGGACTAGTGAGCACGGAGGGCGTTGTCCCGCTCGCCGTCAGCTTCGATCACGTGGGGCCGCTCGCGCGCAGCGTGACGGACGCCTGCATCGTGCTTGAAGCGATCGCCGACAAGTATCCGCGCGGCGCGACGCGACCCAGCTACCGTGCGCTGCGCAAGAGCCGGCCGCGGCGATTCCGTCTCGGCTGGCCCAAGGATTTCTTCTTCGAGCGGGTGAATCCGGAAATCCGCAGCGCGACGGAAGCGGCCGGGGAAAAATTTGAATCGCTCGGAGCGCGGATCGAAGAGGTGAAATTACCGAATCTCGCGGATTCGGTCGATTGCGCCACGAACATGGTCGTAGCCGAAGCGAGCTACTTCCACGAATCGCAGGGTTACTATCCATCGCGCTCGGAGGATTACGGCGACGACGTAAGAGGCCATCTCGAGTGGGGCCACAACCTGCGCGCCGTCGATTATCTCGCCGGCATCGATGCGCGACGGCGCGTGCAAGCGGATTTCGACGCCGCGCTCGGGAAAGTGGATGCGATCCTCGCGCCAACTTCGCCTATTCTTGCGCCGGCCATCGGCGAAAGCCAGGTCCACGTCCCCGGAGAAAGAGAGACAACCGTTCGCTCCGAGCTGCTGCGGATGACGCGGCCATCGAATATTACCGGCTTGCCGTCGATTTCAATTCCGTGCGGTTTCACGCAGCACGGCGTGCCGATTGGAATGCAACTCATCGGACAGCGATGGGGCGAAGCGCGCCTGCTCGCGATCGCACTCGCCTACGAAGAAGCCACCGGCTGGCACAATCGCCATCCGGCGTTGAGCTGACGCGCGACTGGATCATTCCACTGTGGCGGTGCTCGGCACTGCACGGCGCTGACGCATCAACCACTCGCCTGCCACAATTCCCATCGTGCCGACCGCGAGGCCCGCGAGCACATCTGCGACGTAATGATATCGGCCGTAGACCGTTGCGACGCACATGCTGATGAAAAACGGCAGGCAGATCCAGAAGAGCCAGCGCCGATAGCGCCACGACGCGAGAATCGCGACCATCGACCCAGCCACATGCGCCGACGGAAACGCCGCACCGTGCACTCGCCCGAATCGCTCGATCAAATCGATCAGCGCCGTGCAGTAGCCGCCCGGCAGAGCGGGCAGATGGAGCGAGACGAGAGAATAGTAGGGGCTTTCGACCGGCAGCAACACCGCGATGACGTACACCGAATAGTGCGCTATGGCAGTCGAGACCATCACGGTCCAAAATGCGCCGCGCTCGCGCTGAAAGTACAGAATCGCGGGCAACAGCACGAGGTAGAGGAAGTAGGTCATGTAGGCAAACTGCATGCAATCGTCGAGCGCGGGCGAAGCGAAGCGCGCGAGCCACAATGAGGGATGCACGCCGCCGAAGTTGTAATCGAAGGCGATGAACCAGCGGTCGAGCCAGCCGGGAAATATCGCGTGCACGAGCCCGCCCAGTTCCTCGAAAAGAAAGATGTAGAGCGGCAGCGGATACCAGTGCCGCGCGAAATCGAGGGCGGCGCTTCTCGATCGCGCGGCGGATCGTGCAAGGAAAAGGATTGCGGCGGAAATGGCGAGATGCACCGCGAGGACGCGCGGCGCGTGGCCTACGTTGCGATGAAATGCCGCCACAATCGCACAAAGCCAAGCGAGGTAGGCGAACGTGACCCACTCAAACCCGCCGCAGGCCGCGAGCGTCTCATCCAGCCAGCGCGACGTCGAACGCGGCGCTGCGAACTCCGTGTCCGACCAGGGAATCGCTCGTTCTTGCGGCAATTCGGCCGGCTCGATTTGATTCGGCGCGCTCATCGCGCTTCCTTCGCGGCGAGCGGTTGCATTTGCCGCGCGTAACGCGCAGCGTCCTTCCAATTGCAAACCGGCCAGCCTTCGCTATTCGCGATACGGGCCAGCCGCGCCGGAGGATTCACGGCCATGCGGCGTCCCACGGAGTCGAGCATCGGCAAATCGCTCGTCGAGTTGCCGTAGGCGTAGCTGTCCCAGAGCGAAAGTCCGAAGCGCGCGGCGAGATCTCGGACCGCGCGAGCCTTCGCCTCGCCGCTCATGTGCTCGCCGGCGATCTGTCCGGTCCATCGCCCGCCGCTTGCCGCAAGCCGGGTCGCACGGACCTCCACAGGTCCAGGCAGCCGGAGCGCGATCGACCAAGCGAGGAACTCCAGTGTGCCGCTAACAAGGAAAACGCGATGTCCCTGACTCCAGTGCCAAATCATTCGTTCGATTGCCGCGGGATAGAACGGCATCGAGCTTCGCTGCAGGGACCGGTCCCAATCTTCGGCGAGCGAGACCGGCAGGTCCGCGAGATGGCGCTTGTTGCCGATCGTCGCGCCGCGTGGATCGGGGAGAATCTTTCTCGCGAAGTGGCCAAGCCATCGCGCGATGTCAACCGTGCTCAGCGCATCACGCGCCAGCAGAAATCCGATAAAGCGCCATTCGAGCGACGGCGGCGCTACAACCGTGCCGTCGAGATCGAAGAACGCGCCGATTTTTTCGTGCGGCGTCATCGAACCGCCACAGCACCGGGGACGGCTTTAGGGGTTCCCTCAGCACCCGCGAGGTAGCGGCGGCCTTCCCAAACCACAGGGATCGCGCGGAGGAGACAAAACGCGACACTCAAACCCGTCAGTGTCTGTGCCGCGGCGAGCAACCAGCTCGCGACCGCCGCACTCATCCAGTTGCTTAATTGCGCTGCCGGTATGTGGCGCAGCGACAGCGCGAGTCCCAAGCAGCAGAAGCAAACGCATTTCAGCACGGCATAGGCGCCGCGGCTCGCGCGCGAAGCGACGAGATTCCGTCCCCACCAAGATTCGAGCATTGAATTCCGACCGAAACCTGTCCGCCCCGAGCGCGCCGCCAAGCCGCGAAGAAAATCCGTCAGCGCACCACGCGCGAAGAACAGCACCGGCACCCAGAGCGAGATCAAACCGCTCACCGCGAAGCAGGTGAAGAAAACGTTCTCGACCACTCGATCGCCCAGAATGTCGAGCTGCGCGCCGAGCGGCGTGGCCATGCCGCGCGTGCGAGCGAGGTATCCATCCACGCCGTCGAGGGCGATGGCTGCGATCGTCAGCAGGACGGCCGCGAGGTCTGATGCAAGCCCGTGCGCGCCGAGATCGAACAGCGCGACCGACGCAAACGCGGCGATCACGCGCGCTAGAGTCACACGGTTGGGCGTCATTCGATCTCCTTGCGAAAATTTTTCGGGCCCACCACCGCAACTGGCAAATCGTCTTGCCGTCTGCGGCTCCAGCGGGCGGGCCCGTATCGCGAGAAGGGCATGCGCGCTGCCATTCGTCGCTCGCTGTGCGGCGCTGGATTTTCATTGAGTTACGCAATCGCGGCCGCAGCCAGGACTCGCGCTGTTGGTGGATTTCGATTGCATGTGTCGTGTTTCTCCCGCGTTCCGGCCAGAACCAAAATGAGGTAGTATGCGTCTAAAGCTTATGGTCAAATTTAGGTTTGGTCGGAACCCGGCGGCTCCGCCGGGCGCAACCAACTGAGGGAGTGAGGAAACCGCATGGCTGTTGCCGTACTCGCAGGGTTATTTGTGTTTGCCGCCGGATTGGGCTCATTTCTGTCACCGTGTGTTCTACCGCTAGTTCCCGGCTATCTTTCGATGTTGTCCGGCGTGGGAGTGGACAAGCTCAGGGAAGGCGAAGGGGGAACCGGCAAGCTGTTGAGCGCGGCTTTGGCATTTGTCGTCGGCCTCTCGGTAGTGTTCATTACGATGGGGGCGACCGCAAGCGCCGTCGGACAGTTCCTACTCAAGCATCGCGACCTTCTCGCGCCCATCGCCGGTGCACTGATCATTTTGTTCGGCCTGCACCTCATTGGCTGGTTGATCAAGATTCCGGTTCGAGTCGGCTTAATTGTGGGCCTCGTCTTGGTTGCAATCGGTTCACTTCTGTTTCTGCCCGCGGCCAGTCACTTGGTTCTCCAACCGGTGCACGTCTACGCGATTGCTTTGATTTTTTTGTTCGGACCTCCGCTCACTCGCTGGCTGAATCGCGATGTTCACATGCGGGACGTCGGCGGAAAGAATCCGGGCATTGTCAGCGGCTTCCTCCTTGGTTTCGCGTTCGCACTGGGCTGGACGCCTTGCATCGGGCCGATTCTCACTACCGTGCTGGCGATTGCAGCGTCGCGGGGTAGCGTAAGAGATGGCGTTATCCTTCTCACACTGTATTCTGCTGGACTGGCAATTCCGTTCTTGCTCACCGCGGTCGGTGTGGGCCGCTTCATGAAGTTTTATCAGAAATTTCGCAAGCACCTGCATACCGTCGAGGTCTGCAGCGGAGTGTTGCTGCTTTTTATCGGCGGCCTGATTTTCACCAATGCTCTCACCCTCATCTCCTCTCACATCAGCGGATACAGTTTTGAGACGGTAATTCAGGGGTGGATGCCTAAGAGTGTTCAACACTGGCTCCAGGCCAGCGGAAATTCCAGTGGCCCGGCCGAGAACGCTAATCTTTCGCCCGAACCGGACGTCACGTTCAAGGATTTGCAGGGCAAGGACGTCGCGCTTTCGAGCTACAAGGGCAAAGTCGTGCTGCTCAATTTCTGGGGCACCTGGTGCGAACCCTGCCAGCACGAAATTCCGATGTTGATCAGCCTCCAGAACAAATACTCGTCCAAGGGTTTCACGCTGGTCGGCGCGGCGACAAACGACGAAGACGCCACCGTAGACAAGTTCATCCACACTTCGCAATTCAACGTCAGCGGTCATGAAATGCTGATGAACTATCCCATCGTCATGAATAACGACGACATCGTTACCAAATTCGGCGGGATACTCGGCATGCCGACGACCTACCTGATCACGCGCGACGGCAAAATCTACAAGCGATATATCGGCAGCCTGGACCAAAATGAAGCCCAGCTGGAGAAGGACATCGAGAGCCAGTTATGAGTAATGTTAGATGCGCTTGGGTCCTCTGCGCGGCGGCTTTGTTAGTTTCGGGGGCTGTCACCGCGTGTAGAAGTTCATCTGCAAAGGCTTCCAACTCCGCTGCGGGCTTCCAGCCTGAGCCCGACGTGACTTTCAAGAATCTCGAAGGCGCAGACGTGTCTCTGTCGAGTCTGAAAGGCAAGGTCGTTCTCGTGAATTTCTGGGCCACGTGGTGCGACCCCTGCCGCAGCGAAATCCCCGCGCTGATCGGGCTGCAGGACAAGTTCGAGAGCAAAGGCTTCACAATGCTCGGCGCGTCGATGGATGAGGATGGCGTCAAAGCGGTCGACCCGTTCATTCACACGACGCAGTTCAACGTCGGTGGACACCAGCGGACGATGGATTATCCGATCGTGCTCGGTACCGACGCGATCACGGACAAGTTCGGCGGCCTGCTCGGCATGCCGACGAGCTATCTGATTTCTCGTGACGGCAAGATCGTGAAGAAATACATTGGCGTAGTGGACGAGCAGCAGGTGATCAAGGACGTCGAGAGCCAGCTATGAAAACTCAAATTCGATTTGTTGTCGCGCTATGCGTTCTTGGAGTGACGTGTGCCCTTGGCGGCCGGCTCGCCGCCCGTGCGCAAGAGACGGCGATGCCGCAGAGCGCCGCGTCCGTTGTGAAGACGAATGTTTACACCTCGCTCGATCCGGTGCCGCGCGGCAAGGAATTTCAAGTCGCGGTCGTCGTCAACATCGCCAGCGGCTATCACATGAACTCGCACAAGCCGAATGATTCGTATCTGATTCCCACCACGCTCACGCCGCAGCTCCCGGCGGGAATCACGCTGGTCGATACGATCTATCCCGCCGGCAAGAATCTCACATTCCCGTTTTCGCCCGACAAGCCGCTCAACGTTTATACGCAGAGCGTGACGCTGCGTGTCAAATTGACGGCCGGAGACGCCGCAGCGCTCGGCGACACGAGCATTCCCGTCACGCTGCGCTATCAAGCCTGCAACAATTCCGCGTGCCTGCCGCCGGTGAAAGTTCCTGTGAACGCTGCGATCAAGGTTGCCGCGGCTGACGCGAAAGCGAAGCCCATGCATCCTGAGATTTTCGCCGCTTCGTCTGCGAAGTAACGAAGCTTCGTTTACTTCCCGTCGCGAACTGCGGGCACAGCTGTACGGATGCGTCTCACGACGCGCTCCTGCCCGAGCACGACCATCGTCTCGAACAGCGGAGGGGCCACCGCGCGGCCCACGATTGCTACGCGGGTAGCATTGATCAGCAGACCTGCTTTGACTCCCTCCGCGGCGGCCACGGCGCGCGACGCGGCGTCGCAGGCATCGTGATCCCACTCTGGGAGCGCCTCCAAAGCATCGGCAAGTTTTGTGAGCATCGCCGGCAGGCGCTGGTCCTTCCAAAATTTCTCCCGCGCGTCGGCGTCGTAGCCGAAGTCGTCGGTGAAGAATGCACGCGCCCAGGTCGTAAAATCGCCGAGCAGGCGCGTGCGCGGCCGGATCAGATCGACGGCCCGGGCGAACCACCCGCGGTCTTGGCCTGCCTGCGATCCCTCCCATAGCCGCGCGCGCTTGAGCTCCCTTTCGACGTACGGCAGTAAATCCTCGACGGCCGGCTTCTGCAGATACTGCGTGTTGAACCATTCGAGCTTCGCGCGGTCGAAAATCGCGTTCGTGCGGCTCACGCCGGAAAGCGAGAATCGCTCGATGAGTTCGGGCGTGCGCAAGTACTCGGAATCGTCGCCGGGCGACCATCCGAGCAGCGCGAGAAAATTGCGGAACGCCTCGGGGAGAAATCCCTCTTCGGCGTAGGAACCTACACTCGTCGCGCCGTGGCGCTTCGAAAGCCGCGTGCGATCCGGCCCCAGAATCAGCGGCACGTGCGCGAAGATCGGCGGAGCCGCAGCGAGCGCCTGATAGATCATCACTTGTTTTGGCGTGTTCGAAAGATGATCGGCGCCGCGCACGATATGCGTAATCCGCATTTCGATGTCGTCCACTACCACGCTGAGCTGGTACGTCGGAAGCCCGTTCGAGCGCAGCAGGACGAAATCCTCGATCTCCTCGTTTTGCAGCTCGCGCGGCCCGAAGACCGCATCGTCAAATTGCGTGACGCCAGTGCGCGGCACGCGAAAACGAATCGCTCTAGGGATTCCCTCTCGTTCCCGCGCGGTCCGATCGGCTTCGCTCAGATCGCGACACGAACAGGCCGCGACCTTCGGAGCCTTTGGCAACTCATCGTCGCCTTCGCCCTCCTGCTCTTCCGCAGCGTCGCCGCCGGCATAAGCGGTCGCTTTGCAATAGCAGGGAAAGGCAGCGCCGCTCGCCAGCAGTCGCTCCGCCGCCGCTTTGTAGAGCGCCAGGCGCTGCGACTGAAAAAACGGCCCTTCGTCCCACTCGATGCCGAGCCATTTCAGGCCTTCGAGGATGCCGTCGACCAGTTCGGGGCGGTTGCGCTCGACGTCTGTGTCCTCGATCCGCAGCAGGAGCGTGCCGCCCTCGCGCCGGGCAAAAAGCCAATTGAAAAGAGCGGTCCGCGCTCCTCCCACGTGCAGATAGCCAGTGGGTGACGGTGCAAATCGAACGCGCGGTTTTCCGGTGGATGCCATTCAGTTTCTCTCTTTGTTTTCGAAGCAAATCATCTTAGCGGAACGAGCGGCCAAAATCGAGCAACAGCCGTGCAAGTCGATGAACCGGCAGGATTTGGTACCCGGGTACTGTTGACTTGTCGAACCGTGCGCTCCATCATGAACTAGGTTCCGGCTGGGAGTCTTTCCTCGGCATTCATACAGAGGTTGATCTCCAAGAAACTTCGGACGGACACCCCGAGGGCGACCGCCGGTTTTCTGTTATTCTCTGACGAAATGTCCGCGAACGTTGCGACGCCTGACTTGGTAAATCATTCCCCTGCCGCCATCGCAGTGCAGGTCAGCACTTTTCTGCTCGCAGCTTTCTTCTTTGCGCTATACCGGGCCAAGCGCCAGTCGTATCTGCTCGCGTGGTCGGTCGCCTGGATGCTCCTCTGCCTGTTCTTCGTGGTCCGCAACGGGCTCCTGCTGTTCCCGGAGGGCGAGTGGCGGCTCGCTTACCGCAATTTCGATGAATGGCTTTTTGCGCTTTCGGCCTTGGCTTTTTACTGCGCCGCGCGCCTGTACGTGCGGTTGTCGATTCCGGTTCGGACCGTCGCAGTCGCCTCCGTAATTCTGGCGGTCTGGTCCGGACTGCACGTCCACAAATTTACTGACGTCAACGTTGGACTCGGCGTCGCCCTCATTTTTTTTGCGGTCGGCTGGACGTTTTGGAACGAAGGCCACAGGCAAGAGGTACGCGCCGACATGTTGTTGGGCGTCACGTTTGTCGCGTGGGGCGCATTGCAGCTGTTCCTTGAGTTTCAACCGCGCCTGAATGTCCTCGAAGGCTCCGATCTGGTGCCACTGCTCCTGCTGCCGGAGATGTTCGCGTGCGTGCTGATGGTGATGTCGGTGTACGAGGAAGAGCGGCGGCGCGTCGAGCGAAACATGCTCGCGCTTTCCAACTTGAACCTCGTCACGTCGGGTTTTGCTGGCGGCGAAATTCAGCAGAACCTCGCGCAGGCCCTCGAGCGGGTCCTCAACGTTGTTCGCATTCCGGCCGGTGCATTGTGCCTTCCGCAGGCCGATGCGAACGGCCCGGCATCGCTGATCACGACCGGACTGGGCGATTCTTTCGGCGCGGCCATGCGCGAAGCGCATCTCGACGAATACTTCATCAATCTCGTCGCGCGGCTGGGCGGGCTCGTCGTGTTTCGCGACCTGGCGCGACAGGCGAGCTGGGAAGCCCTGGAAAAAGAAGAATCCTTCCGGCGCGTTAGGCAGGTCTTCATCGAGCAGGGATTGCGCACGGTGGTCGGCATCAGCCTGCAGGCAAAAGAGCGTGTCTCGGGCGTGTTGATGCTCGGGACGCCGGACAATCGCAGCTTCACGCCCGCCGAACGCCGGCTGCTGCTCGCACT
>Ga0187770_10001418_pt1 | contig 12696 bp, 8 predicted proteins | sample 0116_SJ02_MP02_2_FD_133154 | JGI IMG/M metagenome (GOLD analysis project Ga0187770, IMG submission 133154) | Tropical peat soil microbial communities from peatlands in Department of Meta, Colombia - 0116_SJ02_MP02_20_MG | ecosystem: Environmental > Terrestrial > Soil > Wetlands > Peat | place...
CCTTAGAGGAAGTGGTCGGCCGGTTGGTGAATGACGGATACTCGAAGCAGCCGCAGGAGGTCATGGGGTCGACCATGATGCTGTAGGCATTGTACTTCTCCAGCTTCTGCCGTGAGGCCTTGAAGACAAACTCGTTGACCCCTTTCCACTGCCCCATCAGAGGGTCGATGATTTCGCCCTTGGGGACGGGCTGGTTGGGGCCCGTGGGGTTGATCTCGTTGGAGGCTTTCCCGTCCAGCCAGTTGTAGGCGCCGCAGAGCCCGGTGCGCTCCGGCGTGATGATGCAGACGTGGGTCGGGGCGAAGGACTGGCAGAGGGTACAGGAGTAGAAAGTTCCCTCGGACTCGTCGGTCATCCCCTCGATGCGGGCATCCCGTTTGGCATACGTGGCCCGGGCTTTTTCCAGCATCTCCTTTACCTTGGCCTCCTCCGTGTACACCTTCACCTGGACCTTATCGAAGATGGAGCCAAAATCCTGGTGGTATTTGGCATAAAGGATATCCCCCAGGTGTCGCAGCGTGAACCCCTTTTCCACGGCTCCCTTGCCGACGCGGATCCAGGCAATGTCCCGCTGCCCGATATGCATGATTCCCTGAGCGTAATTGATGAGATGGTGGATTTGGCGCTCCAGGATGGGCTCGAAATCCTCCTGCATTTTGCGGCCGGCCACCTCGGCGACGATAGCCAAGGGGAGCTTGCCCGGCGGGGTGACATCTTTGATGTCCGGGCCGATGACTTCGACTTTCCCGTCTTCCACTTCATTCATATCCTTGGTGGTGGTCCACTCGACGGCAATGCTCCGCCCCCCCCCGCACTCCAGATAAATATCTTCCCCCCGGATTCGTTCTCCCTCGAAGGCTGGTCCATAGGCAAGGGGAATGGGCACCTTGGCCACAGAAACCTTCAATCCCCTGACCTCTACCGCTCTCTGGACGATCTGCTCATGGGGAATGTTGGAAACCACGTGTTCATAGGTGCAGATCCCGGTGGGCAGGACCTGGGGGATCGGGGTGTCCGCGATAACTGGGAAACCCCAGTTGATGGCCCCGGCCGCATTGGCGTACCATTCGTCGGTGACGAAGCCGAGTGGCAGGGCGAAAGCAAAGACTCGATCCTTGTTGTAGATCAGGATCTTGCGGAAGTCCCCCGGGGCGATCCCTCCGAAGGACATGGCTGCCCGGGTGGCAAAGCCCATGGCAAAGACGGTCGCGGTATAGTCGGGGCCAAAGGAGACTAGCCGGGTGGGCCAGCCAATCTGTACCCCCGCCTCGATCAGTTGTTCGGAGAACCGTTTTCCATCGTGCTCTGCACCCATGAAGACGTAAAGGTTCTTCTCCTGCAGCTCCTGGGCAATCTTGGTGGCGATTTCTTTGCTGGGCGCTGCCCCCAGGATGGCGGCGAACCCCGGGGCCGTTCCGTCAACGAACTCCACCCCCCGTTTTCTCAAAATGATGTCATCGGCGGCCCCCAGCCAGATGTTGTCAGCCGTTGGGTCTTCTCCTCGAATATAAAAATTGGGATCCTCCAAATAACGGATGGCTTCGATGATTTCTTCAGCGAAAAAAGTCGCCATCCCGGCGTCCAGGGCCGGAGCCAGATAGGGAAGCCACACCTTCTCCTTCACCAGAGGAGGAATGAGTGCTTTGCACCTTTCCAAAACAGGCTTCATATCCCCTAGTGTTTTCACGGGAATTCCTAGAATTCCATAAATGATCGGTAGGTAGTAACCCGTATTGGGGAATCCAACCTCCTGGTTGGGACCCCATTTCTCCAGAGCCTTCTGGTATTTCTTCTCCGCTCGCTCGAGAATCTTGTGGCCTCCTCGAATCGCTGCTGCTGCAATGATCTTTGACACGTTCTAATCCTCCTTGGAAATCAGTTCGGCATATTTCTACTCAGACGGCATCCAGTTCACGCCGCATGGCCATATCATACAGTACCCGCTCCCGTGCCTTATCCAGTCCCAAGGCCTTCCTCTTTTTGTCAATGTGAGCGAGCATTAACTTGGTCGCCTTCTCCGGATCGGGCTCAAAGGCCCATTTGCCTCCCACAACGCTCTCTAATTCTTCGAACATCAGTTTGGACATCTCTTCGCTTCCCGTAATGGGGAAAGTGGTCCCGAAGACGGTAAACACTCCAGAGGCCACAAAGTACTGGCCGATGGCGATCGCTTTTTCACTCATCCATTCCGGGGCCGCTCCGGCCGCGGGAAGGTCGCTGATGTCGTCCCCCAGCCCTCCGTCCTTGACCACCGCGGTGGCCGCCATCAAAATTCGGCTGTTGTCCACGCAGGCTCCCAGGTGGAGAACCGGTGGAATTCCTACGGCTTCGCAGACCTCGGCCAGACCCGATCCACAGTACTTGGAGGCTGCTTCGGGGGTCAACAAACCGGCCTTTCCGCAGGCCATAGCCGCACAACCCGTGGTCAGGACGATCACGTCGTTCTTGATCAGCTCTTTGATCATGACCAGGTGGGCGCTGTCGTGGGTAGTCCGGGCGTTATTGCATCCCACCACCCCGGCGACTCCCCGGATCCGGCCGTTGATGATGTTGTCATTGAGCGGCCGGTAAGAGGAGCGGAAGAGACCGCCCAGCAGATAGTTAATAGTCTCATGACTGAACCCCACCACCATTTCGTGGGTTTCCGAGGGGATGAGCGTGGGCTTTCCTTTCCGGTTGGGGAAGTTGTCGATCGCCTCCCGGATGATCTTTTTGGCCACGTCCGGCCCGTGGTGCTCTTCGAATTCGATGTGAGTGGCTCCCTGCATCTTGGCCCGGGAATTGGTGGTGATGACTTTGGTGTGATAGCACTTGGCCACATCGGCCAGAGACTGCATTTCGCATTGAACGTCTACGACCATGGCATCCACTGCCCCGGTGACGATAGCCAGTTCCTGCTGGAGGAAGTTTCCAGCCACGGGAACTCCATGGCGTACCAGGACTTCATTGGCCGAACAGCACATCCCGGCCAGGTTGATGCCTTTCGCGCCTTTCGACTTGGCATAGGCCTGAAGCTCGGGGTCCTGGGAGGCCACCACCAGAAGTTCGGGGAGCAGGGGCTCATGGCCATGCATGACCAGGTTGACCATATCCTCCTTAAGGACTCCGAGGTTGATCTTTCCTACAATCGGTACGGGGTTGCCAAAGAGGATGTCCTGGAGCTCGGTGGAGATCATGGACCCGCCCCAGCCGTCAGCCAGAGCGGTGCGGGATCCGGCCAGGATCAAATCCCGGTATTCCTGGTCCACTCCCATGTGGGTCCGGTGCATCAACTCCACTACCTCCCGATCGACCCCTCGGGGGGCGATCCCCAGTTTTCTCCAGATTTCCTGCCTCTTCAGGGGCGCCCGTTTCAAGAACATCAGTTCGCCGTGCTGCCTCCCAAATTCCGACAGGCATTTTTCCCCTACCTCAATCGCAATTTCCTTGACCGAGCGATCGCCGATTTCCACCCCCAAATCCAGGGCTACCTGGTAGAGCTTCTGCTCGTCCTTGATGGCAAACCCAGGCACTTCCCCTTTGGCCGTGCCCAGAAAGAGCTCGGCCACTCCCCGGGCATGGTCCGAATGAGCGGACGTACCGGCCGCGATCATGCGGGCAAAATTTCTCGCCGAAATGGTCTCGGCGGTCGCCCCGCAAACTCCTTTTCGTTTGGCTTTCTCCGCCTCCGTCTCGGCCTTCTTTTTGGGGGCTGGCACCCGGCAGGGGCCCATCGCGCAGTTCTTACAACAGCTCCCCTCGGCCCCGATCGGGCACGGCTTCATCTCTTCGGCACGGTCAAAGGCCGTGCTCACCTTGTCAGTTCTGGCTTTTTCCAACATCTTCAGCGTAGCCTGGTCCACACTCTTTACTGCGTCTGCCATTCGAATAACCCTCCCCTTCAGAAAAGCGATCCACGATCAGCCTTCAGTTAAAGCCAACTCCTTTGCGCTGAGGGCTGAAAGCGATTTAGCTTTTTAATAGATCTCCGATCATCCCTTTCACTAGCTGGATGGCTTCGGGATGACGCATGATTAGAATATTGGCCCCGGCCATCAGCAGGATGACCGCGGTGACCGATTCCATCAGAACCCCCCGTTTTTGGGGGTCGCCCAGCCGGGGTTCTTCCGACTGGGGTAACTTGGCTTCTTTCGTTTTCCATACCTCTTTGGCCATATTGCAGATGATGGGAAACTGAAGACGCTCATCCTGTTGCGTCAGGGCGGCCATACGGTCCCGCTCCATGACCGAATAGGTATATTCGATGCCGTAGCCCAGCCCGCCCGTGGTGGGATCCACCACGATCTGGCCATCCGGAACTCCCAGGTTGCCCAGCAAAACGTTCAACTGCTTGGCCAGGTTCACGTCGATGGGCGATGATGCCGCCAGGGTATGCTTATAGGCGATGGCCCCGGCGCCGATCGACTTATAATTCTTTTCCCCCACTGGGCCGATCACCAGGTTCCGGTCGGCACACAACTCGGCAACCCTCCGGAGAGTATCGGAATCCTTTTCATCATTGGCGCACCCCCACACAATCAGGGGAACCTGGATGGCATCCGCGACTTTCTTGGCGATAGCCGCCGCTTCCTCCGAGGGACGGTTCATCCCATTGGGGTCGGTGCTGGCCAGCTGAAGGCAGATCATCTCCGCCCCGTAGGCGGTTATACACTTCTTTGCCCAGGCCACCGGGTCGTTCACCACATCTTTAAAGGGCTCCAGGGCGGCCTCCGGCCAATCCTCTGGAGGGGCATCATAGATCTCCATGGCAATCCGCGGAGGATGGGGCATCTGCCCTTCGAAGAGATAGAACGGATACATGGTCTCTCCGCCCACGGTAATCTTCTTTTCCCCTGCCCCGAACGTGACTTCTTTGATCTTACCCGTATAGTTGATCTTCGGTATTTCCACGGCCACCTCCTTCAAGGCATCGTTCCTCGCTGACATCACTGAGATCGCGGAGAATGCCGAGTAATGTAAGTTCCCAATCCCCGACTTGAATTTCTCCAGGACTTGAACCTGCGGCCAAATTGGTCCTGGCACTTTGTTGTTGGTATAAGGATCAATCTACCTCTGCGTGCTCTGCGCTCCCCGCGATGGATGGATGTTTTTTCACGCGGGGTTCTTCCGCTTCTCGCTCCCGTACCATTCTTTGCTGAACCAGTACCGTTCGCCATTCTGAAGGTACTTGAGCATCTCCTGCCGGCCCTGGATCTTCTTCCTCCACTGATGCGCCTGTTCAGGGATCCCCCCTTCGTACTCCGGGCCGACGACTTTTACTTTTTCCCCGCTGAAAAGCGTCTTTTCCTCCAAATTCTTGGCCACCTTTCTTCACCCCCTTCATAAATACTTGGCGTTTGGTGCAAGGCGCAGGGCGAAAATACCTTTCTCTTTTCCCCCGGGCCTTGCCGCATGATTAATTCGGGATCATCTTTTCCATCATCTCCGTCACGGTCCGCACGGCCGGAGATTCATCCGGTAAACTTAACAGGGGTTTCCCCTTCATTTCGTACTCGGAGATGAAAGAGTCCACGGGAACGGCGGCTAACAAATCCAAACCCTGCCTCTGAATCTCCGCGCAAAAATCCGGGTCCAACTCCCCAGGCGCCCGGTCAACCACCAGGTGTCTTTCTTTGACCGAAAGCTTCAGTTCATCGATCAACTGCCGAATCTTTCCTACGGTCCGAATGCCCTTCAGGGAATAGTCGGAAAGAAACAGCAGATAATCTACGCCTTGCGTTGTCCGCCGGCTCAGGTGCTCCATCCCGGCTTCATTATCCATTACCACGAAGGGATAATTCTTGATCAGTATATCCAGGTGGCGGCGCAGGATATTATTTGCATAGCAGTAACATCCCGGACCTTCCGGCCGGCCCATCACTAAAAGGTCCAGGCCTTGCGATTCAACCAGAATCTCATGCAACTTCATCTCCAAATAGGACTCCTTGGTCATCCCCGCGGGAAGTTTTCCCCTGGTTTCAAAAAAATCTTCCCGGGCCGCTCCCAGGCTTTGTTTCACGGGCAAACCCAGGGCATCCACTAAGTTGGAGCTGGGGTCGGCGTCCACTGCCAGGATAGGCCCCCGGCCTCTTTTCTGGAGATGGCGGATGATGAGGGCGGAAAGGGTCGTTTTCCCCGTTCCCCCTTTTCCCGCCATGGCAATGACTTTACCCAAGAATTTTTTCCTTCTTTTTCACCGCCGAGATTGCGGAGACGAATTTATCTAAAAACGGAACCCTCCCTATCCGGCTGAATTCACCAAGTCTTATTGTTTTCGGTCGCTACATCTTCTTTCTGCGCTCTCCGCGTGCTCCGCAGTGAACTATGGTCTTTTCTCCGCCAGCCGCGCGGTCACCCCGGGAAACTCGGCCAGGTGGGTGTGGGGCAGAAACATGGCGGCCATATAATTATCCATGAAGGACGGGTGTTCGCTCAGCTCGATATTGGTCATCATCCGGCAGACCCGCTCGCCGTCGTCGAGCATCTCGTTGCAAAAGGAGATCAACCGGGCCCCTAGCAAAGACCCGTTGCCGATGAAGAGAAAGCGCTCCAGGGGCAATTCGGGAAGGACCCCGATGGTGATGGCCCGCTCCAGGTCAATGAAAGACCCGAAAGCTCCCGCAATGACCACCTGTTCCAGATTCCCGATGGAGAGCCCGACCGATTGCAGAAGGGTCACATACCCGGCATACATGGCTGCTTTGGCCCGCATTAAGTTGTCAATATCCACTTCGGTGATAACCAGGTCCGAACCGGTGGCCGTCTCCCCCGCATAGGCCAGAACGTATTCCCTTCCATCCGGGCCAGACCGGATGCGGCGGGTCGGCAGGTCGGCGTTGAATTTCCCGTTCGGCGCGATCACCCCGGCTTCCAGGAATTCAGCCACCGTGTTGATCAGCCCGGAACCGCATATTCCCCGGGGCTTGACCATCCCGATGGTGAGCAGCATAGGCTCGTAGGAAACGGGATCGATACGAAAATCTTCCAGGGCCCCGGTGGTGGCCCGCATCCCGTGCTTGATTCCTCCGCCTTCGAAGGCTGGCCCGGCAGAGCAGGCCGCCGTGACCATCCAATCGGAATTTCCGATGACGATCTCCCCGTTGGTCCCGATGTCGATATACAGGGTCAGCGGTTTACGCTGATGAATTCCCGAGCCCAAAATTCCCGAAACAATGTCTCCTCCCACATAGGACGCCACCGAAGGAAACGTGTAAATATGAACATGCTCTCCTACCGCCAGTCCCAGTTCAACCGCCCGGGTCGGCGGGATGTAATTGGCCACCGGAGTATAAGGAAACTCCCGGATATATTTGGGGTCCAGGCGGAGAAGCAGGTGGGTCATGATAGTATTTCCTGCCGCGGTCATGTGGGAGACACGGGAGATTTCCACCCCCGCCTGGCTGATTAATTCCCGGATGATTCCGTTGATGGTCCCCACCACACTCTCCTGGAGCTTTTTCAGCCCCCCCGGTTTTTGAGAATAGACGACCCGGGTAATCACATCATCCCCGTATTGAATCTGGGAATTGTAATCCGAAGCTTCGGCCAGGGTCTTCCTCTGGTTCAAATCCAAAAGCTGCCCCCACACCGTAGTCGTGCCGATATCCAGCACGATGGAGTAATGCTCCCGGGTCGTATCCCCCGCCTCCAGGTCAATCAGCTTGGTCCTCCGGGAACCCCGGAGTTGATACTCGCCCAGTTGGGACTCCATCCGGGTCTGGACCAGAGTCGCGGTGACCTTCCAGTCCCCCTCCCGCAGGATAAAAGGCAACTTTTTGAGAAGGCGGGAATCCACCGAGATCCCCTCGAACCCCGAGTCCCTTTTCATGGCCAGGAGGAGGCGCGACAGGTCAGACCGGTTGTCCTTGAGGGTCGGCGGCTCGACCTCCACGTACTGCTTGCGCAAAGCCGGGCTGAAACACCATCCCAAGACCAGGGATTCCAACTCCTGTTGAGAAACCCGGCGTCCCCCCCCCACTCTCTCTCGGGTACGGGCAATCACCCGCCTGTCCAGATGCGACTCCACCGGCACCCGGACTTCCAGGTCGCTCCGGACCCGGGTCTGGCAAGCCAGGCGGATTCCCCGTCCGAGTTCCTCCTCGGAAATCTTGGGCGTGGGGGAACTTTCTACCGAACCCTTCTCAATTTCTACTTTGCATTTCCCACAAAAGCCTTCTCCTCCGCAGGAAGCCTGGATATACACGCCGGCCTCCATCGCCGCTTTGAGGAGATTCTCTCCCGTGAGAACTTGAATTTCTCGGCCATGAGGTTGAAAATGAACCCGCACAGATTCGGGCATGGTTAAGTCATTCAGGCCTGTACTTGCCCTCTCCCTTGTATCATTCTTGTTTATATTTTCTCATCGGTCGAAAAATAGCGATGCTTTCTCTCATAGTTTCGGTCTACGATGGGGAGAACCTCGAGTCCGTATCCCCTCTGCGTACACTCTCAAGCTCCCGCCGCAGGATTTCCGTATCTCTCCCCCATAAAGCACGAAGGATTAAGTCTCTTGGGGCGGTGAGATGGAGCACGTCTCGAATGCGGTCGAGTTTCTCCTGATAAATCATCCCGCCTGACATCAGGTCTTGACGGCCCTTTTTCTGGGCCTCGCCAATGATGGTATTCCCCACCATCCGAGTGCCAATGATGGATGAGGCCAGTCCTCCAGCCAGAACCGCCAGCAAGAAGCTGAAAATCAGCTTGGACCGTAAAGATTGAAATGGCAACCAGCCAGTAACTTTGGCCTTTCCCCCATGGAATCTTCCCGGCTTCATACGAAGGGGACGGTTCTATTCATCCTGGATGATCCGGGTCATACCTGCGGTCGGGGAAGGAGGCCGGCTTTCTCTACGATGTCGTGTACAACTTCTTCCCATTCGATGGCCATGAGATGGATGCCGTGTACTCCTGGGATCTGGCGCAATCGTTGGATTTGCTCCACGCAGATCTTGAGGCCCTCTTCCCGGGCCTTTTCCTTCCCCGCACTCTTCATGCGGTTGATGATTTCGTCGGGGACTTCCATCCCGGCAACCTTTTCCTTCATGTACCTGGCCATGCCGACAGATTTCAGGGGGGTGACCCCGGCCAGGATGTGGGTTTTTTCATGCAGGCCCCGGTCCCGCGCCATCTGCATGAAGCGCTCAAACTTATCCATATCGTAGATACACTGAGTCTGGATGAAATCCGCCCCGGCGGCTGCCTTCTTGGCCAAACGGATAACCCGATACTCGAAAGGATCGGCAAAGGGGTTGGCCGCCGCCCCGATGAACATCTGGGGAGGCCCCTCGATTTCGTCGCCCCCCAGCATCTTGTGTTCGTCGCGCATCCGCTTTACGGTCTGGAGCAGTTGCATGGAGTCCAGGTCAAAAACATTCTTGGCCGTGGGGTGGTTGCCGAATTTCTGATGATCCCCGGAGAGGCACAGGATGTTCCGGATCCCCAGAGCATAGGCCCCGAAGATATCACTCTGCATGGCAATGCGGTTACGGTCCCGGCAAACCATCTGCATGTTCGGCTCCAACCCCATGCGAACAAGAATGGCGCTTACGGCGATGGAGGACATGCGCACAATGGCCGTCTGGTTGTCGGTCACGTTAATGGAATCCACATTCCCCTTGAGCAAGTTGGCCTTCCGCTCGATGACCGACACATCTGCCCCTTTGGGCGGCCCCAGCTCGCCGGTAACGGCAAACTGACCGCTGGTAAGGATTTTCTCTAGATTGCTCCCGGCCTTCATATTTTCAGGTCCTCCCTCACGCGCTTGCGAGGCCCGCCATCCCGACTGGTGGACCAGTCCTTCACGGGCATGATGATTTCCAGCTTCTCCAATTGCCCCAATTCCTTCAGACGATCATAGATCAACTGCCATCCGCAGTCGACCTTCGAATCAATCTCACACTTTCCCTCCTTTGAGCCTCCGCACGGGCCATTAAAAAGGCTCTTAGAACACCGCGCCACCGGGCAAATCCCCCCCGTCCGGTCCAGGACACAGTTGCCGCAGGCCTGGCAGCGCTCGGTCCAGACCCCCTGCTCTTCGGTCACTCCGATGAATTGGGTGTCGACCCCGGGGAGGATCGGATGCTTGCGGAATTTCTCTGCCAAAAATTGGATCCCCGCTCCGCAAGCCAGAGAGAGGACGGCGGGGAAGTCGCCGGCTACTTCCCTCAAAGGCTCCAGGTATTCCGTGTCGCACTGGCGCTCCAGGGTTATCTCTTTGATCTCTAGCGGCTTTCCCCGGGTCTGGCGGGCCAGGCGAAGAGCGGAAGAAAGGATGCCCACTTCCTTCTCTCCTCCCGTGGAACAGACCGTGACGCAACCTTTGCATCCCGCGACAATGATCTTGTCGTACGTCTCAATCATGACCAGGATGTCTTTAATGGGTTTCCCCTCGGCAATGATCATTTTACACTCCTTTACCAACTGAAATCAAAGGTACGGCAAATGGCGCCTAGGCCTAGAGAAAGCAGAGAGGTTATACTTTGGGCGTCGGGCCCTCTGCCGTCTGCCCTTCTCTGTGCTGGGCGACATGAGCGGTGTGCTTCGCAAATTTCTTAATCGGGCTGGGGCCCAGCTTCCGGATCCGTTCGGTCATCTCCCGCGCTACCTCTGCAAACTTCGGACCCATGGCCGCGGACATATTGAACATCTCCAGGCGATCTGCCCCGATCCCCGTATCCTCGAGTATCCGCTTGGCCAGAGCAACTCTCTTCTTGGCCCGGAAATTCCCTTTGAGATAGTGGCAATCCCCCTCCAGGCAGCCGGCTACGTAGGCGCCGTCCGCCCCCTTTTCAAAAGCCTGGAGAAGATGGCGCACATCCACCTTTCCCGTGCAGGGAATGCGGATGATCCGGACATTGGAAGGATACTGGAGCCGCATCGTGCCCGCCAGATCCGCGGCCGTGTAGGCACAGAAGTGACAGCAAAAGGCAATAATGATGGGCTCAAAGTTTTCCATCAAACCGCTTCCCCCTTGAACACTTCGGATAGCACTTCCATGATGGCATCACATTTGGCCAAGATCTGCTCGTCGGTAAAGTGCTGCAATTTAATGGCCTTGCCCGGACATTCGGAAGCGCAGATACCGCATCCCTGGCACATGGCCACTTCAATCTCGGCCTTTCCCTCCTGGTTGATCATGGGCACGTTGTAGGGGCAAACCCGCACGCAAGTCAGGCAGGCCGCGCACTTCTCCGCGTCCACCACGGAAACGACCCCGCCCACCTGGATCTGATCCTTGGCCAGGATGGTGCAGGCCCGGGAGACCGCGGCCGAAGCCTGGGAGAGGCTTTCTTCGATCAGCTTGGGCGAGTGGGCGACTCCACAAAGATAAATCCCTTCCGAAGCAAAGTCAACAGGTCTCAGCTTCATGTGGGCTTCCAGGAAGAAGCCGTCGGCAGTCCGGGGGACTTTCAGCATACTGGCCAGCTCGGCCGTATCCGCCGGGACCGTAGCCGTAGAGAGGACCAGAAGGTCAGGATGATAGGAAAGGTTCTCTCTGAGAACCGGATTGTAAAAGCTGACTTCCAGTCTTCCGTCTCTTGGGGCCACTTCGGGCTGGCGCTTCTCTTCGTAGCGGAGGAAGTGCACCCCCGCCCGGCGCGCCCGGGCGTAGTCCTCCTCCAGATGGCTGTACATGCGCATATCCCGGTAGAGGATCGTCACCTGCGCCTCGGGATTCAAGGCCTTGATGGCCAAGGCATTCTTCACCGCCTCCGCACAGCACACCCGGCTGCAGTAGGGCCGCTCTTCATTCCTCGACCCCACACACTGAACCATGACCACTTCTTTCAGTGCTTTAACTCTGTCCCCGTCTCCGTGGATAAAATCTTCCAACTCCAGCTGGGTGAGGACCCGGCGGTCTTTCCCGTAGAGATATTCTGCCGGCTTGAGCTCTTCTCCTCCAGTGGCAACGATGGTTACTCCATGCTCTATTTCCCGGGTAGATTCGCCTTGCGCCACGGTCAGGCTGGTCTTGAAGTTGCCCACATAACCGGAGAAATCGGTGATCACTGCCCGGGTGAAAACCTGGATCCGGGGATGCCGGGTGACCTTGGCTTTGACCTCTTCCAGATATCTGGGAATGTCCTTCCCATCCAGGGTCGTTTTCAGGTGACGGAGGTTTCCCCCGAGATCACCTTCTTTTTCCACCAGGACGGCTTCAAACCCCTGCTCGGCCAACCCTAAAGCGGCCGTCATTCCGGCTAAGCCTCCCCCGATGACCAGCCCTCGTTTGATCACCCCTTTGGTCAGCTCCTCCAGCGGGCTGATCAGGCGGGCATTGGCCACAGCCATGCGCACCAGGTCCCGGGCTTTCGAGGTCGCTTCCTCTTTCTCGTTCATATGGACCCAGGAGCATTGATCCCGAATGTTGGCCATCTCGAAGAGATACCGGTTGAGACCGGCCTCCCGGATGGTCTCCTGGAAGAGGGGCTCGTGGGTGCGGGGAGAACAGGAGGCTACGATGACCCGGTTCAGCTTATGTTCCTCGACGGCCTTCTTGATCTTTTCCTGCGTGTCCTGGGAGCAGGTGTAGAGATTCTCCTCCGCATAAACAACGTTCCCCAGAGAGGCCGCGTAATCCTTCACCCCGGGAACATTGACCACCCCCCCGATATTATTCCCGCAGCGGCAAACGAAGACGCCGATCCGGGGTTCCTCCCCTTTGACCTCCCTCTGCCCGGGATACTCCTTCCGGGTCACCATTGTTCCCCGGACTTC
>Ga0187770_10001421_pt1 | contig 12677 bp, 8 predicted proteins | sample 0116_SJ02_MP02_2_FD_133154 | JGI IMG/M metagenome (GOLD analysis project Ga0187770, IMG submission 133154) | Tropical peat soil microbial communities from peatlands in Department of Meta, Colombia - 0116_SJ02_MP02_20_MG | ecosystem: Environmental > Terrestrial > Soil > Wetlands > Peat | place...
AAAGCAGGGTGGCTTGATGACTTCAGAGACTACGCATACTCGCAAAAAAGAAAAAACTGAAACCATAAGGTGGCCGAAGGGATTTTAACCCAGATAGCGGTGGAGAAGTCAGCCGCAAATTTCCTTTTTTAAGAACAAACGGTTGTTTAGCCTCAAGCGTGATTCAATAGCTGCGATGTTGGCCGGCTCTAACCTTGCCGATGACTGTTGACATCATTATTTTATATAGCCTTATTACAAAATGTTTTTTGGAGTTAGTTTATGGCTGAAGAAAATGGGGAGGCGCCTAGCCGGCGGCTGATAACAAAGGGAAGATTGGAAGTGGTGATTTTGGTGGAACGGGGGATTTTGAACCGAAATGGGTTCAAACCACACTAACTGACATAGCTGAAACGCCCCAAGTATTAGAAATAGGGGCCTCTTAAAACAACTATAATGCTCGCGCTATTTGAAAAAACAAATTTCCACGTTAACCAAATTTTCAAGTAATCGACCCACCGCTAGAAAAAAAAGCCGCACGGAGAAAATGCTAAGCATACTTCAGATTTACCTCACGTACTCTCTTGAGGTATCAGCATTCGGGATGTTGAAGAGGTAATGCGCTTCTTCAACGCTGGATCTTAAAGATTTTAAAATTAGGTTCCTTTCACGCTTTCTAATGACACTTTCCTGTTCTTCTTTATTCAAGCTAAGCATTAGTTCACTCAGCTCCTTTAAAGCCCTGTCTAAACTCTCTAAAGACATGCTAATCATATTAACAGAATCATCAATTCTTTTCTTTGTTTTTTCATTGCGCACGTTCTTTGACATGCAAGGTCATTTCTTCACAACGAATCTCTAAGCAAGCAGTAATTAAGTATTAGAGTAACATTGTTCTGGTTCTTTTTTCTATACTTCTTTCTGACGTCTAACAGTTACATGCGGTCATGTTCTTCACAACGGAATTCCACATATCCTTGAATGGAAAATAAGCCTCAATTAGGTCAAGAAAAGCGAACTCTGCAACCTGCCTCTTATCTCGCAAAAAACAACCAGGTTTATTTTAATGGCGGAGGCGACAATGGCAATGGATGTCTTGGGTTTACCGTAACCCAAGCAAGCAGTGATTTACGTGACTTTCGAACTGACTCCCTCAGTCACTTGAACGTAAGTTCCAAATGCCCGTTGCAATAGATATACTGATTGAGAAAGCAAAGTTATTCGACTTCGCGTTGACGACAGGGCTACAACTAATGTTGCCAAGAAACCTTCTCTAATCCTTGGAATGCATACGGGGCAGTGCACTCCACGTAACGATGGTAAAGTGATCATAAATTAGTCTAAATACTTTTGCTGAAGACTGTAATTGCGCCTAGCAGAGAAGAAGCGTAAGGCACAGTCAAAGTGGGGTTCGCCACTAGCGTTCCCCCAAACAGAAGCATTGTTAGAAAACGTGGATCTGACCTGCCGAAGAATCGCTCGCACACATTATCCAACGGAAAGTTTAGGAAGCACTGTAAGAATAGCTTTCACCATCTGAGCCAACGGTTGCTTTGTTCAGATATGATTGAAAAGCAAAGTACATTGGCCGCCAGAGGTCGAAGCCAGTACGATTCATCTTGATCAAATTAATAAATCAAGAAGCAGGTGAAACAGCCGCCGACAGCGAGAATTTAATTGACCAAAACTTCGTTGGAAGCAGGAGACGTGACAGGTACACTTGCAGAATCCGTCACTGTACAAGTTATGTTGGTTGAGGCTCCTGCAGCCGTGAAAAGGTAGCTTGAGCTATCTGTTCCGACGGCTGTGCTTCCATCATACCACTGGTAATTAATCATGCCTGAACCGCCCGAGGCGGCGGCAGTGAAATTGACTTGTTGGCCAGAGTACATGGTGAGAGGACCAATAGGCGTAATGCTAACAACTGGAGAAGCACTCACCTCCACGGAAGGCGCTAATGACTGCGGCGAAGTCGCCCCTAAACTGTCAGTGACAGTCACCGCGATCATGGGAGAGCCTGCAGCACTCGCAGAGAAATTAAACGTCGACGATGTCTGACCCGCTTGCGCCAACCCATCTACGTACCACTGATAATAGGAATACATGCCTGAGCCACCTGAAGGAGTAGCAGTAAACGTTTCAGACTGCCCAACATCCATCCACCAAGAAACAGGAGTAATGGAAACGCTTGGAGCAGCGTTGACGGTAACAGCAACTTCATTTGACGTGGCGGTCACGGATACACCTGCACTGTCTGCAACTTGAAGTTCAAAGCTCCAGACACCCACACGCGTCAAGCCTGACGTGACAAAGTTGTAGCTCGACGAAGTGGCTCCGCTAATGGGCGTGTAAGAACCGTCATCGAACTTTGAGAACCATTGGTAGGTGTAAGGAGAACTGCCTGAGGTAATCGCTGTAGAAGTTAATGTGCTTGTCTGGCCTTGATCAACGGTGACATCGTCAACGCTCAAGACTGGAGCGACCAAAGGAGAATTTACCGTAATATAAACCGCATTTGAAACAGAAGTTACAGGAATGGACGCGCTGTCCGTCACCTGACAGGAAATCGAATGTGAAGTTACTTTAGCATAATAATAATAGACCGTGCTGTTAGCGCCAACCGCTACGCCGTCTAAATACCACTGGTAAGATAATGAGCCTGAACCCCCTGTGCAAATAGCACTAAGCATCTGGACCTGACCCGCATCCATTGTGAGAGGACCGGCAGGAGTAATGCTCAAAGTTGGCCCGGCACAGACTCCAACTGTTGCAGGAGCAGACTGAGGTGAAGTGACACCTAAACTGTCGGTAACAGTCACAGTAATCGCGTAAGAACCTGCGGAAGCAGGGACAAAACTAAATGATGGCGAAATCGCGCCCGAGAGAACGGAGCCATTTTCAAACCACTGATAACTTCGATAGTGTCCCGAACCACTAACAGCAGTGGCTGAGAAGGTCTCAGACTGACCGACGTCCATCGTCCACGAAGTAGTCGATACGGAAACTGCTGGGGCAGATGTGACCTCAACTGTTATGTCTGTCGAGTTGATATTTCCGCCATAGTTATCCATCACTTGAAGCATAAAACGCCAGCTGCCCGTAGTTGTAGATGTCGAGGTAGAGAACAGGTAGCTGGTTTCGGTAGCACCCTTAATCGCAGAGAAAGAACTTGCGCCCGGCGCCTTCTGAAGCCACTGATATGAGTATGGACTTGTGCCTTCTGATATTGCGTTGGAAGTTAAGATGATTGTTTGACCTTGTTCAGCCGTGGCTGAAGATGCTGAAACGGTTGGTGTTCCCCAAGAGGGATCGACTATGATGTTGATTTGAGAACCTGTAATTGCAGCTGAAAGAGTATCGGTTGCCGTGATTGACTGAGTGCCAAGGGTGTTCAAAGTAATACTCTTCGAAAATGTGTGAACGCCATTATCTGACGACTGGAACGTATAGTCTGAAGGCAGTACAGCTGCTGCGTCTGATGAAGTAAAATGTACGGTACCACGGTAGCCATTGGCAGTATTGCCGTATTGATCCTTAGCGGTTACCGTAATACTGCTGGCAACACTAGCTAGATCTGGATTAGGGAAACCGGAGACAATCAAAGTCGAAGCAATAGCAGGACGAACAGTAATAGCGCCGCTTGGATTTGATATCGTTCCGCAAGTCACTGTGATTGTTTGTGACCCTGCTGTATAAAGCGTGAAACCTGCAAAGACGTGAGTACCATTGTCCGCTTGAGTGAAGGAGTAAACATTAGAAGATGTATAAGGCAAAGTAGCTTTGTTGTCGCTTGAAGTAAAGTAAACTTCGCCAGTGTAGCCATTTATAACATTGCCGCTAGCATCGTATGCCGTGACTGCGACGCCACCAAAACTCGAACCTGCGGTTTCAGAAGCTGGAACAGTTATTGTGAAGCGATCGAGACTTACCAGATTGAAAGTTGCAGAACCAGAGTTGCCGCTTGCGTCGTTTACGCTTACTGTCTTGCTGCCTATAGAGGATTGTGCAATAAATGTCACTGTGGAAAATGAGCCAGTCGACCCAGTCGCTACATTTTGAGGAGAAGTTGATACAGTTTCTCCCGCAAATTTCACTGTTATTTTTGAGTCGCCAGCGAATCCCTGTCCAGAGACTGTCACAGATGTGTTGTTAAGACCTTCGGTCGGCGTAATATTGATGGAAGGTGTAACAGCGAAATTATCACTTGCGAAGTTAACCTGATCAGTAGCCAAAACGGCTTTGCTGCCTGTTGTGTCTGATGGAACACTAAAAGTCGCCGAGAAACCACCAGCATCGTCCGCAGTAAGTTGTGACGGGTTTGTTGTTAATGGAGTCCCATCAAAGCTGATTCGTAAACTTGAATTTGAAATAAAGTTCGAACCTGTTATCGTGACCATCGTTCCAACTTTGCCGCTTGAAGGGGTCACAGTTATGGAGGGAGCAATGACGGTGAAAGTGGTGTTAACAGAATGGAAATCGGTGTCTACAATCGCAAACGTGTTTTCGCCAGGTTGTGCATCTGCGGGCACAGTGAATGTGGCACCAGGCGGGATATTACCTGACGCATCAGTCGTGGTGAAACCGCTAAGCGTTACCGGTGCGCCATTAAAAGTTGCTGCAAGCGGAGAGTTGGCGACAAAACCGCTTCCTGAAACCGCAACAGTTTGACCTGCAGGGCCGCTTTTGGCGGAAAGACTGATCAACGCGCCGCCAAGTTTAATCGCATCTGCAATTATTGCCCAAGGATAGGAACCGTCAAGAACGCTGTTTACTAGCAGATTGTTTTCGGGTGTAGACGGATTGTAATATTCAGACCAAACTGATCGTCCTGCTCCTTCCGGTGCCTTGCCCAATTCACCTTGTACAGGCAGTAGTTGCGTGAAGCCAACTCCTGGTGTCACTATGGGATTTTGTTCGCCTATTTCTACGGACCCTATGACCAAATCATTTCCACACGTAGTCGTTTTCAAAACGCTTGGTGTTGTTGAACCAGCAGTGCTTAACGCAATCTGCGAATTGCCGTCAAAGGGAGAACTCACGTCGATTCCGCTAATGGCAAACGCATCTGCCGCCCAATAACAGTCATCATACGATACCTTATCGGTGATTGTTATCGCTCCGCTCGAAGGCATTATGGCATACCAAGTTTCCAACAGACCCTTAACTCCACTGGTGGTCTTTGAGGCTGATAATCCTCTCATAACCCAGTTTAAACTTGGAGTCGAGATAGGAGTAGAGGCGACAGCGCTGCAATCAAATTCAGCTGCCATGTACAAAAGATCGTTTGGGTGGGTCGTTGTTAAAGATAATTTCATAGTCGTAGTCCAGCTATAATTAGAGACTGCGTCGTCTATTATCCCTCCTGACGAAGTTTCAACAATTTGATTAGCGCCTGGAGAGGCGGAGATGGTGTTTCCTCTGGCAGTAACAAACCAAAAAGTGAATTGGTCGGAACCTGCAACGCCAGCTATGTTAACTGCGTTGAAGCATTTGGTGATGCTTCCAGGCTGCAGGATGATCGATGTGGCTGAGTTGCCCACCAATGAGCTTGTTGCGTCTTTAACCCATAGCCGCACCAATTGAGCTGGAAGAGGACCTTTATCTTCAATGGAACAACTCACATAAACAATGTTGTTTGCAGTCGCTGTTGTGGAGTCCAGGATTGACAAAGTTTGCAGTTCTGTCGCACGATCAGCAGCCAACTGTGTTACCTGAGCCACCGTATCTTGATAGGAAGTGCTTCGGTTGTTGTAAAAAGTGTAGACGTTGAAAAAAAAGAAAAGAATTACGAGAACAAGGAATATAGTGGCTATTATACCAGAATACGCTTTTCGATTGTGAATTAGTCGGTTGATCTGCTTAGAACGAGAATGAATCGTCGAAGTTCCTCCCGCTTCCTGTCACAACTTGAAAGGTGTAGTAACCGGAACTAAGATCGGACGAAGGTGAAATGGTGAAGTACCCTTCTTCGCCCTTTTCCAGGCAGTTCGACGAAATTGCGGATCCATCGCTTATTCGGTAGAGCTGCCCAATACTATAGGTTCCAATTGGTTGCCCCGTACTGTTCCACAGATATAACCGATCCAAAGTCACTTCATTGCTCAGCCCAGTGTTAATAACATAAACTTTCAACTGATTGTGCGCGATTGAATATGTGGCATATTCAAAGGCTATGCTTTCTTCTATCGCATTTTGGTTGTTACTTACCGTGTTTGAGTATTGGTTGTTGGCGATGTTACCCATTGAGTATGCCCAATAAAGAACTGCTATGCCTGCGGCAATTACGCCTGCGGTTATAATCATAGTGGTTAGCGCTACGCTTACCGCTCGTTTGCTAGATATCAGTTTAAGTATCGGTTTAACCAGTTTTGAACGTTTTATTTTTTCTAGGCGCGTTTTAACCAAAGCCTCCAGCTATAGGTTTTATTAAGAGATTAGCTATCGGAAGCAGTATCAAACCCAAGGTGAGGAGTATTGCCGCGTGTTTGAAACCAGCGGAAGTTTCGCATGAACCTATCTTCCCCGTAACCAAACCTATCAAGAAAACTTGAAACATTAACGGCGGCAATATCAGAGTCGTAACCGGTGCGAAGGGAATTGTTTGGTTGCTGTAGGAACCCATAACGGTTCCGCTAAAGCCCAAGAAGATTATGGTTGAGAATAAGAGGATGCCAGTGCCAATATAAGGCATGAAAACTAATGGGCGGAGACTTTGATTTTTCTCTTTTTCTAGAGAAGAAAGCGTCTCGCTGAAGTGAGTTAATGTTTCAAGGGTTTCGGGCGTACCTCCTCCGACTGCAATAGCGTCTACCAAAAGGTAGACGTTGATGAGAGCAATCCAGGATTTTATTTTTTCCTTAAAAGTTGCATAAATCGTTCCGAACGGTAATCCCCACTGGATTTGTATTGAGGCCGTTTGCAGAATCGGAGAGAACCTTCCGTAGTTTCGGCCTGACAGGTTTTCCACGCAGCTTTCTGGCGAGGCCCCTGTTTTGCGGGTTTCCGTTAGGTCCCTCATAAAAGCAGAGGTATCACTTTCTATGTCTTTTCCTTTTCTGGCGTAATAACTGTGAGCTATGGCTGCTGGTATTGATCCTATTAAAAGCGATATTCCCATGCCTAAGGCGGCATTATAGCCTATTGGCAAATAGAGGGCTGTTCTAAGCCAAACTACAAAGCTCATAAAGGGTGCGGCAACTGAGAGAGCGAGTTGGGGTGCGGCGAATGGAACAAACATTGTGATGATTAAGAAGATTGTAAACGGAAGTGTTGCAAAAAAGACTTTATACGTTCTCCAATCGTTAATTGGGTGGTTGAGCTGCTGAGAATCAGAGAGATAAATGAAGAGCATCGAGACTAAGGGAACTATGATGTATCCATAAATCAGGAAGGCGTTTGCGGATAAGGTGCCATGCCAGTATTGTTGCAGGGATAGTGTGGTCATGAACATTATCGTGAGAGTTAATGTCATAAGTATGCCTATGGTGATGTAAGTTTCCATGAGAGTACCGGCTCTTTCGCCGAATGACTTGACTTTCACGGCTAGATCTTTGAACATCATTTCGGTGCGAACGACAAGAAAATGTACGACGTCGCCTCCAGTTCTGAGAGTGGATGTGTAGCCGAACATAAGATCTTTGTATTCCTTTGAAGGAAGATTTTTGGCTGATTTTTCTATTGCAGAAATAGGATCCAAACCTTTTACTTGAACATCGATTTCGATATCGTTAACCGCTTTTGAGATGTTAGGAAGCAAAGTGCAGTCCTTGAGTTTTCTCAAACTCTCATAAGGAGACAACCCCCCCGTCGCCATCACGCTGACGTAAGTTCCAGCGAAAGGAATCTCTAAATCAAGTTTTTGCGCCCGATCCTCGGCAGCCACCTTCGGAATAGCATATCCCAGAAGTATTACCAAGAGAGGAGCCGGCGCAAGGAAAATTAGTTTGGCGAAAATTACTACAGATGCGGTAAGGATAACTGAAAGAATGAAAATAAGCCCGACTACGGAAAAGTATGCTTGTGGATAGATTCTGAATCCTGCATCTTCCAAGGTTTTTTCCAGTTTCACGCGACTGTTAGAATAGAATACCTTCGCCAATGATCTGCCTATCCAGTTGAAATACTGGTAGCTGAAACTTGCAAACGAAAACTGGGTCCTTGCCGTTTTCACGTTGCCACCTCAATTTCCTTTTTGACAACTGGGGGAAATTGGTTTTCTTGGTAGTAATTTGTAATGTGTTTAGCCAACTCAACATTTTTGCTAATGCCTTCAGTCCTGAGGTTTTTTATGAATTTGGTTCGTGCTTCAAGCTCTGAAAAGACTTCGTCCATCGATGCGCCGTGTCTCGCGGCAATTTTCTTAAGAAGATTACTCCTACTGAGCTGTACAGTGAAAGTATCTAGGGTTGGATTCCAGGAACTTATTGTTTGGTACTTCTCGTAATCTTGTACTTCCATGATCGATTTGATCCTTCTTCCGAATGTCATGCCTCCGGCGACCGATTTTGGAAGTTGAACTCTTTCCAAAAGGGCCGCTACGTTTATCAGCGGAATGTAAGTTGCGGCTACATTCATTGGAGGACTGGTCAGTCTTTTGACGCTGTAGTCTAGGCTTTCAGCATGAAGTGTTGTCAATCCTCCATGGCCAGTGGCTAATGCCTGAAAAAGTACGAATGCTTCTTCGCCTCTTATTTCTCCGACGACTATGTAATCTGGCCTATATCTTAGAGAAGTTTTTACCAAATCATAAAGGGAAACTTCCCCTGTTTTCATTATGCCCAGCCCATAGCTCTCCCTTGCCACCAGCTGAACCCAATTCTCATGTTGAAGGTTTAACTCTGGGATTTCTTCGACTGTAACTATTTTCATTGAAGGCTTAATGAGAGTTGCAAGCGCGTTCAGAGTGCTTGTTTTTCCCGCGCCTGTGCCGCCCATTATCGCAATGGTCATTCTATTTTCTATGAGAAGCCAGAAGTATGCCGCGATCTTCTCGTTCAAGGTGCCCATTTCCACCAGGTCTACGATGGAGAAAGGTTCCTCTCGAAATCTTCTTATGCTAAATGACCCGCCTTTTGGTGAGACCTCACGCTTAAAGGTCGCCGCAAACCTGTCTTTCCGAGGAAGCATCGCATCTAAAAGTGGAAAAGCCGTTGAGATATGCTTGTTCGCCATGTGAGTCAATTTTACAATAAGATTGTCCAACGTGATTTCATCGGTGAAAATCAGATTTGTAGGCATGCTCTCGTATTTTCTGTGCCACACATATACCGGCAATCCAATGCCATTAACCGACAAGTCCTCTATCATTGGATCATTCATTATGACATCGATGTCCCCGAAGCCAATCAGGTTTCTACGAAGGTAATACTTAATTTTGGACCATGATTCCTCGCTTATTTTTTTGCTTAGTCCATACTTTTTGGCTAGTCTCCGGGCTTCCGCTTCAATATGAGACTTAGGATTAACTTCGTTCTTCGGAGGCTCCAGTTCCTTGCTTATGATTTCCAAGAGAATTTGTAATTGTTCTCTCTCAGTTTCTGAGGGTTGAACTTCATTTATGAAGTAGGCTTTCCCGCCACCCAGTTCCTTAAGCGACGCTATCGTGATTTTTGAGAACGGAGGAACTACATCGTATGTTTCTGTGGTTTCTGCATCTGGCGGCAATTGAGCGAAACTAGTCGTTGTTTTCGCGGGGATTTGTTTCTTCGCAAAGAAACTAGAAAACAGCTTTTTTTCACTCGTCTTTTCGGGCTTTGAAGGCTCAGGTTCAGCAGTTGGGCCATTAGATCCAAAACTAGGTTGAATTTCAACGCTTTCTGCAGACCTTTCTTGTATAGGTGATTTTGGCTCATCCAAACCCGCTGATGCAGCTTTGCTTTCCTCAGGGGTTTCGGGCTTGCCGCTTTCAACTTGAACCGGTTCATCATTTCCAGAAGCTTTCGATGAAGGGTTATTCTGATCTGTCGAGGTGTCTTCTACGTTCGAATTTCCAGTCTGGTGCTGCTCGGACTCTTTCGTGAACGCAACCTCAACTGCTTCGTCATTTCTCGCAGTTTTTGGCAAGCGCCAAAACTTTAGGCGTTCAGTTAATCGAACAGTTCCACTTGTCTTTCTTTTCTGTTCATCCATTCTCTGTTTCTCCGTTAAATTCTGACTAATTTAAGATACAAAAAACTTTGGAGATTCAATATAGGCGATGATGTATCAAGGTAGCACGAGAACATCGGGATATTGATTTCCAGCAGCAGTTTGGATCATAAGGTTAACATTCATTCCGGACACAAAGCTAGGATCCGTCACGTAAACGTAGCCTTTGAGAGTTCCGCCTGGGGCGATTGGAGTTGTTGCAGTGAGGTTCGAAATAGCAGCTTTGTAGGCCGACAGAGGTTCACCATTAAGGAATATAGTGTTAGGATCAACCGTTGCTGTGGCAGTTCCAGTATTTTTGAGAGCAAAATTAATTGTATAGCTAGTTGAAGCTCCGGTGACATATGCGTCTGTATACGAAAGTTTTTCAAATCGAGTGAATGATGTACCAATACCCATTGCCCAATAAGCAACAGCGATGGCCATGACAATAGCGATAGCAACTATGATGATAGTGGCAATAACTGTGCTTATACCTTTACTGCTTTTCCGAAAGCTTATTTTCACTCATTTTCACCTCCTCTCAACCAAAAGTGGCGAGCTTAAGCATAGCAATTATGATCTCGGCATTTCATGAATAAAAAGTCCCACGAAACAAGATTATAGAACATTGTTACAGAAGAAAAGACCGACTTAGGATTTGCTTTGATGCTGGAACCGCAAAATGGCGCTATGACAAATGAGAACAAGTAGCTTGCAGGAAATAAAAACAGTAAATGCGACGAAGGCAATATTTTAAATTCTGTTTTTCCATTAGTAATCCATTTATCATCAGAATCAAGACATTGATTGAAGCGTGGGTATACTATGGTCGAAAAGAAATTCATTAAGCGGCTCATTAAAATCTCCTGCGCCGTCCAAGGAGTGAACGCAATGGTAGACGGTATCTTATGGTTTGTCTCTGGCTTCCATGTGCCTTCGCTAGTTGTCTCCATACTTATCGTCTGCTACTCCGCTATCCTTCTTGCATATGATAGATTATAACCGCCTTTGTTCAGCTGGATCTGGCAGAGGTTTTTTCTTTGCAGTGTAACTCGTTGATCGAAATCGAGGATTTTCTACGATAAATGCATAAAAGTTCCTGTTTTGCGATAAGTCTTAAGGCGATGTGCTTTGACGCTCAAATATTGGCTCAATTGTGCGTTTTTTACGCAAGACTTTTAAGAGAATATGTATAACATATATACATTTGAGGGGATGAGGATTGGAGATTGTAGCGGAAAATCGGAATCTACTCAGAACAGACGCTGTGGCAAAGCCGTCGCTTGCTTCGATCTCCATGAGTCGAAATCTTAAAGATGCCAGTTGACTTGTGAGTGGGAAGCCTTATTGACGACCATAACAGCACGAAGTAGAGACAGACCAAAAAGAAGAGACAAACTAATTATCATGACGGAAATCATAGGAATCGCTGTGAAAGGCGCATCGAAAACCCAAATCATGTACAAGGCGAATTTAAGTTTTTGCCAACTTAAGCGATACCTTACTCTTCTCTTGAATCAAAGTCTTCTGAAGAAATCAGAGTTCGCCGGAAGAGATATCTATAAAGCCACTCCAAAAGGCATCAAGTTCATGCAGAGACAGCAACAAATAATAGACCTTATAAGCGATAAGCCGCCCAGAAACTGTGTAAAACCTTTCACCTTCAACCGCAAAGTTAACGCGTGGCTTATATCCTCAAATCGATATAAATGTGCATATTCAAAAACTCACTTAAATGCTAACCAACGATTTGACCAAGCCGCAAAGGTTTAACAAAAATGGTTGGTCTTTCCAAAAATCAGAGAAAAATCATAGAAGTTCTCCAGATTAAACCAGATATGACGACAAAAGAAATCGCAGAGTTAACTCTCGGCAGAATTGTGCCATACAAATCTAAAGACTTCGCTTCATTCTACCGTAGCCTCATTTCCTTAGAACGTAAAGGCCGCATTCAAAGAGTCCACGTTAAACTCAGATGGCGCTTGGCAACCGAAAAGAAAAATGAAAGCCCTCAGCTCAAGTAATCAACTCGTAGTTCGCGCTACAGACAAAATATGCATCATAACATTTTCTACGACAGTTCCACCTTAGAAAGCACTGAGTTCGTGACATCCAGATTTTCCTCAGATTATGAGATTTCTTGGCACCTTGATCGTTTAAGGGAGACCCTTCCTGGCCTTGCCTTAGGTGTCATCGTCCCGCGCACGATACGATAATGAGTCAAATTCGTAGCGGACCACAAAAGGCGTCATGACGAGAAGTTACTCGATGAAACTATTGATAAAAAAAGACATGCAAAGGCAGAATAGTTGATTTAGTGGCGATCATTGAATTGTTGGTCGTAATCAGCCCAGCGGACCTGAAACTTTCTGGTTTAAGTCTCTATGGGATTTGAACCAAAATTCGATCAAGCGCAATTTGAGCTCTTTTAGTTTCAAACTGCGATCTGGACCGGGGGGGATTTGAACCCCCGACCTCTTGAGTGCAAGTCAAGCGTTCATACCAACTGAACTACCGGCCCACGCCTTTTCCCATTGATTAACAACTCAACGATATTTAGCTTTTGTTTG
>Ga0187770_10001422_pt1 | contig 12669 bp, 12 predicted proteins | sample 0116_SJ02_MP02_2_FD_133154 | JGI IMG/M metagenome (GOLD analysis project Ga0187770, IMG submission 133154) | Tropical peat soil microbial communities from peatlands in Department of Meta, Colombia - 0116_SJ02_MP02_20_MG | ecosystem: Environmental > Terrestrial > Soil > Wetlands > Peat | place...
CACGCGCGGGCGCGTACTGGTGGACGGCAACGACCTGACGGCTATGAGCGACGCGGAGCGCACCAAGCTGCGGCGCGGCAAAATCGGCTTTGTATTCCAGCGCTTCAATCTGCTGCCGGCGCTTGATGCCCGCGGAAATATCGCCCTAGCGCAGCACATCCACGGCAACGGCTTCGATCCGCACCGGTTCGAGGTGGTCACCCGCATGCTGAGCCTTACCGAGCGCCTGCACCACAAACCCGCGGAACTCTCCGGCGGCGAACAACAGCGTGTGGCGATAGCGCGGGCGATCATCAACGAGCCGAAAATCCTGCTGGCCGATGAGCCCACGGGCAGCCTGGATACGAAGAATTCCGAGCTGGTGCTGGGCATGCTGCGGCAGTTGAACCGCGACCTGGACCAGACCGTGGTTATGATTACCCACAATCCGGAGGCCGCCGCCTACGGAAACCGCATCGTGCACATGCGCGACGGACAGATTGTGGACGGTGTGGTGGAGGGCTGAGGTGCGCCGGCTGCTGAGCCGCATTTTCTTCTGGAACTTCGAGCGCGGGACGCTGGCGTATGACTTGATGGTCCTGGGGATTGTGGGCTTCGTGTTTCTGTCGCCGCGGCAGTGGTTCCACGACCAGCCGGAGTCCGGGGGGGCCACGGCCGCCTCCGCGCAAGTGCCCTGCCAAGCGGACCCAGCCAATCCACGCCTCTTCCACTGCCGGGTCAATGCCGCGTTGCTGGCACCTCCGCAAGCCTCTCCGCAATTGCAGCAGAAAGCGCATAACGTGCTGATGCGCAGCGCGACTTCGCTCAAGGACCGCCCGTTTCAAATCGTGCGCATCGAGCCGGTGCTGGCTGGCGATGGGGGCGTGCTCTATTACGAGGTCGCCGTCCAGCAGTAGCTTCCGGACTGCCCTGCAGCCACTTAAACCTCCTGTGGTAGGATGAGCCCCTGGTGAAGGAATCTCTCATTCGCCTCTGCGCCCGCCGTACCGGATTGCGCCTCCGCATGGCCGCCTGGCTGAGCGTTCATTTGGCAGTGGCAACTCCATTCTTCGGATTGGCCGCAGCGGACCACCGTGCGGAGGGGCAGTCCCGCACGAAGTGGACCACAGAAGGGGTACTGCGCGAACTGGACGAAGCGGCGAAGAAGTTTCACAGCGTGACCGCGGACGTGGAGCGCACTACGGTAACTGTGGCGGTGGACGATCGTTCCACAGAATCGGGAAAGATTTTCCTGCGCTCGGATGGGAAGATGCGCATCGAGCTGGCCAAGCCGGATCAGCGCACCATTTTGCGCAATGGCGACAAGGTGTGGCACTACCTGCCCAAGGCCAAGCGCGTCGAGGAGTACGACCTGGGAAAGCACGCGGGCCTGGCGGATTCCGTGCTGTCGCTGGGGCTGGGCTCTTCGGGGGGTTCGCTCAAGAAGCAATATCTGGTGACGGTTCTGGGCGAAGAGACCGTGGAGAAGAGCAAGACCGTGGTGCTCGAGCTGGTACCCAAAGACGAGAAGTTCCGTAATCAAATTGCGCGCATCCAGCTCTGGGTGGACACCAGCAACTGGCTTTCGATTCAGCAGAAATTGTTCGAAACCGGCTCCGGCGACTACATCGTCATCGTGTACCGGAACATCGTGACCAACGCTAAGCTGGCCGAGAATGATTTCAAACCGCACTGGCCGAAAGACGTCACCGTAGTGAAACCCCAGGCGACCGCGCCGGACTCCAAATAGGCGGGCGTCCCCGGATGCTCCAACTGAATTAACTTGCGCGGGTGGCAGCGAGTTTTTCCGTTGCCAGCAAGGCGCGCTTGCGCTGGAGGCCCCAGCGGTAGCCGGTCAGGCTGCCGTTTTTCCCGACCACGCGGTGGCAGGGCACCACGACGGAAATGGAATTCGTGGCGCAGGCGCGGGCCACTGCGCGCACCGCCTCCGGGCGGCCAATGCGCCGCGCGATTTCGGAGTAGGTGCGCGTCTGGCCTGCCGGGATGCGCTGCAGCTCCTGCCAGACACGGCGCTGGAAAGCGGTGCCCCGGATATCCAGCGGAATTTCTCGAGCCTCCGGACGCGCGCGCATGCGCTCCACGACCCCGCGCACCCACGCCCCCAGGCCCTGGGGGTCCTTGCGCAACTCCGCCCTGGGGAAATCGTGGGCCAGCTCGCAGACCAGTTCCGCCTCCGGTTTGCCCAGCATGACGGCGCATACGCCGCGCTCGGTGGCGCCCACCAGCAGGCGGCCCAGCGGCGAATCCACCACGGCGTAGCGAATGTGCAGCCCGGGCGCGCCGCGCAAGAAACTTCCGGGCGTCATTCCCAGTTGGGTTGCGGCGCGTTCATACAGCCGGCTCGAAGAGCCGTATCCAGCGTCGTAGAGTGCCGAAGTCACGTTTCCTCCTTTGCGCACACTGCATTTGAAGTGGCGGAGCCGCACCGCATCCGCGTACTGACGTGGAGTGATTCCCAGCACGCGGCGGAACAGGCGGTGCAGGCGATGCGGACTCACACCGAACCGGCGGCCGAGCGCGGCAAGTGTGGGCCGCTCTCCGTCCGTAGCGTCCTCCGCCGCCACGCCGGAAAGAACACTTTGCTCAATCCCCCGGCAAAGGCGCTCGATCAAGGCGCGCTCGGAGGCGCCCAGCGCAGCCGCGCGGCCCAGGCAACGCGCGCAGGGCCTAAATCCCTGGCGCAAGGCGTCTCCTGGTGAACTGAAAAACGCGACGTTGCGAGGAGCAGGACGGCGTGCGGGGCAACTCGGCCGGCAAAAGACTCCTGTGGTGCGCACGGCAAAGACGAACTTGCCGTCATAGGCGGAATCGCGCGCTGCCACGGCGCGCCACCAGCGGCGCCAGGCTCGGCCGGCGAATCTGGCCGAGGCAACCGAACTCTGCGTGCTCGGTGAGAACACTGCCGTCGCGGCGGTGCTGTTCATGCCCTCACAATAAAACGCCGCCGCCCCCCAGGCTATCCGAATTTTGCGAGCAAACAACCCGGGGCGCGCGGCGCAGGGCCGGACGGACCGCCGGAACAAATCCCGGAACGAACCCCGCCCCGACACGTCGGGGCGGGCTACAGCTACCGCTTTGTGATGGTGGTTGTGGGGAAGTGAGCGCACGGGGATGGGATAGAATAGCGCCGACGATGCCAGAAGCTGGGATTTTCCGCGATCTGCTGCTGCTGCTGGGACTCGCCACTGTGATGTCGTTCCTGATGCGGCGGCTCAGCCAGTCCACCGTGGTGGGGTATCTGCTCACCGGGCTGGTGGCGGGGCCGACGGGACTGCGGCTGATTTCCAACACGGAAACTGTGGAGCACCTCGCCGAGTTCGGCGTGGCCCTGCTGCTCTTCACCGTGGGGCTAGAATTTTCCCTGGAGCGGCTGGCACGCATGAAGCAAATCGCCGTGGGCGGGGGGAGCCTGCAGCTCGCGGGGACCCTTGTGCTCACCATGGTTGTGCTGATGGTTTCCGGAGTTTCTGCCGGCGACGCTTTGTTCTGGGGATTCCTGGTGGCGGTCAGCAGCACAGCCATCGTGATGAAGCTGCTCGAGGAGCGGCTGGAGATCGAGACTCTGCCGGGCCGCATCAGCCTGGGCATCCTGCTGTTTCAAGACCTGTGCGTGGTGCCGATGATGGCGCTGGTGCCGGTGTTGGCCGCGCGGCAGACGGCCCAGGTTGTTCATGTGGCCCTCGCGCTCGGAAAATCGCTGGCCGTGGTGGCGGCCATCGTGGTGAGCGCCCGCTACCTCTTTCCCCGGTTGCTGCGCGCGGTGGCCGGAGTGCGCAGCCGCGAGGTGTTTGTCATCGCCACTTTGTTCTTTACCCTGGGCACGGCCTGGGGAGCGGCGCAATTGGGGCTCTCGCTGGCTCTGGGGGCTTTCATCGCCGGCGTGGTAATCAGTGAATCGGAGTACGCGCACCAGGCCATGGCGGCGATCATCCCGTTCCGCGACAGCCTCTCTTCGCTCTTCTTCGTAACCATCGGCATGCTGATCGACCTGCGCTACGCGGCCACCCATGCCGGGGTGGTGCTGGGAGTGACGGCGGCGATTCTGGCGGTGAAAATTCTGGCCGGGGGCGCCGCGGTGCGCATCATGGGATTCCCGGCCCGGCTCGCTGTAGTCTGCGGCCTGGCTGTTGCCCAGGTGGGTGAGTTTTCCTTCGTGCTCCTGCGCGAAGGCGCGCACCGGGGCATGATCTCTCCGGCCTTCTACCAGGTGTTTCTGGCAGCCGCGGTGCTCACCCTGGCAGGGACGCCCGGGCTGGTGGCGGCGGGCCCGCGCGTCTCGCGCTGGTTTGGCCGCCAGGGCGCCGTGCCGGGCGAGGCGGAAGATCCGCAGGCGGAAGCTCCGCTCGCCGACCATGTGATTGTGTGCGGGTACGGTGAAAACGGCCGGCGCCTGGCCCGCCTGCTGCGCGACAACAATCTGCCTTACGTGATCATTGATGTGAATTCACGGGCGGTGCGCCGCGCGCGTTCGGCCGGGGAGAAAATCTATTTCGGCGACATTTCCAGCCCGGAAATTCTCGCTCGTGCCGGGGCCAGCCGGGCGCGCGCCGTGGTGTTTGCCGTTTCCGATCCGGCGATTCTGCCGCTGGCCATCTCGCACGCTCGGCATCTGAACCCGGAGATCCACATCATCGCCCGGTTGAAGCGCATCGCCGACGCGGTCGAGCTGCGCAAAGCCGGGGCCACGGACGTGGTGGCGGAGGAGATTGAAGCCTGGATGGAAATCGCCCTGCGCGTCCTGCGCATTTTCGGGATGCCGCGCGAAGCGCTGGCGGAACAGATTGGGGCGTTGCGGGCCGCGGATTACGACGCGCAGCGCATTCTGCCGCTGCCCGGCCAGCCGCTCCGCCATCTGTGGCACCTGCTGCCGGAGGTGGACCTGGAGACGTTTGTGGTGCTTCCGGGATCACCGCTCACCGGGATGCAACTTCGCGAGGTGGATTTACGGAACCGGAGCGGGGCGGTAGTCGTGGCGTTGGTCAGGCCGCGCGAGGTGCTCTACAATCCCGCCCCCAACACCACACTCGCCGATGGCGACCAGCTTGTGTTGATGGGCTCGCGCCTGCAACTCGCAGCGGCCAACGAGGCGCTCGAGGAAACCCATTCGGGCGGAGCGATCCACTCGCAGGATGCTGAAAAGGCTTGAGTTAGCTGTAACCGCAGTGTTCTCTTGTGCTTCTTTCCCGGTTGCCAGCGGCCCTGCTGATCCACGCTGTTGCCCGTTAGGACACCAACCCCCCAGGCTGGATTGACCCTCCGCGGGGATCGCAGCATAGTCGCTTTTCTCTTGGGGGATCCTCCGATTGGGGCAGGCTATGGGCGGGAAACCGAAGCCGAGACCGTTTGTGTCACCGGACACGTTCGAGCGCCGCCAACCGGCAAGCCGTTCGCCACACCCGATTTCCTTGCAAGCGCCCACCACACAACATTTCCTGAATGTTCCCACGCATGCCGTGGGCGTGCTGGGAAACCGCCGCAACTGCGCGCGGGCCTTCTTGCGGCTTCCCCTGCGTCTGACCGGAGTGAACGGCGTGGAGCTGGAATTCCCCATTCCGCTGGAGACGCGGGATATCAGCGCCAGCGGCGTCTTCTTCCATTCCCCGCAGCGCATCGAGCCGGGCACGGCGATTGCCATGGAGGTGGCGCTGACCGATCGCCCGCTGGGCATGGGCTCCGTGCGCATGTCCACTTCGGCGCGTGTGGTGCGGATCGAGGCGGAAGACCTGCGCGGCTGGTATGGGCTGGCTGTGTGCTTTGACCATTATGAGTTCCGCCGCGACGAATCGCTTCCGCCGCGCTTCCGCTGACGCCCCGGCTGCCTTCCTCCGCCTGTAGTGCCTCGAACTGGAAAGCCGGGCATCCGCAGCGGGATTCGTCCTGTATAATTGACACGCACAGGGCCGTATGTTATTTACGTGCGCCTTTGTGACTTATACCGCCGGATGCGCGGACTGACCCAACGCATAGAGGTCACACTCGACACGCTGCTCGAAAGTGTGGACCTGGCTGAAGACATCACCCTGCGCGTTGCTGAAATCGTCGGCTTCGACGAGGAGCAGCGGTACCGCATCGGCATGTCGGTCCGCGAAGCTGTGATCAACGCTTACGAATACGGCAACGTGCATGACCGCTCCCGCCATATTTATCTGTTCTTTGAGCTGCTTTCCGCTGAACTGGTCATCCGCGTCCGGGACCAGGGTGCGGGGTTCCGGCTGGAAGATGTGCCGGATCCGCTGTCGGAGGAGAACCTGCTGAAGACGTCGGGCCGCGGCCTGTTTCTGATCCGGGCGTTCATGGATCAGCTCGAGGTGACCTATGCTCCGGCCGGCGGCGCCGAGGTCATCATGACCAAGCGCCTGCCCCCCGCGCAGTCTCAGCCGTCCGTCGGAGCTTCTGAAGGATGAGGCGATGAACCTGCGAGCCACCCAACGCGATCTCGGGGACACCACGGTGGTGGACATCAGCGGACGGATCACCCTGGGAGAGGGCAGCGCGCTGCTGCGCACCATGGTGCGGCAGCTTCTGGAGACAGGACGCAGATATATCGTGCTCAATCTCGCGGACGTCTCCTATATCGACAGCTCCGGGATCGGCGAACTGGTGAGCAGCTTCACCGCAGTAAAGAAAGAGGGCGGGGAACTGAAGCTCCTCCACCTCACCAAGAAAGTCCACGACCTGCTGCTGATCACCAAACTCTTCACCGTTTTCGACGTGCACAACGACGAAGAGAAAGCCATCGCCAGCTTCTCCCGATAGTCCCACGAACCTCCCGCGGCTTGGACTTGCCCAAAGGATTCTGCGGCGGAAGGGCGCCGCGGTCGCGGAGTGCCCCGCCACAAAATGGAATTCGGACGGACCAGCGCTACTTTTTAGCGGCAGCCCGGAGCATCGCTTCGCGTTTGGCTTTGAACTCCGCGCCGGGCTTCCATGCGGGCATCCTCGGATCGTTGGCGACTCGGTAGCCCACCAGGAAATAGAGTTGCATGTCTTCGACCGCCCCGGAGAAATCCCAGTCGGGCTTCACCTTGTCGGAAGGCTTGTGGTAATCCTCGCGCGTGAAACGCTCGCGCTGCTGCATGCCCCAGCCCTCGGGCCGGCCGATGTAATCCACGCCCCTGTCGGGATCGAACGCTGGAACCCCTTCGTGGACGAAGTTAAAGTGGTCGGAACGGTAGAAGAATCCCTTTTCCGGTTCCGGGTCAGGCTTGACGGTGCGGCCCTGCTCGCGGGCCGCAGCATCCACCACCTCGTCCAGGGTCGAGCTGCCCCGGCCAATCATTACGATGTCGCGCGTGCGGCCCAGGGCGTTCATTACGTCCATATTGATGTTCGCCGTGGTTTGCGCCAACGGATAGAGTGGATGCAGGGCATAGTACTGCGAGCCCAGGAGGCCTTGCTCCTCCGCAGTAACGGAAAGAAAGAGAATCGAGCGCCGCGGCGGCACTTGGAGCTGCTTGTAAGCCCGGGCAATTTCGATGAGCGCGCCGGTGCCGGAAGCGTTATCGAGCGCCCCGTGGTAAATCTTGTCGCCGTTCACCGCCGGGCCGATGCCGAAGTGGTCCCAGTGGGCCGTGTAAATGACAAACTCCTTGTTCAGCTTGGGGTCGCTCCCGGTCAGCTTGGCGATCACGTTGGTGGAGCTGACGCTCCGCAGCGTGTTGTGGATGTGGATCTGCCCGCGCAGGCCCAAAGGGATGGGACGGAAATCGGAGCCGAGAGCCGCTTTTTTCAGCTCCGCGAAATCCTTTCCCGCCATTTTGAATAGTTTTTGGGCAGCGTCCTGTGTAATCCAGCCCTCCACGGCGGCGCGGCCCATGTTTTTGTCGGCGCTGGCGAGATCCATTTGTTCGCCACTTTTGAGCGCGACGACCGCCCAGGGATAGCCGGCCGGTCCGGTTTCGTGGACGATCAAGCAGCCCGCGGCGCCCAGTTCTGCGGCCTTTTCGTACTTGTAGGTCCAGCGGCCGTAATACTTCATGGCCTTGCCGCCGAATAGCGAGGGATCTTCGTAGCCGGGATGATTTACAAGGACGATCAGCAGTTTGCCCTTCAGGTCGGCGCCCTTGATGTCGTCCCAGTGGAACTCGGGGGCGGTGATTTGGTAGCCGGCAAAAACTGCCTCCGCGTCCACGGAAACGTCTTCGACAGCGCGCTTGGTCCAGGCCACGAAATCGTCACGGAAGGCCAGGGTGGCAGGTTTCGCAGTGCGGCCCCCGCCGGTGAAGGTGAGCCCCATCGCTGGATCCGGCGTGATGCCTACGAGCGGAACTTTTTGCTCGTAAGTCCCGTCCGGGTTTCCCGACTCAAGCGAGAGCGCGCGGAACTGATCTTCGAGATACTTGACGGTGAGCTGCTCGCCTTTGGTGCCGGGCGCGCGACCTTCAAATTCATCCGAAGCCAGCGTGCGGATGTGGGCGAGCAGTGCCGGGCCGGTGAAGCTCTTGAGCGCGGCTTCCGGAGGGCTGGGCTCGGGTACGGTCGCACAGGCGGCCAGGCAGAGAAGGCCGGCAAGGGCAATCATCCTCCCGCCGCGCAGGCGTAGCTGGGGAAGCGTCATGCGCGCGTCTCCTTCGGGCCAGACGGCAACGTTGAGGCGCATCTTACAGCGCCGTGCTCTGGATGACCAGAGCTTTACCCTGCCCCTTCAGCCCGCGCTCCGGCAGCCTCTTTTGACAAGTGGTTTGCAAAGCGCAGCGGACCGCTGGAGAATGGCGGTGTGTTCCAGCCGGGACAAATGGTGCGCGTGAATCTGGCCGGCCTGCGCGTGAAGAACGTCACCTTTCAGGCTGCGGTGACGGATGCCGTGGGGCACATCGTACGGCAAACCTCAGAGAATCCGCCGGCGTTTCTGGTGCGGCTCTTGTTTTCCTTCCGCGGTGTGGACGAGGTAGAAGTGCCTGCGGAACGAATCAAACCCGGTTCCTAGTCCGTGCGCCGCAGCCATCCCGCGATACAATGGTGTTTGCCGCGGAGGCGCGGATGATCCATCACTTCGTGTTTCACAACGACCGGCTGGTTCCCATCGAGCAGGCCCGGCTTACGCCCGGGCAGGCCGGGCTGCTCAACGGTTGGGGGCTGTTTACCACTCTGCGCGTGGCCGGGAGTGAGCCGTTTGCTTTTGAGCGGCACTGGCGGCGGCTGGAGAAGGACGCCGAGCGGGTGCGGCTCCCCATGCCGTACGCGGCGGATTTTGTGCGGCGACGGCTGGCAGAGGTGATTGCCGCCAACGAGGTGCGAGAAGGCACCGCACGCATCTACCTTGTTTACAACCGCGTGGGCTTCTGGACCAGTGGAGAAGCATTTCCGGACGTGGACCTGATTCTTTACACCGCCGGGCTGCCTCCGTATCGCGAGCCGGTGCGTTTGGCGCTGCGTCCCCACGGGCGGTTTTCCGCCTCGCCGCTGTGCAGCGTGAAGACCACTGCGTGGCTGAACAATGTCTGGCACCTGGCGGAAGCGCAGAAGGCCGGCTACGACGAGGTGGTGTTGCTCAATGAGCGCGGAGAGGTGGCGGAGTGCACCGCGGCAAATGTTTTCGCGGTGCAGGGCGGCCGGGTACACACGCCGCCGCTCCGTTCCGGCTGCCTCGAAGGCATCACCCGCAGCGTGCTGCTGGAGCTCGCGCCCCAACTGGGCATTCCGATGGAGGAGCGCACGTTTTTTCCCGAAGATCTGCGCCGCGCGGAGGAGGTGTTCATTTCCTCCACGAACCGCAACCTGCTGGGCGTGGGCTCGATTGAAAAACACACGTTTGCCGGTGCGCCCGGCCCCATCACCCGGCGGCTGGAAGAGGCCTTTGCCGCTTACGTCGCCGAGTATGTGGCGCGGCAAGCCACGGCCCCGGCAAGACGCTGAAACCCGCCGCCTCCGCCATGACCCAGCGCGTGTACAACTTTGCTGCCGGACCGGGCGCGCTGCCGCTGCCCGTCTTGGAAGAAATCCAGCGCGACCTGGTAGCGCATCCGGAGCTGGGCGCTTCGGTGCTCGAGGCCAGCCACCGGTCGAAGTGGTTCGACGGCGTGCTGGCGGCCGCGGAATACAATCTGCGCACGCTGCTGCGCATTCCGATGGAGTTTGCCGTTCTCTTCCTCCAAGGCGGCGCATCGCTCCAGTTCGACATGGTTCCCATGAACTTTCTGCGCCGTGACGGGCCGGCGGCCGATTACGTGGTTACCGGAAGTTGGGGGGAGAAGGCGCTGGGGGAGGCGGTGCGCGTGGCCGGCGCGGAAGCGGTCCGCACGGCGTGGAGCGGAAAGGCCGGCGGATACGTGCGCACGCCTTCGCCGCACGAGGCGGCGATCCAGCCGGGCGCCGCGTACGCGCATTACACGTCGAACGAAACGATTCACGGCGTGGAGTTTTTCGAGTTGCCGGCGGTGCCCGATGGGGTGCCACTAATGTGCGATGCGTCCTCGGATTTTCTTTCGCGGCCGATGGACGTGGAGCGCCACGCGCTGATTTACGCTGGAGCGCAGAAGAATGCGGGGCCGGCCGGGGTCACCATCGCCATCCTGCGCGAGGACCTGCTTGGACCCATCGGTGCGAACCTTCCCGCGGGCGTGGAGCTGCCCGCCATGCTCGACTACCGCGTGCAGGCGCGCGAGGGCTCGCGATACAACACTCCGCCGGTGTTCGGGGTGTACGTAGTAGGCCTGGTTGCGCGCTGGCTGATCGAAACGGTGGGCGGGCTTCGGAAGATGGAGGAACTCAATCGCCAAAAGGCCCAACTCGTCTACGATGCGATTGACTCGAGCAGCGGCTTCTACCGCGGTCATGCGGAGCCGGCCTGCCGCTCGCGCATGAACCTTACCTTCCGCCTTCCCACCGAAGAGCTCGAGAAGCAGTTTGTGAAGGAAGCTGGGGCGCGAGGAATGGTGGAGCTGAAGGGGCACCGTTCTGTCGGCGGCATCCGCGCCTCGCTCTACAACGCAGTTCCGCTGGACGCAGCGCAGGCGCTCGCGGAATTCATGAAGGATTTTTCGGAAAACAACGCGGACGCGTCCAGGCGGTAAGGGCACGACATGTCGTGCCCCTACCAACGAATGTCGGTTTCGACGGGCTGGGAGTAGTCCACGCCGTCCACATCGAAGCCAAACAGGTTTTTGAAGCCGCGCTCGAAGCCAGTGAAATCGGAGAGCGCCATCAGATTCTCCGTGGTGACTTGAGGCCAGAGCGCGGCGACTTCCGCCTGCACCTCCGGGCGCATTTCGCGATCGTCCATGCGGATGTGGCGCTCACCGTCAAGCGCGGGCTCGCGCCCTGGGGCGAGCACTTCGAGAAACAGGCGGCGCATTTGCCCCGCAGCGTCTTCATCCGTGCCGCGCTCCTTCATGGCTTTGAAGAGCAGGCTCATGTAGAGCGGCACGACGGGAATGGCCGCGGAAGCCTGAGTGACGATAGCTTTGTTTACGGAGATCCAGGCGTGGCCGCCTCCCGCCGCGGCGAGGCGGGCGTCGAGTTGCGCTGCGGTTTGCTCGAGGTCGTGTTTGGCGCGGCCGATGGTGCCGTGCCAGTAGATGGGCCAGGTCAATTCCGGACCGATGTAGGAATAGGCCACGGTCCGTGCGCCGGGGCTCAATAGACCCTCGGCCGCGAGCGCGTCGATCCAGAATCGCCAGTCCTCTCCACCCATCACCGCTACGGTGTCCGCAATTTCCTGTTCGCTGGCCGGCGGCACGGTGATTTCGTGGATTTTCCTGGAGGAGAGGTCAATCGTCTTATTCGTATAGGCCGTGCCGATGGGTTTGAGGACGGAGTTATGCACCACGCCGGTTCGGGGGTGCGTGCGGCGTGGAGAGGCGAGGCTGTAAACCACCAGGTCCACCGGAGCGAGGTCGCGCCGGATGATCTCGATGGCCGCCCGTTTTGCCTGGTCGGAAAACGCGTCCGCGTTCAGACTTGCCGCGTAGAGGCCGTCGCGCCCGGCGAACCGATGGAACGCGGCAGTGTTATACCAGCCGGCGGTGGCGGTGCGCTCGCCCTCCGGCTCGCGCTCGAAGAAGAGACCCAGCGTACGCGCGCCGTAGCCCCAAGCGAGCGCGACGCGCGAGGCCAGGCCGTAGCCGGTGGACGCGCCAATCACCAGCACGCGCTGCGGCGGCTGTGCGCCAGAAGCGACCTTCGGGCGTGCTGCGCGGGCTGCTTCGACATGTCGCTCAACGTTGACTGCGCAGCCTTCCGGATGCGCATTGATGCAGATGAATCCGCGCGAGCGCTGGGTGACCACCTGTTTGGGCATGAGAGTTTGGATCTCTCCGTGGAGAAGCGGTGAACGGGTCAGGATTCTACGACATCCAGCGCTGGTTCGGCAGGTACCAGGTCCGCAGTCTCATCGTAGCGACCGGTGCGCGGCAGGCGCTGGGTGATGCCCAGCCACAGCGCGGCGGCGACCACGCCAAAAAATGCCGCTAAGCGCAGCCAGGCAAGCGGCATCGTTTCCAGTCCCATGCGTCCGCCGAGGCGCCACGCGGCCCAGGCGGCGAGCTGCGCGGGCACGACCGTCCAGACGGCCACGTAGAACCAGGCGCGCTCCGCGCCCTCGTTGCGCGTGGAGCGGCGGGCGCGCGGAATGGCATTCAGAGCCGTGGCCGCAACAACAGCAGCGGCCAGCGGGTAATAGAGCCAACGGTAGAGGCTGCCGAGGAGCCACTCGCCGGTGCTCACTGCCAG
>Ga0187770_10001423_pt1 | contig 12668 bp, 12 predicted proteins | sample 0116_SJ02_MP02_2_FD_133154 | JGI IMG/M metagenome (GOLD analysis project Ga0187770, IMG submission 133154) | Tropical peat soil microbial communities from peatlands in Department of Meta, Colombia - 0116_SJ02_MP02_20_MG | ecosystem: Environmental > Terrestrial > Soil > Wetlands > Peat | place...
CCAAAGCCATGATGAAAATGGTGACCGAAATGACCACCAACGACAATGTCAAAGTCATTCAGGATGAAGAACCCGGGGAAGAAGAATCCGGTGCACCAAAACGGGTAAGGGACCCATGCATAAAGGTAGTTGTAGTCCCACGGCGGAGGATAATAGGTGACCACCGGGGGGCCTTCGTCGACATAGTAGTTTTCAACAATTGGTGGCTCAATATATGCACTCGTTGCCGGCGGCTGGACCTCTGCCTGCTGACCCGTCGCAGGAGTAAAGGCCAGATTGAACTGGGAAGTCAGCCCCTGGAATGCCTTCAGGGCATCGTCCTTCTCCATCGGCAACTTCTTTGAGGCCGCGGCCGCAATCACGGCGTTTTGCACCTCGCCGAGAACAATGGGTGTCATTGGGTAGTCGGCGATCCATCCGTTTTTCGGCGCAATCCCTACGGAGGTCAACATATCCTCTGCCTGGACTTCCGTAGTCGGCGTCCCCAGTTTAAGAACAGGCGCAAGTTGGAATGCAAAATCACCTTCCGCTACCAGCTCCTGTGAAACAGGGGGTGGCTTTGGGGCCTGCTGCCCCGAGTTCGTAGCATAGACTGCAAAAGGAAATGCGCTCAAACTAATCGATATAATCACAGCAAGAAGTTTCTTCATCTTCAGCCCCTCCATTGAACTCTTTCTATCTTTACTTTAAATTTAAAACATTTGTTTGAAAAAATCAAGCCGATGTCTTATTATAAGATTGAGGGGGAAGAGAAAATCATGAACAGTAGAAGGCCGCATTTGAATAATACGACCCGGGACCGCATTTTGGAGGCAGCAGGCGAGCAGTTTGCTGAAGGGGGATTCCGTGGGGCTACGGTCAGGATGATTTGTGAGAGGGCAGGGGTGAACATTTCCGCTATCAAGTACCACTTCGGAGGGAAAGAAGAGCTCTACTCGGAGGTCCTAAGGTTCTGGCATGAATACGCCATCAAGAAATATCCTCCCCTCTTCGGGGTAAGCGAGGACGCGGCCTCTGATGAAAGACTTCGGGCCTTCGTCCGGTCCTTTCTCTTTCGGCTGCTCGACAAAGGAAAGCCCGCATGGTTCGGAAAACTGATGGCGAGGGAGATGGCCGAGCCCACAAGGGCCCTTGATCGAATGGTCCAGGACGTGATGCGTCCCCTGAATAAACTCCTGGCCTCGATCGTCCAAAAAATCGTTGGAGATTCGGTTAGTGGAAGGGAGATCCTCCGATGTTGCACGAGCATTATCGGCCAGTGCGTCTACTATTACAATTCGAGATACATGAGCCAGCTCTTTCGGCAGGACGTGTCAAGTCCTCAGGAGATCGAGAAAATCGCAGATCACATCATGCGCTTCTCGCTCAAGGGTCTCGAGCATTATATCGAGACACCGAAGGAAATAATAGGAGGTGAAAGAAGATGAAAAAATTCTTATGGATCAGTACATTCCTGCTGGTCTTTCTTTTTACGACCGGCATCGCGTCGGCAGGGGTATCGTTCAGGTTCTTTCTGCCACCGGTGGTGATCGGGCCTCCGGTCATCGCTGCGCCCCCCCCAGCTTATTATCCATACCCTTATGGTTATTACGGCTACGGCCCGGGTTACTATGGTAACCGGGTATGGGTGCCGGGTTACTGGGATACTGTATGGAAGGCCGGTCGCGGGTGGCGGAGAATCTGGATTCCTGGACATTGGGCATACCGTCCCTAAAAGGGAAGGTAGTCCGTATTGAATTTATAAAGGCAGGGCAGAAATAGCTCCGCCTTTTTTGTTTATTCAATCGCAAATCTTCAGTGGATTGCAGTTGCATCCCTCGAAGATTTGTAGCTGAAGTTCTCTGTTAAAAGGCAATTTATCCGTATCTGTTAGGTCAAGTTTCTTTTAGGAAACCCTAATCTCTTTCTCTTGGCGGGGGCTCTTCAGGAACGATATTGAGAACCAGTCTCTCGATGTCATCGGTCAATAGAACCAGCCTCGGACATCAATCACTCTTCGCCCAAAGCTTCCAGGTCAGCGAGATCTCTTCTCCCAATCATATATTGAACTTTATGAACGTTGAATAACTCGACCAGATCTCTAAGGGAAATTCCTCTTTATTCTTTCAAGGTCCGCAGAATAGCATTTTTCTGTTTCCCTTAACTCACTCTGGATTGACCAGAGGGTACCCCACTTTTATCCATGCCTGAACACCGCCGGCGAGACACTTGACGTTCTTGAATCCCATGGCGATGTGCTTTGCTGCCTGACCGGCAGCACTCCCTTCATTGGGTCAGCCTCAGTAGAAGACAATCTCTTGGTCTTTCGGTAACGAAGGAAGCTTGGATTTGAATTCCTTGAATGAGATTGCTCCTTGGAGATGCATTTTCTCGAATTTCGCCTCGTCCTCGTACGCACAGACGAGTAGTATCTTGCCCATTTTTAGGTTCTTCTGAACCTCTTCTGCAGTGATACGTTCAGGCTCCCTCATTCTTTCCCTCCTCTTTTCGATTCTACCCCTGCTCGCCGATAGCCGGGATTAGACTTCGTCGTGATTTCAGGCGGACGAAGCCCCTGCCTGTTGCGAAGTGTTATCCCTATTTCGAAAGTTCAGGATATTCATTGGCATCGCCTCTACTCATCCCCTCCGGGCCTCGATTCCTCGGGAACGATATTGAGAACCAACTTTTCAGAGCGCCGTAGGATCGTCAGGGGCGTGCTCACTCCAACTTTCTCTTCTGTCAGCCCCTTATGTAAGTCATCAATTCCAGCCGTTGGCCGACCATCAAACCCAACGATGACATCTCCTTCCATCAGGCCGGCTTTCTGTGCCGGGCTGTTGCCTTCGATTGAAACGACCAAGACGCCGCTTTCGACTGGGAGGCGATGGAATCGCACAATCCGGCGATGGAGTGTGACGTTTTGTCCTCCGACTCCGATATAGCTGCGCCTTACTTTGCCTTCTTTGATCAGCTTGCCAGCAACGAACTTGGCTGTATTGATCGCTATAGCAAAACAGATCCCCTGGGCCGCAAGAATCATCGCCGTATTCACACCGACGACCTCCCCTCGCGAAGTGACAAGAGGTCCCCCGGAGTTCCCAGGGTTAAGGGCCGCATCGGTTTGAATGATGTTATCGATCAGTCGCCCGGACATGGACCTGAGGGAACGCCCAAGTGCACTGATCACTCCAGAAGTCACCGTGTACTGGAAACCGTAAGGGTTACCGATGGCAATCACAAGTTGCCCCACTCGTATTTTTTGAGAGTCACTCAACGGTGCGGCCACAAGGTTTGGCCCGTCAATCCTCACCACTGCTAAATCCGTATCTGGGTCATCTCCAACCAGGTCTGCCTGAAAATGGCGGCCATCAGGAAGGGTCACCTCAATCCTGTTGGCATGATGCACGACGTGACTATTGGTAAGGATGAAGCCATCTGGCGTGAAGATAAATCCAGAGCCATTGCCGCGCAACTCTTCGGGAAGGCCAAATGGGGCCACCTGTTTTCTCCCCTGACTCTTACGTACATCAATATTCACAACCGATGGACTCACCTTCTCTGCTGCATTGATGACCGCTCGGGAATAGGCATCGAGAAGATCATCATCAGAAGGATGGATTTCATTGAGAAGTTGTGTCGACCCGGCTTTGAGGCCGCTATCAGATAACAGGCCTAACTTTCGTCTCATCATCTTCCTCATCTCCTTCGAAATAGTCCGTTCGTTGTGGCCGCGGACTTTGCACTCCCATCAAAAATACCCAAGAATGGAAAATTTTCCCAAAAATATCGCAACCTTCAGGTTGCGGCTACAATTCATAAACTTTTTGGCCTAAGTCTCTTTTCATCCCTAATTTAATAACTGACGAGGGCCTTTTCAAGTTTAGAGACGAAACTTTCTTGAAAGGAGGTGGATTGATTATCTTCAGTTTATAAATTATGATATTTAAAAAAGTTTAAGGAGATCTTATGCCTGTTTATACAAAAGAGTATGCTCGATCAGGGATCGATACTCCCCTTCCAAAAATCGAGTGTTTCGAAAATCAATTTAAGAATTATGAAATCACGATCTCCATCCCGGAGTTCACCTCTGTCTGTCCCCGAACAGGGCTGCCCGATTTCGGAACCATTACCATTCGATATATCCCCAACCAGTGGTGTGTGGAGTTAAAATCTCTAAAAATGTATATTCTCGCCTACCGAAATTTTGGAATCTTTTACGAAAATGCGGTCAACCGAATCCTCAGGGATTTCGTCAAGGCTTCCGAGCCGATTCAGGCCGTCGTCACTGGAGAATTCAATGTCCGGGGAGGCATGAAGAGTGTGATCGAAGCGGCCTACCCCTCCAGGTCTTCGCTGAAGAAAAGTCAACCCCGTTAGAAATTCCAGCGGGGGCATTATTCTAACAGGGTAAACGGGAAAATCAAAAATCGACCTTCAGCCTTTCCTCCTTGAGGGGTTTGAGGTGACAAGTCTCGTTCATGAGCGAAAGAACGTATTTTCCATTCTTGTATTGAATGAGGTTAATCGCAGTAGGATCCTGGCTGATCTGCCAGAAATGGGAGTTGTCTATCCCTAAGATGCCGCAAATGAGGACTTTGTTGACGACTCGGTGCGAAACGAGAATAAGGGTCTTTCCACCGTGCAATTGAATCATCTCCTCCAGCGCGGTCATCGCCCTAACGCGAACATCCTCCAAAGTCTCTCCACCCGGGAGCCTAACCAAATGAGGCTCCTCTCTCCACTGTCGATAAATTTCTCCATCATTTTTCTGGATGTCTTGATGGGGACGCCCTTCCCACCTTCCGAAACTCATATCGATGATTCCCTTTAAAGACCGGACTTTTAGATTGCGAAACTGGGCAATCTTCAGGGCTGTCTCCCACGCTCGCGCCAAAGGGCTTGCATAGATCTCGTGGACCTGCATCCCTTTAAAATACTCCCCTGCCAACTCGGCTTGCTTCAGGCCAGTTTCATCGAGGGGAATATCCGTTCTCCCTCGAAAGATCTCTTCCTTATTCCATGCGGTCTGCCCGTGACGGACCAGATAAACGGACGTCATCATCTGCACCTTCCTGAAAAAAAATAACTACCTTTTTTTCTTGGGATGGACTTTTATGATAACAATCACACAGGAAAATGGCTCGAAACCTTTATTTTTTGAAATCGCCGAGCGATTTCGCTTCCTGGAATCATTCCCTCCTCCGTAATGATGGCTGTCAGGAGACTTAAGGGAGTGGTGTCGAAATAGAAGTTGAGCACCTCTACTCCCTTAGGAGGGTCGGGCCAGACTTCTTTAGGATCTCTCTTAAGGATCCGAAACCCCTTTGCCATCTCTGTTCCAAGGAGTTTCTCCGTACCACAAAGTGCGTAAAAAGGGACCCTTCTTTCTTTGGCACTGAAGGCAAGGCCATAGGTCCCCACCTTATTCACCAAGCCGAGCGGGGTTAGACAGTCTGCTCCAACCAGGACGACATCAGCGTCCTTGATTGCGTACGGAGCAGCGGCATCGATCTGGATCTGAATCTTGATATTGGCTTCGCCCAACTTCTTTGCCAATTGAAATCCTTCGCAGATCGGGCGGGACTCCGTACAGATCACCTCAAACTGTTTTCCGGCTCTCTTTGCATCAATCAATGTCCTTAATACCGTTGAGCTGTAAGAATGGGTGAGTACTCTGGATCTTTCGGGGATCAATCCTCTCGCTATCTTCGAAATCTGCTCAGCCGAGTTTTGAAGACGGAGAACAAATCTCTCAATCGCTTCCGTCATCTCACTTTTCATATTCTCCAGGCCTTTGCGGCCTTTGGCAGAAAGCAGAATAACATTCGCCAAATGGAAGAAGGGGGCCATAGAGGGTTGGCACTCTATCAATTTCCTCGATATTCGAATCAGCTCGTTGAACAGGAGCGCAGGTTCTCCATTAAAGTTGGATATATACTGGGCAACATGAGTCGCCCCTTTTTTAACCAACTCTCCCGCCCCGGTGGTCCGGTCTTCTTTAATCTCCTGCAAGAGGGAATCAATGTAATCCTTCATTCTCCGATTATCCTACCATTTTCTCACGGACAAAAACAACTTTTTTGAAAAGACGCTCATTATGATCAACCGCAGAGACAGAGATTGAAGGATCCCGTATGCCGTACAATAAGCCGTTATTTTTTCGAGACAAAAAATGTCACAGTCTCTCTTTCCAACAAATTCCAAATTTTAAACAAACCTTTAGAAATTCATGGGTTCGATCAATCAACTTATTTTGGCATTAAAATTCCCATCAAAAATTTTTAGACCGATTTGCCGACAAAGCCAAACTCCGAGTAATCGGAGGACGGAAAGCCACGCCTGCATGCCGAAACGATGTACAGAATGCAGGAGTGCCTCCAAGCCAAAATGCCTCCTTACCCTGCCTACCGCAGGCAGGTGGGTACAGGCACTACGGTGTGTGGGCACGGGTCCCAACTCTTTGGGATAGCCGGGTTGCCGAAATTGAACAAAGAAGACCGGATTGCCGTGGCTTCGTCGAATGGGTAATCCGGTTTTTAATTTTGAGAAAAATGGAGATCGGAGATTGATGAAGGACCGGGAGATAAAGCTCGATTGGAAAAATAAAATCCAGAATGGGAAGAGAGGCCAAGATGGAACCCATCAAAGTTGTCATCCATTATCTCAATGGTGAGGTCGTTAAGGGATTTACCCAAGATTTCTTTCCAAATAAGGGCGTTTTCCATCTTTATCCCGCTGATAGCACCACAGGGGAGGCCCTTGAAGTGTCCATGAAAGAGTTGAAGGCTGTTTTCTTTGTCCGCGATTTCAATGGGAACCCCGAGTATAACGAGAGGAAGAATTACATCGAGGGGGAAAGCAGTCATGGCCGGAGGATAGAGGTGGTATTTACGGATGACGAATTGTTGGTCGGTTCAACTTTGGGGTACGACCCCAGCCGACAAGGCTTCTTCCTCTTCCCAGCAGATCCCGAGAGCAATAATGTAAGGGTATTTACCGTAACCTCCTCTGTGAAAAATGTCCGTTTCCTATGACTCTGATTCATGGAATCAAGTCTTCTTACAAAAAGCTGCTGAATATCTAAGGGCGAGGAACGTCACCCTGTGCTGGAAAAGATGGCGAAGAGTGACTCTGAAGTATAGGGCTCTCCCAGGCTCTTTCGAAGAAATGATCTAAGACTTTCTTTGAGCTCCTCTCTTTTAAGATCGAAAACTTGCCTCCAGGATCTTTTCTCAAACCGAAAAAGGACTTCTCACGAATAACGAGCAATAGCAAATCGATCCATGAAATAGCCTCGTCCTCGTCACAAAGGCCATGACTTTTTTTCTCAACCTTGTCCTCAACCTTACTTTCCAATACTTGATAAAGTTCTCTCCATGTCATTCCCTCGTTCAGTTCCATCTCATCCATCTTTGCCTTGATGAAATTAACGGATCTGGTCAAACGGAGGAGAGTCACGATGTCGAGCCGACTAAAGTCTTTCGTCTCGATGGGAAGGGCGCTGGAGCGCCATTGTGAAGGAAGGGACGGGAGCATTCCTGCCTCTTTACATCTCCGAAAGAGAGGGGTCCCGGGAGTTGGATAATAGACGCTGGGACCGATGAGAACTCTCTTTCCCATCAGGTAGATCAATGTATCCACCATCTCCTCAATCGTCTGCCCTGGCATTCCAAAAATTCCGTAGGAGATGACATGAAGGCCAAGAGACTCCACCAACCTCAAGATTTTATTGAAGTCAGCCACCCCCTTCGGTCTTTTCATTGTTTCCCTGGTCGTAGGGGCTGTGCTGACAAAAGAGAGATTGATCGTTTTGAAGCCCGCCTTCCTCATCAATCTTAGAAGTTCTTCATCCAAAGAGGCAAAGGAGATACCATTCATGGCGGTCAATTCCAGATTTTGCTCTCCGAATGTTTCGATGATGAGACCCATCAATCGCTTTGCCCGTTCTTGATCAAGAGTGAAATTATCATCCTCGATATCAAAAGTTCGGATGCCATATTGTCTCATGCAATCGATCATCTCCTGAATGACGTTTTCAGGGGATCGCGTCCGAAAAGAGGCTCCCATGACGAGATGAGTTGAGCAGTAGGTACACCCATGGGGACATCCTCTGCTGGTGATGATCATGGTAGACCGTTTCTTCTTTATCCGATACCGATCCAGATCGAGCAGATCTCTTGCAGGATGAGGAAGACTATCGAGGTCTTCGACGAAAGTCTTGAGGCGATTGATCCTTACCTCTCCATCTATCCGATATCCAATCCCATCGATCTCTTGAATTCCCCTTCCATGGCCTTTCTCAATCTTCTCAAGGAGAAGTGGAAGACGAATCTCCCCTTCCCCCAAAACGATATAATCGACGAAAGGGCTTTCGAGAACCCCCTCTGGATCACAACTGACATGGGATCCTCCCATCACAACGATTTTCTTTCGAGCCCATCTCTTGACGATCTGAGCCATCGCAAGCGCCTCTCCATGATAAGGCGTGAAGGAAGAAGAGATCCCAAAAACATCGACCTTTGAATCTTCAATCCTCTTCTTGATCTCGTCCCAGCCCATTCCAAAATGATAGTAACCAGAATAGAGCTTGAAAGGACTTCGGTCATTGAAGGGATAGAAATCGCGGAGGTAGGAAAGCCCAGAAGGAATGGGAATGGATCTTTTCTTTTCTGTCTGGCAGTCAAGGATTTCTGCTTCGTGGCCCCGTGATTGGAGGGAAGCAGCGAGATAGACTAAGCCTATGGGTTGTGTCCGAATCGTGGTCTGATAAAAATCCCGAATGGGAGGTTGAATGAGAAGAATCTTCATGACGTTTATAAATCAGCCGAAATAAGTCTATTACAATCGAACTCAATAATAAATTATAAAAAAATAAATTACTCCTTGTAAACCTCGCCAACCAGAATTTTGACATGTCAACAATCTCGCTGCAAAAATCCGAATGGAGATTTGATAGAAATCCGGAATGGGTGATTGAATGTGGAGGGCCTCCGCTGCCTTTGCAGAAAGGCACAAAAATGATATTGAACGTGAACTGCCCATTCTTAAAAAGGAAGAAAACGGATGGAATGGGTACAGAACATGAGAGGGACCAAGTTCTCCACCCCTCTTTTAACTTTGTCCCATCAACGTCTATTTAACAGATATTAGTTCTATATCATAGATCAGTGTGCTATTGGGTGGAACAGGACCCATCCCTCGCTCTCCATAAGCGAGGCTAGGGGGGATGAAGATCCGCCACTTTGACCCCTCCTTCATCAACTGAAGAGCCTCGCTCCAACCGGGGATGACAGCGTTAACCGGAAAAGTTAACGGCTGGCCTCTCTTGTAAGAACTATCGAACTCAGCGCCATTGATCAGAGTGCCTATATAGTGAACGGTAACGGTATCAGTGGCCTTTGGGGTTTTCCCAGAACCTTCGGTGAGGACTTTGTATTGTAGTCCGCTGGGAAGGACCTTGATCCCTTCTTTCTTCTTGTTCTCCTCCAGGTACGCCAGACTTGGACCAAGATTCCTATCGGCCATCTCCTTCAATTCCTTCTCCCTGGCTCCTATCAATCTTTTTTGTAGCTCTGAAATGGTTGTTCGGATCTCCTCCTGTTTCATCGCAGGCTCTTTTCCATCAAGGAAATCCTTGATCCCGGAGATATAAGCATCAAGATTAATGTCCAATCCTTGCACCTTCATACTCTGGCCAAACTGATACCCAAGGCTGTAGCTTTCTTTACTCTTCTGATCTTTCAGTTCTAACTTTTCGTCGGCATAACAGATATTGAATAAAAAACCAATGCTGAGAAGTGTTACGAATACGTATCTCATTTTAACCTCCTAACCATTCGGGTTTAGATAATAAATTCCGTGGCCGTTTGCTCACATCTCTCCGAAAGATTATCTAATGTTTAAAGTATCTCTGGTGTTACAGAAATTAAATAGGGAAAACTATGTATTTTGGGGGTCGCGGCCACAGTATTTTAATACAGCCCTTTCTCTTCTGTCCTCCTCCTCAGCAGACTGTGTCCTCAAGCACCTTGGCCTTTGGAACCTAAAGGCCGGACTTCTTCTTAAGGCGAAGGCGCCCTCCCTAACGATTTCCATCGATTATTCAGACCCCAAGTTCCATTTTCTTCCCCTTCCTTCTATCCGGACCCGGAACATCCGCACCATTCTCGTAAGAGCTGATTACTCCATTGACTTCCTTATTCAAGATTTTAACCGATAATCCTCAGCTTCGAGTCCGATCTAAAGGTAACCACTTATAGGTTGAGAACGCAACAGGTTTTTTTGAGAGCTCCGTTCCAAAAGAGTAATTGTTGAATTTCCTCTTTTGATATAACATTTCAACTGGTAATTCTTATGGTGATGCTGACCTAGAAGCCCTGTTAGCATCTTGGGGTCGGTTATTCTTGACAGACTATTCTTGGCTGTCGTATATTTAATTTATGCCGAAGTAAGGCCTTATCCCTTCAATGTCACCCCGTCCTACAATCGGAGGCAGAATTGTGTCGAAGAGACTCCGCACGATCGGCCTCTTGGCGATCCTCGTGCTCGGCGGCAGCCTGCGATTCGCCGGGCTGTTCTGGGGACAGGGATGGGGAGCCCATTTTACGGCCGGCGATGAAGTGCTCGCCTACCGCGTGGCCGTTAACTACGGATTGGGAGACGAGCAGGCCAGGTATCTCGGGCAGCCCAAATTCAACAGGGCATCCCAACTACCCGGGCCCCTGTGGACCCTGTTCGGCTTCGTCAGCATTCGGCTTTGGAGATTTCCCCAGGCAATTGGGTTCTCCATGGTTCTTCTGAACACTTTCTTCATCTATCTCGTCTATCTTCTGGCCAAGCGGATCCTGGGCATCGAGTATTCGCTGTGGGCGGCTCTGTTTGCCGCCACTCAGCCCTGGGCCATCTTCTACTCGGTCAGCGCCTACAATCCGGAGATCATGCCTGCTTTGGGCGCCCTCTTATTCCTTGCTCTCTGGGCCGTCAATCAGCGACCCCATTCACCGGCCGTGTTCTGGGTGTGTTTTCTCCTCCTGATTTCCCCCCAAATCCACTTGTCCGGCCTCTTGCTGCTCCCAGCGGTTCTCGTTCTTCTGATGCTCAGCCCCCAGCCCGTCAGCAAGCGTTGGTCACTGGCCGGCATGGCTGCAGGAAGCGCGGTGTACATTCCTTACCTTCTCGGAGACATGGCTCACGGATGGGCCAACACTCTGCACATGGCCCAGGGACGCAGCTATTTTTCTCTCGGCATTCTCAAGGCGCTGGCTATGCCGATCGACCTCCTGATTGGCTGGGGAGGAGGCCTATGGGGAGGACGCTATGCCTGGGACTACCTGGCCATGGGAGACACCTACTTCGGATCGCGCTGGATCATGATCGCGTTTCTGGCCCTTGAAACTGCCCTGGTGATTCTCTTCGTTATTGGGTTCGTTAAAGAACTTCGCGACGCGTTACGCGGCAAATGGCGCTCACCCATGGCGGCTTTTCGGCAAGCGCCCGCGCTGGTCTTCATCACGGTTCTCCTTGTGATCCCCATCCTGAGTTTCATGCTCACCCGTGAGTCCTACGCCACTCGACACGGACTGATCCAGCTCTCGGTCCTGCTGCTACTGCCGTCTCTGTTCATTGTCAGGCGCCTGCCTGCCGTCAAACGGGCCGGACTCCTACGGGGCTGCATCGTCCTTATGGTGCTTTTCCATTGCTTCCTGATGGTATCGTTCTCCCTATACCGCAACCGGCAGATTCGCGAAGGAGACCGCTTCATACCCACCTTCTCGAATCTCGAAGCCGTGTACCAGGCGCTGAGGGCTCACGCTGGACCGAACGGCCGAATTCAGGTTAAGGTCCGTCGCTTTCTGAAGGAAACGCCCGAGAGATCCCCCGAATATGGCGCGTGGACACTGCACCCGTACGTTGAGGCTCGCGAACTAGAGACCCACGGCCTCAGCTCGCTGGATGTACCGACACGGTTCTACGAACTGCGAACCCTGGAGAGCCTGCCGGCAGACCGCTCGCTGGTCGTGTACCACCGCCACGGGATCGTGTTGACGCTCCCGGCGGCAGGTGTCGCGCCCAAGCCCGAGCCAAGGCGGGGACACCCGTCGGACAAACCCCAGGCAACGCACAGCGGCGAGCGGTGAAAGCGATTGATCATCACCCGGCGCGGATCGAATCCCCGGATGGTTGTATACCCCATGCGGCGCCAATCCTCCCGCTGTTAACTGGCGTGGCTGCTCACGTCCTGTCATTTGATCCTTTCTCGAACGATGTGAACATGAATAGCGAAACCACAATAAATCAGTTCGACTCGACGAGTGGTACGATAGTTGCCAGTCTTGCTTTTTCGGGCCACCAGTTCGATCAAGCAGCCGAGGATGGCAAAGGTCATTTGTTCGTGGCAGATAACAATGGGCATTTGGCGTTTGTAGACTATGACAATGTAAGCAACAAGCATATCAATGGCTCTGGTAATTTCACTGCGGATCCGTTCTTGATTACTCATCTCGACGACATTGCCCTGCTATCAGGTGCTGGATCCCAACCTGTCCCCGAACCCGCTACCATGCTCCTTCTTGGCTCTGGTTTGATTGGACTGGTGGGATATGGGAGGAAGAAGTTCTTTGAGAAATGAACCACTCCCTGGGCTAAAGCCCAGGGTTTCTGGCCTGCTGGCATGCTTGCGCATGCCG
>Ga0187770_10001426_pt1 | contig 12655 bp, 11 predicted proteins | sample 0116_SJ02_MP02_2_FD_133154 | JGI IMG/M metagenome (GOLD analysis project Ga0187770, IMG submission 133154) | Tropical peat soil microbial communities from peatlands in Department of Meta, Colombia - 0116_SJ02_MP02_20_MG | ecosystem: Environmental > Terrestrial > Soil > Wetlands > Peat | place...
ATCTTCGTTTCTCATCTCCTGAATGGCAAGCGAGAGAACGCCGGCCTCCTCGGCATCGGCCACTTTGCCTGCGCCGGATTCTTCAATCACCCGCGCCACCTCGCAGTCGCGATTCACCGACCCGACAATCGGACGCCCCGCCGCCAGGTAAGTCACGATCTTCGAGGGGAAGGCGATCTCGGAAACGGACTGCTGCTGCGTAACCAGGCAGATATCGCTCGCCGCCAGCAAGCCACGGAAATCGTTGTTGTCGAGAAGCGGCAGAAAACGCACGTTCTCGAGGGCCATCTCCGCGGCGCGGCGTTGGATCCTCCCGCAATCGGCGCCACCGCCAACGAACAGAAACAGCATGGACGCATCGCTGCGATTCAGCGCCGCCGCGTCCAACACCACGTCCAGCCCCTGCTTCACCCCCATATTACCGCTGTGCGTAACCAGGAATTTGTCGCCAATTCCGAAGCGCTGGCGGAACGCTATTCCCTCTTCCGGCGCCAGATTGGCAAGGGAATCGTCCATGCGCGGCTCCAGCAGTTCGACCTTTTCCTCCGGCACGCCCTTGCCGACAATGCGTTCCCTCATGCTCGGGGTCAGCGTGGTCACCAGTTTGGCATGCCGGTACGCCGCTGCCTCCACTTTGCGGAGAATGGCCACCACCCAGCCGGGCAGCATGCCCAGATCGGCTGCGGCGTCGGGTTGCAGGTCCTCCACATCGAAAACATACGGAGTACGCCAAAGCCGGCTCAGCACAATCGCCGGTACGGCGAGACCGAGCGGCGGCGAAACCACCAGCAGGACATCGGGCCGCTTCCGCCCCATGGCGCGCATCGTCGTGAACAGAATAAAGGTCGCCTCAAAGAGAACCCGCTTGAGAGCGGACACGGGATTGGGAATGTAGGCATAGCTGCGAACGATCTTGACTCCGTTCCGCTCCTCATTCTGGGAAAACCGGCCTGCGTAGGGCGCCGGCACCTTCCATTCCGGGTAATAGGGAAACGTTGTGCACACCTCCACTTCATGTCCCGACGCAGCAAGATATTCGGCACGATAGGTGGTAAAGGCGCCGATGCCGGTCACTTCCGGCCAATAGTTGATGCTCAAAATGAGAACCCTCATCTGCCGCCGACCCGACAACCGGGACCCGGTCCAGATGCGCCGCTCCTAGCATCCCCTTCAGAGCCTTTCCTGACTACGATCAGGTTGTGATAGAAGGCGATCGACTTGATATGCAGGTCGAAATAGGTCGGATTGTAACTGCCGCGAAATTCCTGCCAATTGAGTCCATCGGTCAAAGATTTGAAGTATGCCATCGCCGTAGAAGAATCGTTTCTATTGGTTTCGTTGCCGCCATATTCCTCCCAGTAGGAGGTCTGAGCATCTTCCACCGCGTAGACGCCTCCTTCGGCAAGATGCGGAAAAAGGTGCGAAAACGTAAAGACCACATGCTCGTTAAGATGGCTGCCATCGTCGATGATTACATCGATCCTGCCAATCTCACTCGCCAAGTTATCCAGGAACTCCGTATCGACTTGATTTCCCTGAAAGGTCTTGATTCGTCCCCGGTCATGGAAACTCTTGTCGTAAATGTCGGCGCCATAGATGAGTCCTTTGGGGAAATAGGCGCGCCACATCCGCAGCGAGTTTCCACCCATTTTCGGATCTTCGCACCCGCCAACTCCAATCTCGAGGAGGTTAATCTTGTTATGGCGAATCTTGTGGAATAACTCCTCGTAGTGCTCGGCGTACCAGTGAGCATTCCACTTATCGGTTAGGTAGATTGTGGCGAGCATTCTGAGATCGGAACCGAACAGGAACTGACTCGGAAGATCGACAAGCCAGCCGCATCGTCCCGTCTCAAGCTCGAACATCCGCTTTTTTAGCCGCTCTTTCTCCGTCCGCGCTCTCGTCCGGTAGTAACCGACCAGCCGCTCTCTCAGCGCTCCAAGCACCAGTCAACCTCCTGAAACGATTCGCCCCGATGTTGTGCACGCCAACTTCGGCGAAACATCTGCGGACCTGTCCGCGGATCTCTTAGTCGAGCGCCTCGAATTCACCGCTCTTTCTCAAACCGGGCTGAACTGCGGCATGCGGTCTTTCAACGAACGGCCCGCCGCCGCCGGCGCTCCCAGCGGAGTCGCAATCAGCCACTCCTGGTCCCAGCGCCCTTCCTCGCTGATGGCTCGTTGCGCATCGGCCCCGAGCTGTTCCAGACAAGCCAATTGCGGAAAATCGCCGAGATGGCGCGGCTTGAATTTCACGAGATCGACCCGATGAGTCGCAGCGAACCGCGCCTCCAGGATTCGTCGCGCTGTTCCCGGACGAGCCGGTCCGTCGTGCAACTCGACGATGAGATCGCAGTTCCTAAGCGCCCGGACGACCTCGTCCGTGAACAGCGAGGTTTCAAATCCTTCGCAGTCGCTCAAAATGAAGCATCGCTGCCCGCTGAGTCCGAGGAGCGTCCTTTGAGAACAAAAGGAATGCGTACGGACCAAAGAGGACACTCCGTTCAGCTTGGCCATCGAGCGGCAAAGACGGAGCGCCCTCGGCGCCGGATCGTATGCGTCTACGCGGGCGCCCGTTCGCAGCGCCAAACCGACGGCGTAATACCCCTCCGCCGCGCCGATATCCAGTATCCGATCGAATTTGCCGGGGCGTAGCTCCTGAATCCAAGGATGGAGTTCCTTTTCGTAGGTTCCCAGAAGTCCCGCAGAATTGCAGGCCGTCAACAGCCCCTCAGTGGTGAGCTTAAGCCCCTTAAACGGCCCACAAAGAACTGTGGCGCCATAGAGAGACATGAGCCGCGTGCAAACATCGCGCATGCCGCTTTGTGCATGGGCCCGCTCGACAAAGCGCCACCAGCGGACGCCGCTCAGAAACACCACGAGCCGCAACGGAAGTAGTTCCTTGATTCTGCGCTTGACACTAGCTTTCATTTAGATCTCAATAACCCCCAAATTCTCCGAATTGCTTCGCAGTTGTGCGCTTTCGCGGCCCGTAGCCGGATGCGAGGCGCCACTTCCGCATAAAATCGTGCCGTTGGGAGACCTGGGGAGAAAGACCACGCCGGTTGCTTCCATTCGCTGTCTCGTTAGCGGTAATGCGTTTCGCAATACGAGACAATCGCTTTCCGTCCAAGAATTTTATCTTCCAGCACCGCTCGGCTCTTGAACATGCACCGGCCAAACAGTCTTAAGATCTTCTCTTCGCACCTAAGGCGCGCCAAGATCGAAGCTCGCGCTAGCGGCGGACTCGACAAGAGGCCGTGTTTCCGCAACAGACGCCAGCGGTTCTTATAGAAGAGCAGGACCCGATTTCTCTGCAACTGCGTCCCGCCGCCAAGGTGAAACACCCGAATCGAAGGGTCAATCTTAACAGACCAACCGCCGCGGCGCAGCCTCATGCTGTAATCCAAATCCACGTCGAGGAATTCAAATCCCTCATCGAATCCCCCGACGTCCCGATGCGCCGCCATCCGCGTGGCCATGCATCCGGTGATCACGCACAGGCGCGAAGGCCGTAGGGGCCGCTTCGGAACCCGCGCGTATAGCGCCTGTCCCAGGACCAAGCTCCATTGGGTCGGCTCGCCGAGATACGACTCCGTTTGCTTCCCCTTCGCGTCCTGCGCCCGAAAGCCCAATTGGCCCAAAGCAGCGTCCTGTTCAAAGAGTTCTCGCACGCGATCCGAGAACGGCGTCAGGGGATACGCGTCCGAATCGAAGAGCACCACGATGTCGCTCCCCATCGCCGCAAACGCCGCGCCCAACGCTTTCGCAAACCCGCGATTCCCGCCGCCGCGGATCAGCCGGATAGGGCTGTCGATCGGGGCCGGCGGCGGCTCCGCCGAACCGTCGTCGAATAGCACGTACTCTTTCACCTTTCCGCCTTCGAGGGCGATCGCCGCGTGCAACGAACGAAGTGCCAGATCCCACGTGTTGTAGTTCAGAACGAGAACGCCGACCGACAAGGTCCGGGAACAAGTTCTTGTTCCTTGGCCCTGACCCTCGGAAGCGCCCGCTGCTATGGCCACGAATCCTCCATTCGAAAAGCGCGTTCAGCCTCTTTGAGAATGCGAAGGCATCTGTCGGCGGCCTAAACTACCGCCCAGCAATGGCGCATGCACAAAAGGAACACGGCCCTGGCGCAACGCCGCCAAGGAAAAGGCCAACGCAACGACCGTGAATCCTTGTTCAGTGGGCTGTTCCAGAACATTGAGGAAAAGAGACATAAACATGAGCGGAACGAGGAGCAACGCCAGCGGCTCCTGACGGCGCGCCTGGGCCACCGCGCTGGCGCCGACAAATAGTGTCAGCAAAAAACGGAAGACGGCAAAAAACAAACCTGGGAACGGGCCGAGCTCGTACAAGATGCGATCGAATTCGCTTTCCCCCGCGATGAACTGCACTTCGCCTTGCGTCAGCTTGGTGATCGCCGCTGCGCCAGCCCCCATTCCTTGTCCGAAAGCATGGCTGGAAAAGTCGGTATTCTCGATTGAGTACAGCATGGACCCGACGGTGCGCTCCTGCGCCGCTTGAGTAATGGACCCCTCGCTATGCGACGCTTGCGCAAACCGCTGGTGCAAGCTGACCGATGCTTGGGAGAAAATGGGCAGAAGCGAAACCAGGAAAGCGATCGCTAGAAGCGGAATAGCAAACCGGAGCGATTGGAAAAGTTGGGTCACGCCACAGAGCGCGCCAATCGCCGCGCAGACTGCGACCGCGCCCAATACAAAGACCAGCGACCTGGAACCGACCACCGGCACCGATAGGAGCAGCGCAAACGCAGCCGACCATAACAGCCACTTTGGCGCGACTTTTCCGCTGACAAAACCATAAAGAATGAATGCCGCCGCCAACGGGCAATAGGAGGTTGGACCGGAAACGAAGCTGAATGTCCCCGACGCACGCACGTGCTGCCCGATATACCTGATTTGCTCAGCGCCTTCATACGCCCCTATGTTCAGAAATGAGCCGGGGGGGGCCAAATACTGGGCGATCTCCAGCAGGGTCATGGGCAGCAGGATCAGCAGTGTTGCATAGCCGAACTCGCGTAGATCCTGTTCGTCCAAATTCTCGCCCATGATGAAGGCCACGGGAAACGGCAGAAGGTAGGAACGCAATCCATACAACGCCGCGAACCATGGATTATTCCCCGCGATAAGCTGAATCACACAGATGCCGAGCAGTACGGCAGCCAGAACCCCGGTGACCGCCGACCACTTCTCCGGCCACTTATTTTCGCGATAGGCTTCGAAGACGATCATCAGCGCAACCGGATCGCGCACCAGCAGCAATGGCGCGGAAAGCTGCGGAAATATCCATTTACGCAGCGTACCCTCGAAAATCAACAGCAGGAAGTAAGCCCAGAAGAGCTTCTTCAGCAGAGGCATCGGCTGGGTATACCGCGCGCGAAGCTGGGCTAGGGTTGGCGGCACAGCGCACCTCGCAAGGCTTCCACCCATTGCTTGCGATAAACCGCCCAGGGCCTCTGCGCAGCCGTCGCCCTGGCGTTCTGCGACATGGCCGCCAGCAACTCTCGATCGCGGTTCAAGGTGTCGAGCCGTTCGGCAATGGCCTCATGCGAGCAGATGGGGACAATAAACCCCTCGCGCCCGTCGGCCACCAAGTCGCCGGCGCCGACGTTGGGAGTAATGATGACCGGCAACCCACAGGCAAGCGCTTCCGTCACCACAAGCCCAAATGCCTCGCTCAACGATGGAAGCACAAGGACATCCGAATTCTTCATCACTTCCAGAACCTGGTCATGGGGCATCGTCTCAATCCATCGCCCGCGGCGGCAGGCCTCATCCACGCGAGCATTCGGCGCGAAGCGCGTGCCAATCAGCGTAAGCTCAACCTGCGCGCCGAGCCGGTCGACCGCGTCCAACAAGTATCCAATCCCCTTGCGCTGGATCAGAGCTCCGACAAATAGAATCTTTAACGGTCCCTTCGTCCCGCGCGACATCGCTTGTGCCATTTGCACCGGCGGCGCTCCATAGTTAACCACACGGATTCTCTGGTCGGCGACCACGCCCGCCAAAGTGCGGCGAACGTGTTGGCTGGCCACAAACACATAATCCGCCAGCCTGAGTTCTTCGTCCTTCCATTGCATATGGCCGGGCGAATCCGCCAGCTTGGGGTGAAGTCCGGCAAATTCCGGGTTGCGTTCGGCCTCCTCCATCAGCAGGTCACGCTCCCAATACCAGTATCCGCTGGGCAAGTCGTAAATGGCGGCAATCCCCAATCGCCGGGCCCGGCGAAGAGTTTCGAGCGCTCCGCCTTCGTAGGCATACACGGCATCGATTTCGATTTTCTGAAGGCGCTGGGCCACGCGGCTGTCGAATTGCCGGTACATTCCGATGACTGAGAAAGGCCTCTCGCCGGAGCAGAGCAGGTTCTCGAGAAACAGGTGCTTGGCGCCGAGCCGGACCATCTCTCTCCATGGCACGCACCGCACACGATCCTTCGGTGCGTCAGCATAGGATCGCCTCGCCAACTGGTTGCGAAGGCCTGCGGGCAGGATCCTGTTCCACGGCGACTCGCTGTCCCAGGCAAGCGTGGTCCAAAACTCCGCGAGCATCGCATTTTCCATCAGGCTGCGCAGTGCGTTGCGCAGGTTCTGATTTCCCGTGGGATGGGAGAGCAAAACGGCGGGCGTCTTGGGCGCCGCGCCCATCGCACTGTGTCCCGCATCCAATCGCATCTCCGCTGAAGAAACCACCCCACTTGCGCCGCTCATGCTAGCGCCTGGCATGTTCTCGCTCGCTGGTCGGAACCGAGCGATCCAACCAGCGCGCGTAGGTCCCGGCATGAACATGGGTTCGATGTCCGGAATACCACTGCCAGGCCGCCAGCGAACAACGGTCCAGCCCGGACTGCAGCGCGGCGTGCACCGTCCTTGGGCTCAACAGCTGCACGCCATCCGTCAGACCATCCAATTCCCCGGTAAATGGCTTTGCGATCACCGGAATCGCTCCCTGGGCGCAGTACGCCGCGAAGATCGAGGATTTTCCAAGGCAGTTCGCAGGATACGAAAGAAATCCGCACAAGGCGCCGGAGAGCTCCCGCGCAAGATCGGCCGCTTCTAGCTCGCCTTTGTGCCGCACCGGAATCCCGTTGACAGATTCAGGCCCTGCAAGGCCCGCCCCGATGTCAACGATCTCCCCGATGGCGAGTGCATTCGTTACTCCCGATAACGATAACAACTCCTTGTAGGCCCGCTGCCGCGTGGCGGGCAGCCCGAAGACCGCCATCGCCGGCGTCCGTCTTTCCACCGGATTTCGCTCGCGGGCTTCGCCGATCGTCGATAGCACGGGCAACAAGTGAATGGGCGCCGCAGGTTGCCTCGTGGTTTCCTGCTCGAGCCATTTTGCGTGAGCGCCGATGTTGGTGGCAATCAGGTCGCACTGCGCCGCGATCTTGCCCGCCGCCTTTTTCTGCCGCCGCGCCAGCCAAAATGCCCGCGTCCATGGCGCGCCGCTGGCCGAAACCTCATGGAAGTACGCGGCGATGCCGAATCGGCCGTCCGCTCTCACTTTGGCGAGATTTTCGGCAAGCAGCGCCGGCGCTCCGTCGGCCGAGTAGCCGTATCCGCTGACGTGCACCAGAATCGCTCCCGGCTGGCCCGCGCTCAGGGCAAGGCAAGATTCAAGCAGTTGAGCCGGCGCGCAGTAGATGACAGGGTGAGGGAGGCCGCACCGCTCGTTTGAATTCAGGACCACGAACGCCGTATCGATCCCAAATCCGCGTTTCAGCTCGACAGCCAACGGAATCGCATGGTCGGTGACGCCACACTTCCGCGGCTTAAGCTGCGGTACGACTTGAATCAGTAATGGGGTTGCACGAAGCATCCGAATCGTTGCCGGCTCATCGCTCGCCGGCGCTTCCCGGCCTGGCATCCAAAGACGCCACGCTACTGCTGAATGGTGGTTCGGTAAAGCGCGACGGAAGTGACAAGTCCGATCACCGCCGTGATCGCCTGCTCCGTGATCAACCTGCCGTTGCTGGTTGGCACGTAAAGAATGTCGCCGTCCTTGAGCGCCACGTCCGGAGCCTGGCCTTTATAGATCAGGTTGACGGGGATGGTGATTGCTTCCTTCCTGCCGTCTTCCAGGTTACGCACCAGCTGCGCGCGCTTGATTGCGGCCGCGTGACCGCTGCCGCCGGCCAGCGCCATAACCTCCTCCACCGTAAGCACATTGCGGCCGTCCAGCACATAGCCGCCGGGACGGTTGACGTTGCCCACGACATAGACAATCCCGGCGCGCGGAACCATCACCGTATCGCCGGGGAAAATCTGCACACTGGGGATCACCGGCTGCAGCGCCTCAGGAACGTAATCGAACGTAATCTGATTGCCCGGCTCGCTTTTATGCGTAATCACGACCTTCGACGCGGCAGTCACCGTCACGCCTCCGGCAGCAGTAATCACGTCGTTCAGCGTGCGAACCCCCAACGCCGGATACACGCCAGGGCTCTTGACCTCCCCAGTTACGGTGATGCCTTGCGATGCGTACTCGGCGATGAACACTGTGGCGTGCGACTCGGCGGGCTGCAGAATCTGCGTCTCCACAAATCGTTTCTCGATCATGACGGCGGCCTCTCCCGCCGTCACTCCCGCGACATGCAAGGTTCCGATCAAGGGAATGGCGATGTCGCCGCGTTCATCCACGCGGAACCGGCCTGAGAGGTCGGGGTTTTCAAACATCGTCACTTCAATCAGATCTCCGGAGCCGATCTTCAACGGCGGCGCCACGACCGGCTCGGAACCGCCCGCCTGTTGCGCACTCCCGGCAGCGGTCTGCGCTGCCAAAAGCACCCAACAAACCGCCGCGCACGCAAGTCTTTTCGCCATGTCATTCTCCTTTGGCCTTGCGCTCTTCCTCTTCCTCATATCCGTATGCCCGATCCGAGAAGGATTGAACCGGCTTATATCCGTACCAGTAATTCCTGGCGTATGCGCCGTAGCGATAGGTATAGAAATTCTCCAGGCGCAGATCGACGTCGTTCACCACCACGCCGGCCACGGGAGCGTTCACGCGCCATAGCAGGTCGCGGGCGCGAATCAGGGCGCGCTTGCGGGTGACTCCGGCGCGCGCCACCAGCACCACGGCGTCGGAGCGGACGGCCAACGATTGCGTGTCGGAAACCGCCAGCAGCGGCGCGGAGTCCATCACGATCCGGTCAAACCTCCTTACCCACTTGCGCATCTGCTCCTCCATGCGATTGGAAGAGAGCATCTCGGCGGGGTTGGGGGGCAGCGGCCCGGTGGGCAACACGTGGAGGGTGGGCAATTCGGGAAACGGCACCGGCAGAGCCTCTTCCAACTCCTGCTGCGATAGGGCGGAGGAAAGGCCGATATTCTCATCCGCGATACCGAAGATCCGCCGCAGGCTGCCCCGCCGCAAATCCGCGTCCACGAGCAAAACCTGCTCGCCCCGCTGGGCCAGCACGATCGCGAAATTGATCGCGGTGGTCGTCTTGCCTTCCGTCGGAAAGGCGCTGGTGATCACAATGACCCGCGGCGGGTTGTCGATCGACGCCAGCAGCAGCGAGCTGCGCAAACCGCGATAGGCCTCGGCGCCATGGGACTTCGGATCCCAGATGGTAATCAGCTGGTGCGGTGTTTGGTAGACGCCCGGCGGAGCATTGCTTCGCAGGTCGCCCTTCTGCTTTGGCCCGCTGAAGTTCATATTGGGAATCGCCGCCAGCGACGGCAGCATCGACGCTGCCTCCACTTCCTCCGAGGTCCGCAGCCGGTCGTCAATCGACTCGATGACAAACGCCAGCACGCACCCCACGAAGAGGCCCCCGAACAGCCCATAAAGCAAGGCTTTCGATTTCTGCGGCGACACGGGAACAAACGGCACGGTGGCTCGGTCCACGACGGTGATATTGGCCGCCGACATTCCCGCCGAGATGCTTGCCTCTTTGAGCCTCATTTGCAGCGTGTCGTAAAGATCGCGGGTCAGCTCCGCCTGATGGCGGAGAATCGCATACTGGGCCACATCCGCATTCAGGCGATAGGCTGCGTCTTCCTGCGCCGCCAGGCGTTTGCGCAGCTCGTCCTCCAGCCCGGCCGCGCCGCGGTATTCGTCGTTCACCTGGCGCCGGGCGAGCTCGACCTCGTTGTCGATCTGTTTCTGAACCTTGTTGATTTCCTGGTCCAGCTGCACCATTTGTGGATGCTTAGGCCCGAATTTCGTATTCAGTTGTGCGCGCTGAGTTTCGAGATCGGTGAGTTGGCTGCGCAACCCAGCCAGCGCCGGGTTATCGCCCATCAGGGCGATCATATCCGGACTCAGGGAATCGAACTCGCGCACGCGCGCTTCCTTCATGATGCGGTCGGCTTCCGCATTGTCCAGCTCGCTGCTGATGTCCTCCAGAGTCTGCGTGGTCAGATTGTTCTGGTCGGTGCCGACGATGTTGTGCTCCCGCTGGTAGTCCGCCAACCGGCGCTGTGTCTCCGATGCTTCCTGCCGCAAATCGTCCATGCGGTTTTGCAGCCACTGCGATACATGCTCGGTGCGTTCGAATTTGGTCTGCAGCTCGGCGTCGGAATACGTTTCCACCAGCTGGTTCACGATCTTGGTTCCCATCTCCCTGTCGTTGCTCCTGTAATGCAGCTCGACAATCCGCGTGTTGGGGATGATGGCCACCGACAACCCGCCACGGACGATTCCCACCATGGCGTTGCGCTCTTGGGGCGTGATTTCGACAGAAGATTCGTTGCGGCCAATGGTGTTGCCGCGAACCAAGCCGATGAGATGCAGGGCTTGGGCGGCTTCAAACAAAACCGAGTCGCTTTGCAAAATGCGAACCTCGGTTTGCAGCGATTCTCCCGCCTCGTCTTCGGCTTCGAAGTACCCCAGGATGTCGCCGCCGCTGAAGGCGTTGGGCTTGATCTCGATGCGCGAGACGCTCTCATAGACCGGCGGAGTGCGGAAGGCGTACCAGACGGCTCCGGCGAGCGAAAGCACGGTCGCCGTGATGACGACGAGGCGCTGCTTGGTGAGCACGCGCCACACGTCCATGAGCGAGCGCCGCTCGCCGAATGGAGCATTCGCCGGCCGCGCTTCCAGGGGCGGCAAGGGCGGAGGCTCGGGTTGACGTTCCAAAATCATTTACACCTCAAATTTATCCCGGCGCGGAGAATTCCGTATACGCCTTGAACATTGCTTCGGGTCCCGCGCCATCGCCCGAGAACAGCCGCTGCAGTGAGCCATGGCTCAGAATAATGGCGATCAGGGAGAGTACAAAAGACTTGGCGCTGGTGCACCGCACCTGGCCCCTTTCCACCCAAGGCTCGAGATAGCGGGCAATGACCTCGACGAGCTGGCCAAGGTGCCGGCGCAGCAGGGGATCGATGTCCTCGCTCAATTCGAGGGCGCTAAACTGCACCAGGCGCATCAGTTCCGGCTTCTGCATCATGGTGGCGGCAATTAGCTCAAAGGTGCGCGCCACCGCGGTCCTCGCGTCGCCCGCCTCGGCAATCGCCGCCAGCAGGTCGCCGCTCAGTTTCACCTGCTGCAGTTCGCTATCCAGCACCGCAACGTAAAGATCGCGTTTGCGCGGGTAGTGCCGGTAGATCGTCACTTCGTTGACACCCGCGCCCGATGCGATGTCGCGCGTGCTGACGCCGTTGTAGCCAAAGCTGGAAAACATCTCGGCCGCGCTGGCTAGGATGCGCGCTTCAGCGCCGCCCTTTGCGGAATTCGAGTTTCTCGGCATATGGGTAAAGAAGCGGTGCTAGCGGTGCTAGCGGAGTTAGCGGAGTTAGGCCGGTCCGCGGAGCGACGGACCGCGATTGCAGGCCCAGTTGGCGTGCGCCAAATCCGATGCCCCATTGCCGGCTGAATGTGCGGGCGGCAAAAGTTCGATGTCGTCCAGATCAACTTCCACGGCGTAGCTTTGCATGATGTGCTGCAATGTCATCACGACGCGATAGCTGTTTTTGCATCGCAGTACGACGCCCTCGAACCCGGAGAGAGCGTCCGATCGGATGCGCACCCGCTGCCCGGCAGTTATCAAGCGGTGCGGCTGCGCGGCGCGCAGCGTCAATCCCGCCCGCAACGCTTGGATGGTCGCATCGGGCAGGGGCGCCGGCTCGCCTCCCGTCCCTCCCACCACCGCGACGGCGCCAGGAACGCTCAGCGCACTGCCGCGCTCATTGCGTCGAATGCGGATGAACAGATAACCGGGGAAGAGCGGCAGATCCAAAGTCACCTTGGAGCCATCGCTCCACCTCCGCTCCGACCTGTAGAGCGGCAGATAGCACTCGATCTGCCTGTGCTGGAGATGTTCGGCAACGCGTTTTTCGTGACGCGCGGTGGTGTAAAGAGCAAACCACTTCGAAGGATGCGCCGGATCGGGGGTATTCTGCCGCGGCAGCGGCAAGATCGCGTTTTGCAGCCGCGATTGCCCGGCCTGTGAGGCGGTCCCGGACCTAATCCATCGCAAAGCTCCGCCCTCCTCAGTTGGATGAGGCGTTTTCCACAATCCTCACTCCGCGCGGATCGAGGAGCCGAATGCCAGCCAGTCGACTTGCAAGCGCACGCTTGTCAAACCAAGGGGCTGACTGCCCAAAAACATGTAAGGATCTGCTTTCATCGAGTGTGGGCAGATCCCCTGTCCGCCGATTGCGAGAATTGCAGTTGTTTTCA
>Ga0187770_10001427_pt1 | contig 12648 bp, 20 predicted proteins | sample 0116_SJ02_MP02_2_FD_133154 | JGI IMG/M metagenome (GOLD analysis project Ga0187770, IMG submission 133154) | Tropical peat soil microbial communities from peatlands in Department of Meta, Colombia - 0116_SJ02_MP02_20_MG | ecosystem: Environmental > Terrestrial > Soil > Wetlands > Peat | place...
GGCATCGCCGTTTGACTATGCACTGTAACCTTTTTGAGTCCCTTTCCGTCTTATAAGGGTGAAAACCTAACGAAAGGAGTGGACGGTCTTTGAGTGATGGAAGGAATGGGCTTATATCTATTCCCCGGTGAGCCAATGTAGAAGTAAAAATTTTTAGCCTGTTATTTCGATACTTGTCGAAATATAAAAAGGTTGAGAGAAAGGAGGGAAAAATTGCCATGGAGCAGGAGATAGAGATATTAATACGATACGGAGAGGCCGGTATGAATAAGAGACTAAATCTCTACCTACAATTCCCTGACCTGAGGTGGGCTTTCCAAGAGATGGAACATAAAGATATGGCTGCTCAAATGGCATCTCGATCTTTGAGCAAGGAACATCACAAAGGGAAATGTCCTCGGCTTCTATCACTCTTGGGTCGAATCATCGGTATAGAAACCAATTGTAACCTTTTGAGGACTTCTCCCGTCTCATAAGGGAAATTTCACCAAGGAAGGAGATAAACATGGAAGAGAAGACAAGGCTTCTAATTTGCTTGAGCGCAACCACAGCAGCTAACTGTATTCCTTGTTTCGAGTACTATTTTGGAAAGGCCGAAGCGGTGGGTCTAAAAACCGAGGAAATTCAGGAGGCCGTAAGTCTTGCCAGCCAGGTAAAGAAAGGAGCCCACATGGCCCTAAAGAATTGTATCAGTGGCCTCATGGTTGAAGAAAAGGAGTATGCTTAGCCTGTGATAAGCAGGCCAGCAAATCGTGTTGCAGGTAATTTCACGGTGGCGCCAAGATGGAATTTTGGGATATCTATGATCAATACTATGGCAAGGTGAGAAAGTTTATCCTGACCCTTGTGAAGGATGAATGGGCGGCTGATGATCTCATCCAGGAAACGTTCTTAAGAATTCAAAATAATTTAAGAAGCTTGACAGATCTTTCAAAATTGTCTTCCTGGATATTTCGCATCGCCTACAATCTCTGCCAAGACCATTTTCGCCAGTTGAAGAGATCACGCAAAGAGGAAAGAATAGACCAGGAAGAGATGGAGGATTTTAAAGAAGCTTTAGTTCAAAAAGGGCCGGATATTCAAGAAGAATTGGAACAACGCCAGATGGGAGAATGCGTCCAGAACCAGATAAACCTTTTGCCAGATTCATTGCGAACGGTCCTTCTCCTCTTCGATATAATGGAATTCAGCCATCAGGAGATTGCCGATATCCTCGGGATTACGGTTGACAATGTCAAAGTTAGGCTTCACCGTGCCCGAAAAAAGCTGAAGACCATTCTTGAAGAAAAGTGCGCTTTCGAGAAGGATGAGAGGAATGTCCTTGTATGCACTCCCATTGATCAAGGATCGAAATTTAGAAAGGAGTGGAAAAATGGAAAAGATGTTTAGCTCAATTATGGCAGGATTCATGAAGGGCATGTCAGAGGACGACAAGAAAAGGATGATGGCCTGTGGAGAGAAGATGGCAGCCATATGCTCGTGCGTCAATAGGAAGGACATGTCTGAAGAAGAAAGAAAGGCGATGATGGAAAAGATGATGTCGTTCTGTAACGACAAGATGGAAAGAATGTCGGACTTTTTCAAAAAGATGGGTTCGCAGACCGAGAGGTCCGGCCCATCGGAAAATGCGTAGTATCAAAATAGCCAATCCATTCAGAAGGGGCCGGCGGACTTGAGCCGGTTCCTTCAAAAGTCAAAGGAGGTGTGAAGATGGGTCAGATGAAAGAACAAGAGAACATGCACCCTGGTACCATGTCTTGCCGCGATTGGAGAGGATGGTGGTATGCCAGCAGGCTTCGAAGAATAAGGATCGGGATTTTACTTATTCTTCTTGGCGGGCTGTGGATGGCTTCGAAAACAGGATTCTTTAATCCAGCCATTTTCTGGCCTTTGGCGTCCATTACTATAGGAATCTGGATAGTCATATTCTCCTTGTTGAGAGATAAAAAATACAATCCTCCAAAGTAATATGAGAAATATCACTCTGGCTGATTGAGTTTTCCCAATTCACGAGCAAATTTTTCCAGCTGTTCTTCACTTAGTTTTTGCGCTTCCAGGGTTCTAGAAGATAGCGGCAGCTTAGCGACCAAAGCGGTGGCTACAGTGAAATGCAGAACACGGTCATTTTTGTTTCAGAGGAATCACATTAGTCTTGCCGGAATCTGCATTTCTTGGTGGCTCCGCCTTCCGCAGAAGACTCGAGGATACGTTCCAATGTTGTCCATCATCGGTGATGATTGTAACCGTCTTTCTATTATAGCGAGTAAGCATACCGACCACTGGTGGACGACCTCCGGGCTGAAAGGTGACACGATCTCCGATCTTGAACTCCAACATTTGGCCGTGCGCACGCACCTGGTTTAGGAAGCGAAGCCGCTCTACGATTCTATGATTGAGGTCGATGAGTTCCGCTTCGGTGAGTTCGTCAATGTTGATCCTAATCATTGTTTCTGCCTCCCCTGAATCCCCAACCTATGAGTCTATAGAATCTCTATCTCTTCTAAAATTCGTTCTTTTGTTTCAAAGGGGGTTTGATTCTGTTTAGCCTTTTCCACAATCTCCTTTCCCAACAAGGCAGCACCGAGGGCCCCGGTGATCAAAGGTTCTTCCGGCACCAGAATCTTATGGCCCAACTGTTCGGAAAGGGCTTTCAGCAGGCCTCTATTTTTACCGCCTCCACCCGTCACGACAATCGCCTCTTCCACCCTCAGCCGATTCACCATCCTACATATCCTGTCTGCAAGGGAATGATGAACCCCTGCAAGGAGGTCGGAAATGGGTACGCCTTCGGCTAAACTTGCTGCCACCTCCTGCTGGGCCCAGATGGTGCAGATGTTGCTTATCTTTGCAAGGCTCTTGCTTTGCAGCGATAGATCCCCAACTTTATCCAATGGTACGCCAAGGGTATCGGCAATCACCTCTATAAAGCGGCCACTACCAGCCGCACACTTGTCATTCATCACAAAATCAATGGCCCTGCCCGTTGCATCTATTTTTATTGCCTTAATGTCTTGACCCCCAATATCGATGATCGTCTTGGCTTTAGGAAAAAGGCTGGAGATGCCTTTGGCATGGCAGGTTATTTCTGTCAACTGCTTATCTGCAAAAGGGACGTTAATTCTCCCATAGCCTGTTGCGACAATGTAGGTAATGGCTTGGAAGGAGATGACAGCCTTATTGAGCGCCTCTTCCATGACCTTATTGGCAAGCCGGCGCTGTTCCGGTCCTGTAGGCTTGATGATCGAAGCGATGATCCCTTCATTCTGGATCACCACCTTTGTTATTGTGGAACCGACATCAATGCCTGCAAAATAGGAGGTCAATCGTTTCTCTCAAAAGTTAAGGCTAAGGGAAGAAGAAATTCACCCCAAAATCTTAACCTAAACCTTGACCTAAACCTTCCGAAGGATCAGGCTGCTTTATTTGCTCGAATCGATTCCAGGGTCTCGATGAAGGCGTCGATCTTGTTTCTTGTATCGACCTCTGAATACGAGGTAATATCGATGATATCACTTTCCAGTATGAGGGAAGGAAGTTCCCTGTGAACCTTTTCCCTCTTTCCGTCTTTCCCCATCATCAATACAGGGATGGGTTTGTATATTTTTGCGAGTTGATGTAACTGCCAGATGAGGCCCACATGCCAGGTTCGGCACGAAAAGGCTTCATGCATGACCACCCCATCGATCTTGTATTCTTCGATCCTGTTGATGAGACGCTCCACATCAGGCTCTGATCCCGGCCGCTTTTTAGCCTTATCATACCAGAGGGTCCAGTATCCAAGCCATCTCCATGCCAGGTGTTCGATCGGATCCTTGGTTTCGGGAATATCCATCTGGTTGAGGGGGGCAACCATTCGATAGGTTGTCTCCACAGGGAATGAAGCCCCCTTGCTGTTAAAATAGTTGAAATCCGTCAAGGCAAACCATGCGGGCAATCCGCCTCCCCACATGAGCCTGTACTTCTCTTCCTGAACCTCTCCCTCTCCCTTGGCGATTTTTTCCTCTAATTCCTTCTTGAGGCCCACGAAGAAATCGTAAGCCGTCTGGGTGGCCATCATAAAGTTTATGGGGACCATGGTATTCATCGCATCACCCGTTCCCATGGGGCAAGGGACGGCCTTCCGAAGGTCATAGGTCTCCTCGATCAAATTCCAGGTCCGATCGCTGAGATCCACCAACTCTCTCAGGCGATCATAATCCATCTTCTTTTTTGTCTGCTCCTCGAGAAAGGCGACCAGTCCGCGCAACTGCCTGACGATATATTTGTGGTAATAGTCCCAAACCTCCCTGTGATCTCGGTCCCTCTGAAACAGGGGATAGGGAAGGTCGATATTGTAGATTGGGACATCCGGCATGAATTGCTGAGAGGCCTGGTACCACTTGGATCGTGGGTCACAGAGGATCTGTCCGCTGGAGATCATGAAGTCGGGTCTTGCCTGTCCGCCCCACGGCGCATCAGGAGGCATCTGACCCAGTTCTTCTCTCCATTGGTCAAACCCGATCCCGCAAAGGGCATAGGTACACAAAGACCGGGAAAGGCCCAGTGATTCCGCTCTTTGAAGGAATCTTTCCGCGTCTCTCTTTGCCCCGCAGATACCGGCAAAATTCTCTGTCCACACAGGCAGCACATCCATGGCCCGGAAGATCTCTTCATGATGGCAGACGATAAACGTATAGGCTATTTTCTGTTTTCCCTCTGCCCGTGCACGGATGGTACCGGTAATAAATTCCTTGACCATGGGGCCGATGGAAGCAGCCGCTTGGGTTGCCGTCATCCTCTTCTTTGGTTTTGCCTCTCTCTGTTCCTCAGCCATTATCTATACCTCCCTTATCCTAACCTGGTGCGGCCTAAATCAAATACTTTTCGCAGTAATAAATTCTTCTTGGTCACTAAGTTATTAGGTAATTAAGTCATTCAATGACTAATGACTGATTGACCCAATGACACGTTATCTTACAATTTCGTGCTTCATATTCTATCAACCGATCATCTCCAAAAAGGCCTGGATCCTGGTCTTGAGTTGACCAATCGTACCCGAAGAATAGACATCCTCGAGATGGAGAAGGGGGACATTGATCGACTTATAGTATGCTCTTCGTGCAGGGACTTCAAAGCCAAAAGGATCGCAATACTTATATACGTAAAGAATAGCACCATCCACTTTGAACTCCTTGGCATAGGCCCCGATATCACCGAAGCGAGATGCAATATCTCCCTCAAAGGTACCTGTTTTGTTCTCCCTGTACGTCTTGGGGCAATTAATTTTATCCAGATACCGGCGGCCCAGCGCGTTGATCGGATCTCCGCCAGCGTCCGTACGCGGAAAGTAATCCCTTGCCCCGTTGCAAATGGTATCGGCCACTACATTCCCTCCGATCTCTTCGGCCAGCTTGATGAGTTCAATGTTATCGAGACAAGCACCATCGATAAGGATACGGGGGCCTCTCTTAAGTGGGGATTTCTCTCTTCGACCAATCTCTGCCAAGACCTGGTCAAACAAGGCATTCGACTCGTCAATGGGCAAGCTTGATCCGACAATCAACAGCATCGTCAATTCAGCTCCGGAGATGAGGGGAGGACCTGCCTTTCTAAATTCATAAAGGGCCCTCACCTTATCCCTATTCTCATTATGGATTCGAATGGCTTGAGCCAGATCATTATTGGTGATCTCTTTCCCGGCGAATTTGCCCAGGCTTTTCCGGAAGGTATTTAACTCCGCATTAAAGAATTCAAACGACGATTCGTCGCAAACAGTGGGAATGTTCACAAAGTGAAAGAAGGAATAGGGCAGAGAATAACTCCAGGCGCTGTAGCTGCGTACCATGCTATCACAACCGTGAGGGATCACCAGGCCAGAGAGAAAGTCATATTTTCCTTTTACCGAGAGATCAAAGACACTACGGTAATACGGGCATACAATGGTCTCCAGCAACGTATCCCCTTTCGTGATAGGCTCATGTACATTTCCTCTCACCCGAAAAGGGATACATCCGGAAGCCGAAATGATCTCCAAAGGAACAAAGGAGCAGACGTAGCCAATGATCTTTTTCCCCTCCTCTTTCAGCTTCTTCGCCCTGATCCCGTAATCCTTGTAATAGCTTTCTACTGTGTTTAAAATACTACCTTTTCTGTCATTCATCGACCTTCTCCCTCTTAGAAACGTCCCATCAATATATACACGATTTGGCCTTAGGTTTCAATCTCATTTTCCTAACTGTTCCATGGCGATTATCGCTGCACCCAATGCAGCCGTCAAATTTGGCCTTGGCGGTACCATGATATCATCACCTCTGATCTCCTTTAAGGCTTGGACGAGGCCCACGTCTCTCGCACCTCCGCCCACCATGGCCACATCCTCTTCAACCCCCATTCTCTCCACCAGGCTGTTGATCTGAGCCGCAAGAGCCCTGTGGATGCCCGCCAACAGATCTTCTTTTGTAGCCCCTTCGGAGATCCTGGAGATCGCCTCCGACTCCGAAAACACAGCACACCCTGTGCTAAAATCAACTCTCTTTTTCGATTTTAGAGACAGCTCCCCAATCTCCTCCACTTTGACTTGAAGAACCTTGGCAATGACCTGTAAAATTCTGCCGCTGCCTCCGGCACACTTTCCGCTCAATAAAAAATTGTGCATGCTTCCTTTGTCATCGATGCGGAAGACCCTCGTGTAGAGATCGCCGACGTCAATGACGGTCCTCACGGAGGGGAGAAGAGAGGAGACGCCCTTCGCATGGCAGACGATATCGAGCTTTACCTCATCGGCAAAAGTCACCAATCTTGATCCATATCCCGTTGCAACAATCCGGGAAACATCACCTACTGATATCCCAGCCTGAGAAAGTAACTCATTTTTTACCCTCTCGGCCGTTAGCCTGAGATCTCCCCCGGATGGGCATTCAAAAAAACTCAAAGGTTTCTGATCATCTAAATGATCACCCAGGGCGATCCCTTTTGATCCGGCTGAACCGATATCGATACCCAATACAAGGGCCATCTTTCCTCTTAACAAATGAGACAAATGATCGCGAATTAGCCGAATGATAGCGAATATTTGCTATGGAATCCAATAAAATTCGTTAGATTCGATGTCATTCGGCCCATTCGTTCAATTAAATAACACAAATTCTGACCCCCCTCAAACCGGAATCTTTGTTGGAAGCATCTCCAATTTTGTGATGACATAATGAACATGACGAGAGCAGGCGGACCGAACTTCAAAAGCTTTAGAATTGCGGATCATTAGAAGATGAGGGGAAACGTTCGTAGTCAATGAAAACCAGGTTTTCTTGCTCTTGAAGCGTTTGGAGCCAATTCATGAGTGGTTCCGCCCTGAATCTTTTTCAGCTGGCCCGCCTGCTCCCTGAGAGGGGCTTCTCTATGGTTTTGTGTCACGAAAAAAAAGAGGTTTACATCTTTGTTTGACATGTTCTACGAAAGGGTATAATTATCTATATTGTCCGTAACATTTTCACAAATTGCTGCAGGAAAATAACTGGCCCTCAGTGGCACCAAAGATGACTTCCAAAATCCGTGAAATGACGCCCGATGACTATGAGGAGGCGTACCGCCTGTGGCAGGAGGCCGAAGGTCTGAGCCTTGAGGATTCCGATAGTCGAGAGGATATTGAAATCTACCTGCGGCGGAATCGGGGCTTGTGCTTCGTCGCGTGCAGTGACCACCGAATTGTCGGCACAGTGCTTTGTGGCCATGAGGGAAGAAGAGGCATCCTACGTCATCTTGCGGTCATGCGGGAGTTCAGGGGCCGAGGTGTAGCCCGGGCGCTTGTGAGCAAATGCCTTTCGAGCCTTGCGAACCAGGGCATCAGAAAATGTAATACATTTGTCTTGGATGAAAACATCGAGGGCCGTCGTTTCTGGGAGCACATGGGATGGCATCTACTTGAAGACAACTACCGGACCATGCAGATTCCAACTGTCCATGACCAATGAGGTTCACGGCGAAGCGGATCGACAGCGACTCCGTGTAGGCCGGACATCGCCTTAGTAAGGAAAGGGGGAAAAAGATGGAGAGGAAGCGTGTTGGCATCGTCCTTTTTGAGGAGATCGAAGTCCTCGATTTCTGCGGTCCATTTGAGGTCTTCTCGACAACGCGCCTTAACGAAGAGAAACGGCGAGAAGAACCTTCGCCCTTCGAAGTACTGTTGGTGGCTGAGCATCCCGACCCTGTCACAACGACAGGAGGTATGAAAGTAATTCCTCAATGCACATTTGAAAACTGCCCCCGCCTCGATATCCTCGTCATCCCCGGTGGCTGGGGCACCCGCAAAGAATTGAACAACCCAGTGATGCTCGATTGGCTGCGCACCCGAGCTGGGGAAGTCGAAACTCTGACTTCCGTTTGCACCGGATCCATGCTGCTGGGATTCGCCGGGCTGCTGAATGGACTTCACGCAACCACTCACTGGCGGTCGTTGGACTGGATGCGTGATTCCTTTCCCACGGTAACCGTGGAGTACAAAAAGCATGTCGTCGAGGATGGCCGCGTGCTCACATCAGCGGGCATCTCAGCAGGCATCGATATGGCGCTGAGAGTGGTTGCACGCTATTGCGGAGGAACTGTTGCGCGAGCCACAGCCAAGCACATGGAATATCCATACCCTGATAATAATGCACGCAGAATTCAGTTTTGAGCTTAAAGCGACAGAGACCGTTTCCCTAAATGTTGCAGTTGGAAAATGTGTGGAGCTAATCTCTGTTGCACTACTGCCGAGAATACAAACCCGCCCCAGATTAATTTTTAATGATTAAGATTGTCTATCGGGCTCTCGTTCATATCTATCCTGATCAAGGCAAAGGCTGCATCGAGAATGAGAACACCATTGACAGAATTTGCAATCCGGACAATCGTGCTTCTTATCCTTGCTCTCTTCTGGACAGCATAACAGCCCGTAGGCCGTTACCTCAAAACGCACCCCGCCCTCGTAGGCATACTTCTTTTTTGAAACAGCCATTCGTTATGTCCACCATCACCTTCACAAATGAAAAGGGCTTCTCTGTTTATTTGACACCCCGCGGTCAATTGTCATAACAAATGACGATAGAGGATCGATCAAGCACTCTTTTGATACTGGGAAGCATACCAATCTATAACACGCCTAATCATTTTTTGATAAGATGTTCGATGTTTTTGTGCTTCATTCTTGAAAAACTCCACACTCGATTTTCTTAACCAGAGGGTTATCTTAACATTTTCTCCTTTGAAGACTAACTGATCCGGTGGGGGGAGAAAATTTTTTACGACTCTCAATTCGCCCATTGGTTCATCAGTATATCTTATTTTGCTCTTCATAGATTTATGATGTCCAATTAAATCGGTGACGTAATCTTAACTCCATTTCAAAGCTGGCCGTTTTGCAGCAACAGCACACTCTCTCAGATACATGTTGATAAGGTTTTGGTAAGGTACTCCAAGTTCTTCGGCCAACTCCTTAAAATAATCAATCGTCGAATTTTCGAGGCGGATAGTAATCTGCTTTTTCAGTTTGCGTACGTACGGATTAGGTTTTGCTTTTGAGAAGTCATATTGTTTTCGCATATGTCACCTCTTATAATGAATTTGTTCATGCTTGGTTGCCTTTCTTGCAGAAATAATGCGTATTTCCTCATCTTCTTCATCATAACAATGACAAACCACCAATATCCTTAAGCGAGCACTTATACCAAGAATGATGAAACGATCCTCTTCGTCTGAATGGTCTGGGTCCTCAATCAACCGAGCGTATTCGTCGTAAAATACCGTCTGGGCTTCCTCAAAAGAGACTCCATGTTTGCGTTTATTCGCGATGTTTTTCCTTGGATCCCAAACAAACCGAATATTGCTCATGTAATTATAATATAATTATTAAACCGAATGGTCAAGATTAAAAATTCTTCCTCTTGAAGTGGGTAATTACTGGGCTGGAGAAATTTTGGAAAAAGACTTAGGAGAAGTGAGCGAATACAAGAAAATAAATTTCTTTATTATCGATGTCTGACCTTAAGCTTCTTATCCTCTCTTTCCTTTTGAAATCTGCTATGGTTTTCTTCTTTCTCTTTCCGTCTTTTTTCCTTTAGGTAGAACTGTTCTCTTTTAAATTCGAGTTTTTCCCTTTGGAGTTGGACTCTGAGATTAAACTGAATTTCTTTTTGCTTTCCTTTATCTTCCATGAGCTTTTTCCAGGATTCAAATCGGTCTTTCTTAGAATTAAGCGATTCTCGCCGTATCCTGAGTCTTTCTGCCTTGAGTTCGATATCCCTTCTTTTTAGCTGAAAATTTTCATTTTTCTGGTTGCGGTATTCTTCTATGAGGAAATCCACCATTTTCTTATAAAGCCCATTGTCCCCATTGCCTCTATCTTCGGAATCCTCATTTTCAGGGGTTTGCAGTATTGATTCGAGGGTGAATTCTTCATCCCCATCCTTTCCAATAGGTTTGTACAAGCTCTCTTCTCTATATTTTCTATTCAAGTACTGGTTTATCTCCTTGCTCCTGACTCTTTTAATAATCGGGGTTACTTCTTCTAACGTTTTGGGGTTGGATTCAAGGATTTTCACCCAGGCCTCTTGAAAGCTATCCTCGTGACGGCCCAAGAAAGGCTTCAGATAATTATTGATTTCGGTCTCTTTCAAATGCATACCAGACACCTTTCCGGATCAACTCGATAGCCAGAACACTACCCCGAATTTCCCTAAAATTTGAATTCCATCTGAGGGTTTTCTTTTTGAATCATATCCTTAATCAGATTCACAAACCTTGTCGCCTTGTCCAAAGCATCCGATGCTTCCGATTTTGAGATCGAAACATCAATCTCATAGGTAAAAATATTCCGTTTCCTTCTCATCCAGTCAAACTGCTCTACGATCACCCTATACTCTTTGCCTAAGAGATGGGACATGAACTCCACTACGGTTTTATGCTGATACCCGTCAGCCGGCCTGAATCCCTTCAATAAAAGAAATGCCCTTGCAGCGTGTAGCATCGCAAGATAGGCCACCGTATAAGCGATCCCCTCATCGATATTTATATTGGCTTTTGCTGTTTTTAAATCTTTGTGCGCCCGTAGAATCAATTTTTCAACGGCTCTTAGATCCGGTTTCTGCCTCCTCAGCAGTCCTTTTGATAGAGACTCTTCTAAGAATTCCTCATAGGTCATTTTGGTCTCCAATAAGAAATATCTTGGGGTTTTTAAGAAGGTCCGTAATAAAGGGATCCTTATCTCTCAATTTGTATTTGAACTCATCTCTTTGGAATATGCTGTAATTGATCTCCCTTTTGAGCATCTCCTCCAACCTGTTTATCTCTCTTAAAAGCCCACTTTCATCGATCTTGCCTATGATAAGCACATCGATATCGCTTCTTCCGGTTTCTTCATGTTTCGCGAAAGAGCCGTAGATAAAGGCAACTTCAACCCCCCTCATCCTGCCCAAAATTTCTTTTAGCGAACCTTGGATGCCGATCGTCTTAAATACGATGCTTTTTAGTTCATCAAATAAGGGATAGGATTGGTCGAGAAGATAATACGTCAGATTGCCAACTCTTCTCGATACAAAGAGGCCCTCCTCTTCCAGCCGGGTCAGTTCTTTTCGAATCATACTGACGGGCGTCCGAAGAATCCGCTCCAATTCTCTGAGATAGTACTCCCGATCAGGGTTGGTAAAATAAAGCCTGAAGAGTTCTTTTCTGGTTTTTGACTTAAATATTTTAGAAACATCCATAAGGCTTGTAATATTTTTATATTACAATCGTAATCCGTTTATATTACAAAGTCAACCTGTTTCTATTCTCAGGATCTTCATTTCTTAAGCCTTGCCTCGAAGCTAAATCGAGTTCTCCAAATGGCTAAAATCCAGATCCTCTTGAAGTGAGGAATTATTGGGGCGGAGAAATTTTGGAAAAAGACCTACAAGAAATGAGAGAATGTAAAGGAAATCAGCACTCGGTGCCTCAATTGTCAAATTGTCTGAAAACCAAGGTTTCATCCCTCCCAACTGACGAATGTTACCATGAAGGGGAGACATCTATCCCAAGTATTACAATAGGAATATCAAAGATCGGCTTCAGATACTGGAATTCCTTGAAGGCTTTTTCAAAATGCATCATTCCAGAGTACGTCTTGCGTCCCCTTTGCAACGCTTTTTGTTTACCGATTTCACACAGTATATTTGCGAATCCTAAAGTTGGAGCTATCAGCGTCCCTAAATGGATCTGTTTTGAGAAATAGGAAAGCATAAATTTTATATAATCTTGGTAGTACGATCTCGCATTACCAAATTCAACTTCAACCTGAACCGTACCTTTTCTATAATCGTACTTTAAGTCAAGCTCTGGAATTGCTTTCCCTTCTTTTTGCCAACTCAACGAGGAAAACGCCCTTTCAATTTCCCGGTTATAGTGAGCTTGGCCTTCATCAGCTTTGAAACTTATCCCATTAATTATCTTTTCCACTTCAACAAAGGAATTATCATGGGATAGACTTTCTTTATCCGTCTTGTGGTACATAGAATCAGCGACATATAATTTTGCATTGTGCGTCATATCTTTAGTAATGGCTGTTAACTTGAAAACATCCGGGGATAATTTGTCAATCCCCAAAAATTCGCCTATGGTTCCCTTTCTTGTTTCAGCAAATATGTCGTTCAGCCAACCGAC
>Ga0187770_10001428_pt1 | contig 12646 bp, 8 predicted proteins | sample 0116_SJ02_MP02_2_FD_133154 | JGI IMG/M metagenome (GOLD analysis project Ga0187770, IMG submission 133154) | Tropical peat soil microbial communities from peatlands in Department of Meta, Colombia - 0116_SJ02_MP02_20_MG | ecosystem: Environmental > Terrestrial > Soil > Wetlands > Peat | place...
AAGCGCAACGCTGACTAACTTGATGGAAAGGCCGGAGGGGACAGTTCTATCCATCGACTCGGACGGCCGGGTCATTGTGCCCGTTCGTCCATTTGAAATTGTCTCGGTTCGCGTGGATTACCCACGGAAAACGGCAGAGCCATGGGCAAACTAAAAGACTCATTGGTTTTGACGAGCACCGGATCGTTTTGGCTCAACTGCCCGTGATCTCCGCACCTGGGGAGCATCCGCAGGAACTGCGCAAAATGAGTCGTGTTTCAAGCGTGGTGCGTCTCCTCTTTTCTCTATTCTTGCCATCCACCAGTCGATCAAAGAGAAGTTCCGCTGCCGTTCTGCCAAGGTCCTCGATGGGTTGCTGAACGACACTGATCGCGGGGCGAAGGGTTGCGGCCAATTCAAAATCGTCAAACCCCAGGAGAGCCATGCTTTCAGGAATGCGGACGTTTAGCTTCTGTAGTGCTTCGAAAGTGCACATGGTCACAAGATTCTTGAGAGTGAAGATTGCATCCGGCGGGTTTGGAGAAGATAAGTGAATCTTGACGGCAGATTCTGCTGTTTTGAAGTCGATAACGCTGGTATCGACAAGGCACAAGAGCCCCGCTCCCTCTATGGCTTCGCGATACCCTCGAATCCTTTCAATGATTGTGTAGAGAGCGGGTTCGCCTCCGAGGCACAGAATTCGTCTGCGGCCGTGGTCAATTAGGTGTTGAACGGCTCCTCTGGCAGCTTCGCGGTTATTAATCAGGACACTGGGAATTTCAACTCCCCGAATCGGCCTGTCAAAAGACACAAGGGGGATCGGAAGAAGGCGCAGCAGAGTGGCAAGATCCTGGCTTCGAAAATCTGCCGGAGCAAGCAGGATACCGTCGGTTCGATGCCTAATAAGCACGTTGAGGTGCTCCATTTCGAGCCGGGGATCATTGCCGGATGCTGCCATAATCATGAGCGAGTCGTGCGAGCGCGCCACTTTCTGAACTGCTTCCGCACAACTCGAATAAAAGACGTCAGCTATGCTAGGCACAATCAAGCCAATGGTTTTCGTACGTTCGCCTTTCAAGATGCGCGCGGCTTGATTGGGGTGATATCCGAGGCGTTCGATCACCGCTCGCACGCGTTCCAAGGTTTGGAGACTGACACGGTGTCCACCATTGATCACTCGAGACACCGTCGTCGTACCCACACCAGCTTCGCGAGCAACGTCTAAAAGCGTCGGGTGAGTGCGCTTCTTTCTCATCAGATAGACCTTCTCGGTCGGCCTAGCAGACCGACGTGATTCTACGACCTGCGCCCGTTTTGTGCCAGTGTGGGTGAGCCAGGGCGGATAGGTTCGGCACCTTTGCTCGGAACCTTGCTAGCGCGAGGGGCCTGCCAATTGACCCGCGATTTCGTACTGTGCCGTACTTAATTAATTTGCGATTCTTCGAGGCCCACGAAGGAACACTGGCAACTTTAAGAAAGAATTCAACAGTCTCTACGGCAAAGACTCGCATGTTTGTAGAGCCCCGGCGGCCATGTTTTTGATTTCAAGGTCTGCCAGAGTATTGGCGATCAACAAGGGTGATCAGTGGCGCCGTTTCCGGGGAACCCCGTGGCTGGGTTTCGCTGTAGACCACGCGTGTAATCGATCTTATTCTGGTAGTTGCGATCTCGACGTGATCCTGAAGTCCGCGTACGCGCCATTGCGCGCAGGCTTCCCTTCTTCCACGATTGGCTGGCCGCCACCAACCCACACGTTCACGGTTCCTTTGGGAACCCACCTTTTGCCCTCTTCGTCCACAATGCTGAGTTCACGGTCATGCAGAGCTAAGCTCACAGTTCGCTTCTCTCCCGGATCTAGGTGAATTCGCTGAAAACCGGCCAGAGAGCGGACTGGCGCACCTTCAAGTTCTGGGTGCGAGACGTACACCTCCACCACCTCATCGCCGGGAAGCGTCCCGGAGTTTATTACCTCCGCCGAAACGGTTACAGGCTCGCCAGCGCGCGCCTCTTGCCGATCGGCACGCACATTGGCGTACGAGAACTTTGTGAAGCTCAATCCGTAGCCAAAGGAATAGAGAGGAGTCTCACGAAGATATCGGTAAGTCCTGCCCGCCATGGAGTAGTCTCCAAAGGGTGGAAGTTGCGCCACGGACTTGTAAAAAGTCACCGGCAAACGGCCAGAAGGATTGAAGTCACCTGCAAGGACGTCGGCGACGGCCGTGCCTCCTTCTTCACCTGGATACCAAGCTTCCAGAATTGCTGCCGCGTGCTGCTGAGCCCAGTTAACAGCGAGTGGGCTCCCACTTGTAAGCACGACAACCAAAGGCTTGCCAGTGGCCGCCAGGACTTCCAACAACTGTTCTTGGGGGCGTGGGAGGTCCAAGCTAACCCTGTCGCCGCCAAAAAAGCCGGGACTGCTGACGTCGCTCTCCTCACTTTCGAGTTGCGGAGTGATCCCCACGACAGCAACGACCGCGTCGGCCTTGCGTGCAGCTTGCTCAGCCTTGGACAGAAGATCCGGCGGCAACCACAGCAGCCGCGCTGCGGAACCCCAGCCCTTTTGAAAATATTCCAGCCGGATCGGATACGCGTGGCCCGCAAGCAGATGAACTGGCACCGTCATCGTCCGTTCATCGTGACTGCTCCAATCGTCCAGGACTAGTTTGCCGTCCAGATACAAGCGAAAACCGTCATCTGCACTGCCGCCCAGGCGATAGTCCCCTCCAACGGATGGAACCAAGTTGCCCGTCCAGCGTCCGGAAAACTCCTGGCCTGAAACTCCGGGTGCTGGCGAATCGCCGTTCCAATTGAAATTGACCTCATTATCGACGCGCGTGGCGACGGGCGCTCCTTGAAGGTTTGCGTTGTCAAAGAACTCGGCATTCAAACCCTGGATCGATGTCGGACCGACAGTTCGCAGGTTCTCACTGGGGACCGGTAGTGCGTCCGTTTCCGTCACCGGAGCCCCTGGTTCGTACACGACAGTGGCATTTCGATATTTCCGACGGATTCCATCGAGAATCGTGACAGATCGTGAGGGTGTGCCGTTGTAATTTCCAAGCAGAACATCTTGCGAATCTGCCGTGGGACCAACTACAGCAATGGTCCTCACAGCCCGGTCAAGCGGCAGGGTGTTAGAAGCATTCTTGAGCAGAACTAACGATTCCCGCGCTGCCACGAGCGCCGCTTCTCGGTGCTCGGGGGTCTCGTTATCCGCTAGCGTTAGCTTCGACCACTTAACGAGCTCTGGCGGATCGAACATGCCTAGCCGAAATCTGGCGCTGAACAACCGTTTCACGGCTTTGTCCACATCTTGGATGGACAGCAAGCGATCCTGGACTGCGAAAGGGAGGACCTGATATTCAGTACCGCAAGTCAGATCCGTCCCTGCCTTCACGGCGAGCGCTGCAGCCTGTTCCTGGCTTAAAACATAGTCGTGACCCTGATAAATGTCGCTAATCGCGCCGCAGTCGGATACCGCGTAGCCGTCGAAATGCCATTTCTCGCGCAGCGTTTCGTACAACCACGAACTCGCGCAGGCGGGTTCGCCGCGCAGTGAATTGTACGCGCACATAATGGACTTGGCCTTGCCCTGCACAAGTGCCGCGCGAAAGGCAGGGGCATAGGTATCCGCAAAATCATGCGCAGAAACCGGTACGTCGAAACGGTGTCGCAGAACCTCGGGGCCGCTGTGTACTGCAAAATGTTTGGGAGTCGCTATCGTCTTCAGATACTTTGCATCGTCCCCTTGAAGTCCTGTTACAAATGCGACTCCCATTTGGCTTGCGAGAAAAGGATCTTCGCCATAGGTTTCCTGGCCGCGACCCCAGCGCGGATCTCGAAAAATGTTGATGTTAGGCGACCAAAAGGTGAGCCCATAGTAGCGGTCGAACCGGCCATGTTGCACGGCGTCGTTGTATTTCGCCCTTGCTTCTGTCGAAATAATATCCGCGACGAGATGCAGGAGCGATGTGTCCCAGGTCGCGGCAAGTCCGATGGCTTGCGGAAAAACGGTCGCATGTCCGGCACGTGCGACTCCATGGAGTCCCTCATTCCACCAATTGTACGGAGAGATTCCCAAGCGCTGAATTCCGGGAGCAACATCCTGCATCTGCGATATCTTCTCCTCGAGGGTCAACCTTGACACCAGGTCATTGACTCTCTCTTCGATGGGCAAACCAGGATCCTGATAGGGGAGAGTTTGCTTGCGCGGCTCCTCTTGTGAGAGAACCAATCCAGCGATCGCGAGGAAGAAGATTCCGGCGGCAACGAGTCGTATTCGCATTGATATGCTCCGAGTTTGGAAGCCCGCGGTGGTTCTCGCGGTCGTCCTTGTAGTCGAATGGAAGGGCATCTCCAGCACTCAGGATCAATTGCCGCGTTTCCCTGTAGACGACTGTTCTCCGATGAGAAACAACTGAAATTCCCGGATTTCTGCGGCGTCCGTGGAGTTGAGAATATTCAAGCGAACGCGAGAAGCCGTGCGAGGCTCGAAGCCATCGATTCGCTTATGACCAATGGTGTTGCCTGCAACGACGGTTTGCCAACGGTCGCCGTCCCAGGCTTCGATCCGAAATGACTGCACATGCTGTCCGTTGTTCAACCGTTCCATGACTAGAGCGTGGTCGAATGCGATGGCTTTGGGAAAATCCACTTCAAGCAAAGCGTGATGCGAGCCCGATGGAGCCGACCAAAAGGTATCAGCATCATCGTCCAGAGCGTTTTCGGTTCCGTTTTGATGTCGTACGTGTTCTCTCGCCGCGAGGTTCGCTGAATAACGCTTCGAGATGGCCACTCCGAACTCTCCAAGGCGTTTTACGTCCTCTTCTGGCAGCAAACCGCGACGATCCGGCGCCAGCCCCAACACGAGTTGGCCGCCATGTCCCACGGTTTGTTCATACAGTTTGATCAACTCTGCCAAAGATTTGACGGATGGCTCGTCGTTGGCGTGCCAAAACCAGTGGTTCCTTCGAAGTGGCGTGTCCGCCTCGGCTGGCCGCCAGCGTAGGTACCCGTGACGATCGATTACATTCCAGTTTTCGATTGGAACGATGCCCTCCTCGTTTCCCACCCAGCGGATATCTCCATACTCGAAAAGGCCCGTGTCCGCAAAAACCAGAGTATTTGGCTGATACGTACGCAGTTCCTCGATAATACGGGGAAAGTTATAAACGTGCCCGGCGCTTCCCGCACCGTCCAGCCAGAACTCCACAAGGTCACCATAATTTTGGGCGAGTTCGTCAAGAAGGGAGATGTAATACCTGTCATATTCCGGCGAATTATTGTAGCGCGGGTCATGACGGTCCCACGGCGAAAGATAGACACCCAACTTCAACCCGTATTTTCTCGCCGCGGTCGCGGCTTCTCCCACGACGTCGCCTTTCCCGGATTTCCAAGGGCTGCTCTTCACGCTGTAATCAGTCTGAGCTGTGGGCCATAGGCAGAAGCCATCATGATGTTTTGCGACGATGATGACGTACTTGGCACCGGCAGCCTTTATTGCCCGCATCCATTGCTCAGCGTCGAAATCAGTGGGGTTGAAAACACGCGGGTCCGCCGTGCCATCACCCCATTCGCGATCCACAAACGTATTCAGTCCGAAATGGATAATGACGCCGAACTCCAGGTTTTGCCATTCCACCTGTTGTGGGGAAGGCTCCACATTCACAAAGTTTTGCGCTACGGCGCCGCCGGAGTTGGATAAAAGCGCAAGTGCCAAAACGGAGGTATTGCGGATCAGCTTGCAGAAACGCCACAATTGCATTTTACGCGGCCTCCTTGAGCTACTGAGTGGCACTCCGCAATCGCCACCTCGTGCTTGTTCTTGTCAGCCCTCACTTAGCTAGGGTTGCTTTCTGTTCCCAAAGTGTTTGACGAACTGATCACCCGGGCAGAACTCTGACCTGAAACAGAAACGACACTCATGGTCAACTATACGCGAGCAAGGGCCGCTGCCGGGAGGCAGATTCCATGCGACCAATGGAGAAAGGAGTACGTGGCGGGTTCCTTTTCTGCCGGCATCACAGTTTAATCACTGTGGGAGCTACGGACAAACACCGGCAGTCACTTTTTCACCGATCCGCAATATTGTCAAGAGTAAAATGACCGTTGACATTGCAAAACGCCAAACAAATGGTCATTGGACTTCAAATCGATCAGAGAAACTACTTGTGGATTGCATCAATACACCGGCTGGGTTCATTCCTTTCGCGCACGCCAAAAGCGGGCATCGAGGTTGTTGTACTCCAAAACCGACCCGTGCAAATGGGGCTTCAATTTGTATGACAGAATCAAGCCCAGGAGACCGCCCGCAGGAAGTGATGCAGTGGTCACACCCTCTTGACTTCGATCCCGCGCTCCAAGAACGGCGCGATGACTTTGTCGGTAGCACGCGAGTCAGTGATGAGCACGTTGATGTCAGATATAGGACACACTAACGCCGGAGTCACAACTCCCAGCTTGCTTGAGTCTGTGACGACAATTCTCAACTTAGCCTGATGAATCATGGCCCGGAAAGTGAGGCTTTCTTCCGGCTCAATCAAGGTTACGCCGCGTTTGATGTCGATTCCACAGACACTCACGAACACCTTGTCCATGTAAATGTCGCTCAAGAAATTGATGGCGCCTTGTCCTACCAGGGAAAAGGAGCCTGCCCATATCACGAATCCACCGGTGACGAAGGTCTGCAGCCCCTCGCAGTTGCACAACTCCATGGCGATATTAATCGCATTCGTGAAGACTCGAATGTTGCGGCGGTTGCGGATATTGCGGGCGACCTGAGTTGTCGTCGTGCCAGCCGTAAATCCGATCGTTTCGTGTTCCTGGATCAGTTCGGCGGCAGCGGCTCCGATCCGGCGCTTTTCCGCAGGACGATGTTGCGTGCGCTTCTGAAACAGCGAGTCATAGCGAAAAGGCTCGTACAGCATAGGCTCGACCAAGACCGCACCACCGTGGGTCCTGCGTACTAAACCTTGCTGCTGCAACTTCGAGAGATCCCGCCGGATGCTTGCTGGCGACGCGCTCAGATGCTCCGTCAGCTCTTCTAGAGAGATGCTGCCCTTCTGCCGCAACTCGACCAGTATCTGATCGCGTCGGTTATTGGATTTCATCGAATCCCACCATTTGGAGCATGCCACCCTAAGTGACTCAGCAACCAGCCTTTATTAAATCACACAGATAGCCCGGAGTGTACATCAACCGTCGGCCGGAATGCAGCGCCTCGTCGGACGTAGTTTAACCTTTGGCCTATATGCGGGCAAAATCGATGGGCCAGTCTCTAGCCCCACAAAAAGTAGCGACGCTCGTATCAAGCAAGAATAAGCATTTTGGAGACCGCAATACGTCAAAGCGCTCAGTTGTCCCTTGACAAGCCCATGATGATGGATAAATCTCTTTCCAGTCTCCCGAGGGGGACGCTGAATTCGTGGAGGGAAAGTTCGGCAGATAGGATGACCACTTACGAGGCTCCCAGGTGTGCTTGGAGGAGAAAATGGTCTCTGCGCAACGCGTAAAATTGCGCATCGCTTCCTTTTTCCCGTGGTTTTCTCCGTGCTCGCTTGCCCCATCGGCCTCCAAGCCCAAAATTCGCGCGGCAGCATCCTGGGTCACGACACGGATCCACTCGGGCGCCGTTGTAGTGGGGGCCAAGGTCACCGTGCGCAACGTAAGCCCGGACGTCTCGAAAGAGATCCATATCGTGTTTGTGGGGCCCCGGATCATGGGTGCATCGCTAGGCTCCAGTTCAGTCCTGTGCATTCGATCAGAAAGAATCACGCAAGCCGCCAATGCAGGACATTGGTGGCGTGCGTCCCGTATTTGGCGGACAAACGAGGTGTCATCATGAACCAGGATATTATTCTCGAAGTGTGCGTCGATTCAGTTGAGTCGGCCGCCTCCGCCGAGCGTGGGGGAGCGCATCGTGTCGAGTTGTGCAGCAATCTTCTCGAGGGCGGGGTCACACCTAGTGTCGGCCTGATTGCGGCCGTCCGCAGGGCTATCTCCATTGACCTTGGCGTGATGATCCGGCCTCGGGGAGGCGATTTCTGCTACTCTGACATTGAAATGAAAGTCATGCAGCGCGACATCTTTGTTGCCAAGCAGGAGGGGGCGAACGGCGTTGTACTGGGCTTGCTTGATGCAGATGGTAGTGTCGATGTGAAACGTACCCGGCAACTCGTCGAGTTGGCAGCCCCTCTGAAAGTCACCTTTCATCGCGCCTTTGACATGTCATCCGATCTTTTTCGGTCGCTTCGCAATCTTCAAATGACGGACGTCCATTGCATCCTGACGTCTGGTGGAGAGCAAACGGCCTTCGAAGGAGCGGAAACTCTGAGGCGTTTGGTGCAGGCCGCCAGCGGCAAGATCGGCATCATGGCTGGTGGTGGAATCGATGATCACAACGTAGCCACGCTCATCGAGCAAACCGGCGTTCGCGAGATTCATGCAAGCTTGAGATCTCCAGCTCCAAGCCCGATGCAGTACAAAAACGACAAGGTTTCGATGGGGTCTCTGAAAGGACGCGAGTATCAGCGTTTTGTCGTGGACCAGCAGAAAGTCCAAAGATTATTGCAGGCCGCTTCGATTGGATAACTGAAGCCCGAAGTTCGCGGTCAACAAGCGTCGCGAAGAATGTGTAAAACCATTACTCTCCGAAGCACTCGCCTTTTTGCCGTCCTTTTGGCCGAACCGACCGGATCTGCACATGACTCGTTCATCAGTGAATCATTCGACTCATTCAGCCCGGTTCTTGATCCCTCGCGATTCAATCACGGGTTGACGCCATCCATTCGGACCGAGCGTTGCTTGACGTAAAGAGCACCCCGAAAGGAAAGGCCTGCCAATACTGGAGTTGCACAGTTGTTTGAGGGTCTTACGCGCCGCGGCGAGGGTTCTTGTTCCAGTCGAAACAAGAGAGAATCCTGTGTTTTAGCTCAACCTTTGTCTCGAACCTGCTCCTTCGCTCAACGGGTATACCCCCCTGCAGTGTTCGTCTTACTTATCTGCGACACCTTTCCCCTCTACCACCGTGAAGATGCGATCCACGCCAGGAGGGAGAATCTCTTGCTTCATTCCGCTGGGCCAGTCGATTTCAATCTTGTCGATCTTGGTGGCAGAGCCTAATCCGAAGTGGACGCGTGGATCGGAGCTTGAGCCGTAGCTGGCTCCGCTGAACACGTCGGCTCGTTGCCGACCGCTTCCTGTGGTCACGAAGACCTTCGCCCCGATCGCATCTCGCGGGCTCTTGGGCCCGCCAACCAGTTTCAGCGTGATCCAGTGGTTGCCGTTTTTGACCACGTTGCGAAGCAACACAGGCGTCGAGTCAACATTGTTGATAACGACGTCGATGCGGCCATCGTTGAACAGGTCCCCAAAGGCTGCGCCCCGCGCCGAAATGACACGAGCCAGGCCACTGCCTGTGGCAGGCGGGACCTCCTGAAACTTGGTTCCGCCGAGGTTGCGAAAAAGCTGCGGGCGCTCCGCCCACGTTGTGCCCCAATCCTGCTGGTCCACAGTCGGATAGACGTGGCCATTCGCAATGAAGATGTCCAGGAATCCATCGTTATCAAAATCAAGAAAACCGTTGCCCCACGCGAGAAAAGGAACGGTGGGATCAGCCAAGCCCACTTGGTAGGTGACATCTGTAAAGTTGTCGTCGCCGTCGTTGCGGTAAAGCGTTTTGTAATCGTCGGAGAATGTGCTGATAAGAAAATCAACTTTGCCGTCGTGGTTGTAATCGCCCACCCCTATTCCCATGCAGGCCTGTTTGCGGCCATCCTGGTTCAGCGCAAAACCGGAGATGTAACTTATGTCTTCGAAAGTGCCATCGTGACGATTGCGGTAGAGGTAATTGGGTGTCGAATCGTTGGCGACGGCCAGATCCACCCATCCGTCGTCATCCACATCTACAAACACAGAAGCGAAGCCATAGTAACCCTTGGGGTCCGAGACCCCGGCCTTCATGCTGACATCAGTAAAGGTGCCGTCACCATTGTTGTGGAACAGGTGATCGCCTTCGCCGGGAAAGCCCAGCGGACCGCACGCCACGTTCATGCCGCGGAACTCGCAGGAATCCGGCGAAGCGCCACCCTTCCTCGCCATTTGGCTAGCATCGGGATCGAACTTCACATACCCTGGAACAAACAAATCCAACAGGCCATCGTGGTCATAATCGCCCCAGGTTGGCCCGGTGGACCAACCTCCGAGCGCTACGCCGGCTTTCTCTGCCACGTCGGTGAATGTGCCATCGTGATTGTTGTGGTACAGGCGGTTCTTGCCGAAATTGGCAACGTAGATGTCTGGCCAGCCATCGTTATCATAATCCCCTATCGCCACGCCGAAGCCCCAGCGCTCGTTGGCTACGCCCGCCTTGTCGGTAACATCCGTGAAAGTTCCGTCATGATTATTGTGCAGGAGCATGGCGCGGGGCGCGGGTTCCTGGCCCTTCAACGCGGGGAAGGTAGAACCATTCAAGAGGTAAATGTCGAGCCAGCCGTCGTTGTCATAATCGAGCAACGCTACGCCTGAACCCGGCTCCTCGAGGAGCGTTGTCACCTCAGGAGTCCCCGCGCGGTGATGAAATCTGTCGAGACCGGCCTCCTTCGTGACGTCGATGAAAACCACGGGGGCATCGTCCACAAATCCGCCCGCTGTGATCGGGCGATGCAACGAGTCCTTCACCGCCGCATGAGGAGCGCCGGTCAACATGCCCGGGCGCGCCTTTTGCTGCGAAGAATTGTTTGCGCCCGGTTCCTGAGCAACCATAGCTGCGAACGATCCAAGAACCACTGCGACAGCAAGGAAGAAGCTGATGCGCAGACGACGGCTCCCGCCGCCCAGCAGGAATTTCATGTGGTGGTCTCTAGCAACTTGCAGCGGCCTCGCGGTACAGCACGTGCAACCCCTGGAGCGCGAGGTCTCAGCACGCACAAGCATTTGTCTAGTGCAGGGTGACGAGAAATGTGGTCGCCTCTTTCGTCCGAGCGCTGAGGTTCTCTTCATCGAGCTGGCTATATTTCTGCTGAAGCGCGATCTGCTGCTCGGCCTGCTCGCGCTTGCCTATGTGTGCATAGGCCCGCGCCAATCGGTAGTGAGCCTGCGCGTATTCTGGGCGGAAGGCCACTGCCTTCTCAAGCATCGTGGCACTCTCCTGCCAGTGCTCTTGCTGCTGTTCGAGCACACCCATCTGGAAGTAAGCCCCAGCTGATTTTGGATCTGCCGCTATGGCTTGCTCGAGCAGATGCCGTGCGCGGTCCAAATCCTGCTGTTCTTTCGGGCGGCGCAAAATGTCTTCCGCAACACGCATCGCTGCTGTCGTATTCTGCGGATGCTGTCCCGCGACTTCTTCCAGCGTGTCGCAGCCACTATTCTCCTTTTCGGCCAACAACAGGCAACTGCGTCCGAGCAGGTCAGCATAAAGGATGTTCTCTGGGTCTTTCTCCACGAGGCGGGAGAAAACCGGGGCGGAAGCTGCATAATCATCGTTTCCATACAGCGCAATGCCGAGACCAAGCTGCATCCGCGCGCTCTCAGGATATTTCGAGACACCATACTCGTAAATTTTGATGGCTGCAGGAAAAGTCCAATGGCGGATCAATTCAAGCCCCAGCGCGTGCACGTTGGGTTCGCTCGGGTCCAGCTTCGCAGCCGTTTGAAAGTGCACCAAAGCGGGCGCGTAATGCCCCTGTTTCTCCTCGACATCGCCCAATAGCGATTGCACTTGCGCAGAAGACTCCTTCTCCGGGAAACGGGCGAGAACCTCGACGGCGTGTTTTGCATCTCCCGCATTGAACAGGGCCAGTCCCCAATTATAGAGGAGGTCAGGACTGCGAAGCCCTTCCGAAGCGGCAGCGGCGAAGGCGGTTGCTGCATCCCTGGGACGTCCGGCCAGCAAGAGTGCTTGGCCAAGGGCGGATTGTGTCTCCGGACTCTTCGGGTCGAGCGTTGCTGACCGTCTCAGCACGCGCAATGCATCCTGAACGCGATTCAGTTTCAGGTATGCCGCGCCCAAGTTTCCTTGCGCCAACGCGGAGGACGGACGCAAAATACAAGCTTTTTCGAGTAAAGGCAGCGCAGAGGAGAGGTCCCCGCCTTCTGCGTAGATTAGACCTAAGGTTTCAGTAGCCTCAAAATTGCTCGGAAAGCGACGAACCAAGTCTCGAAGCACTGACTCGCTCTCCTGGGCACGGCCCTGGTCGTATGCGGCCAAAGCACGCGTCAGTGCGGCTTTGTCAGCATCAGTCAATATCCGTGCTTGAACTTCCGGCGAAGGCTGTTTTGTGCCCTGTGCATGGACTGAAGGTTGCAGGACCGCGAATCCCAGCGCAAAAGCCATCGGCCACTGGCTGGAGATGATCCGAGCAGCAGACACGTTACGCAACCCTCCGGGGGCCGCTTCCTTCAGCGGGAAGTATATCCCATCGAGAACACTAGAGGACCCGATAAGAGCGAGGACATGCTCTGGAGCATAGTCGGCGGCCATGGCGCATGGCGCTGCCGCCGAGCGGGACGACAGCCATAGGCTTACTCGGCATGCGCGTCCGCAGCCGAGAGGAGTTACTGGTTCCGGCGAGGCTTTGTCCTCTGTACAACTACCGGGCCCCGGACCATAATGTTGTGTGCCCACCCACTAGTGGAGCTTTCACGGTGGCGAAGCCGAGAATGCGTGGCT
>Ga0187770_10001430_pt1 | contig 12640 bp, 16 predicted proteins | sample 0116_SJ02_MP02_2_FD_133154 | JGI IMG/M metagenome (GOLD analysis project Ga0187770, IMG submission 133154) | Tropical peat soil microbial communities from peatlands in Department of Meta, Colombia - 0116_SJ02_MP02_20_MG | ecosystem: Environmental > Terrestrial > Soil > Wetlands > Peat | place...
GAAACAGGGAGAGGAGAAGCGGCTCCTTCAGGGGATCATCCTCGTCTGCGCCGCTTTTGTCCATCACCAGAAGGGGGAGGAGAAGGTGGCCCTGGGTGTCCTAGCCAGGGGGATGAACCAGTTGGACTTCCCCCGGGCAGATTACTGGGGCTTCGACATCCTGAAGGTGAAGGAGGAAGTGCAGCATATACTGAAGCTGCGGCGTTTCACGAGCTTCAGGGTCTAGCCGAAGACAGGGAGGTTCATGGGGTTGGCCTCTTCCGACACCGCGGTCCTGTGCCTCGCTGCCGCTACGCTCATTCCCAGGCTCAGCGTCACCAGGATCACAGTGACGCAGAAATCCCCCAGGGCGATGGAGGAATAATTGAGCAGCTCGATGGCCTCGATGGCGAGGCTCAGGACCGCAGACACATAGAAGATGGCCGCAGGGCCGACGAAGGTCGCCAGAGAAACCACGACCAGGATTATGGCGAGTACCACCATGATCGTCCCCTCGATTCCTGAAGGGGCAAACTTTTGTGCCAGACACACCGAACTGCACGCCTGATAGTAAGCCCAGACGTTCCAAAGCCCGGCGACGACACCCGCGAGGGCGGCAGCAGTCCCCAGTCTCGCCAAGCTATCTCATCGTGAGCTTGTAGTACCCGGCTTCTATGTTCCTGTTGATGTTGTCCTTCACCAGGTAGAGCCTGTGGATTGGGTTAGCCAACTTCGGTGTAAGCGAGTAGTCCCTCCCGACGACGAACTCGAGGACCTGCGCGTCCCTGCAGGCATGGGTGATCTTCTTCCCTGGCCTCGCCCCGAGGCTGTTCATCCGGACGTCCATCTCGGTGGTACATGTCAGGATCGCCCATTCTTCGTCCTCAGGTATGGTCTCGAAGCCGACGCTCGCCTTCAGGGGTTCGCCGTACCTCTTGTCGTCGCAGAACAGCTTCTTGCACCCTCTGCACCGCCACACATCCACCACCCCCTGGAGGTAGTTGTCGCGGTTCACGTTGACCATGCCGATGAAAACAATTTCCTCGTGCCTGCAACTAGCTATCGTCATTCTTCAAAGCCCTCCATACTGCTGTTCGAGACATCCCGTACAACTTGCTGAGCGCAGTTATTGACATCCCAAAAACGTTGTGCCTGACGATAGCGTCTTCCCTCTGAGCTTCGCTTAGCGTTGGCCACATCTTTCTCGTTGACAGCGCCCTACCTTTCCTTGAAAGTCGACTCCCTACGCTGTAAGCCCATGGTATCGACCTGAATCGCCTATTCCCATGCCGTTCTCGCAACCCTAGTCTTACCTGTTCCTGAAACCGCCCCTGGACTTCAGAACCCGTAATCAAATCGTACTTTCTATATTCAAGAAGGGTTAGCAATTCCCTTCGCTTTTTGTAGCAATACGGAACAAGGCACTCTGCGATGTAGACTACGGATTTCTGGTCCGCTATTCTAAAGGCGTATGCCCTAGAACTGGTCATTCTCCTTACCTTACCTGTCCTGATTCCTTGAATTCTGAAAAGCGAGAGGATTTGGCCAAGCTGAGCGCCGCTCTGATCGGCCCAATCCAAGTAGAACGCAATGGTGAACTTTCCTACGAAAATCGATACGCTCCCATCACCGTCAAAGTAACCCGCGACCTGCTCCCAGGTAGAGTATGGCTTGGGAAGATTGGCGCTTGATAATTCGTCGTAGGCCGACTCGGGGGTCGTTATTGTTCAAATTTGGAGCCAGGGTGAACTATTAACAACCAATGAACAGCGAAGTTCTCCGAGGTTGTTTCCAGCCTGGCGGGGTTACCCAACCTTGTTCTCCCTTGCGGCTTCGTAGACAGGGATCAACTCGATGATCAGCCTGTCCACCCTCATCCTCCTCTCGTTTATCTCCCGCACCATCGCCTCCCTCCAGGTCCTGTAATGGTTGGCAATCCCAAGCCTTGGATGCACAGGAATTATCCGCTTTCCATCCCCTGAGATTATCGCCATCCCCCTTTCCATGAGCCCGGAAGCCTTCTTCGACTCCGAAACAGGAAGCTGCCCTTGACGAAGCAGCTTCAGGTAAAGAAGGGAGTCCTCCCGTGATAGACCGACCTCCGTCCCGAGCCTTCTGACGACGTCCGCCTCGTCCCGGACCTCGGCGTTCCCGTTCAAAGCTTCAAGGTCTCCGGGGAGTTCCACAGGAACTCGAAGTAGTCCTTGGCGAAGCTCGCAAGGCCATGGTGAGACGCCCAGATAGCAAGAGGAAGGCCGCCCTGCTCTCCTCCCCCGAGCAGCAGGACCACCTCCCTGGAATCAGAGATCAGCCCTCCACCGTACATGGTCTTCCTAGTCCTCAGCTCGGCGAACCTGGCCAGCCGCGATGCAGACTCCCTCGGTATCTCCGGGGAAGTTAGGATCAGGCTCCTCACCCCTTTCTCCTTCAGCGCTGCCATCAGGGGCTCTATCCTTTCCGTAAGAGAGACCAGCTGGGGAGGGAGTGCTATCAGGAGCTCGACCCTGCAGTTCAGCAGGAGGTTCTTCACCCTCGAGAGTATCTCGTTTGTCCCGCGCATTATCCAGATGTCCGGCTTCTCCTGCTCTCCGCGGCTCACGTATATCCCCATGAGCTCCTCCAAGGCCACCTGTTCCTTCTCCTTCCGCTCTGTCTCCTGTCTCGACTTCAGCTCCTCCAATGCTGTGTCCGGGGGCTTGGCCGTGTAGACTATCGGCCTGCTCTTCTGCTCCTCCACCCACCCGCGCCTGTGCAGCGACTCGAGGGCGTCGTACACCTTGGAGTAGGGAATCCTGGCCTCCCTGCTGACGTCGCTAGCCGTCATCGTGCCTCCCTTCAGGAGGGCCACGTACGCCTTGACCTCGCTCCCTGTCAGTCCGAGCTCTTCGAGGGACGCAGCTGCTCGCTCGCTCAGGCCCAAGTCGGTCCACCTTTGCAGAACTTCGATTCACCAAAAGCGTAAATCTGCTTCCGCTCTAGCGTCCCTCGTTGCCAGCCTGCAAGCATGCGAATCTCGAATTCGTGGGGAACCAGAAGACCGACGACGGCGTCAACGCCTACTACAAGTGCAAGTCGTGCGGTATCCTCCTGATCATGACCCCCTCCCGTCAGGTGTTCGGCGTTCGGGGAGTGCAACCAGAGCATCCTCCCGCCGGGAACAAAGGTACCAAGTCTTAACCTTTCACCTTCTGTAAAGTTAAAATGCTTAAATGCTCAAGCCGATAGGGAGTTACGAAGGCGATTTATGTTGGCCCAATTTGCAGACGTTAGTCTAGAGCTGAAGAAGGAGGTTTCGAAAGGGAATTTCATCCGTCAGACGCAGTCAATCTGTCCCGACTGCAACCGCATTCTCCCGGCGCTTGTCTTCGAAAGAGACTCCAAGGTATGGATGACGAAGACATGCCCAGAGCATGGTGAGACCGAAGAGCTGTACTTCGGGTCATACGAAATGTACAGCAAGTTCTCGCGCTATTGGAAGGACGGCAAGGGGACCCATGCGGCCAACGTCCCCATGGACGTCTGCTCCTGCCCGGCCAACTGCGGCCTCTGTTCTAACCACCTGTCGCACACGGGCCTATCAAACATCATCGTGACGAACAGGTGCGACCTGACCTGCTGGTACTGCTTCTTCTACGTCAAGAAGGGGCTAGAGGGAGCATACGTCTACGAGCCCACCCTCGACCAGATCAGGGAGATGGGGCGCTCGCTGAAGGCTGAAAGGCCGGTCGCGGGCAACTCGGTCCAGATCACAGGGGGCGAACCCACGATTAGGGAGGATCTCCCCACGATAATCAAGATACTCAAGGAGGAAGGGGTAGACCACATCCAGCTGAACACCAACGGGATTAACCTGGCACTCAACCCAGGACTGGCAAAACGGCTGAAGGATGCCGGCGTCTCGAACCTCTACATGAGCTTCGACGGCACGACACCGAAGACCAACCCGAAGAACCACTGGGAGGCGCCCTATGCCATCGACGCGTGCCGCAAGGTGGGGGTCGGAGTGGTCCTGGTCCCGACCGTCATCAAATCGATCAACGACCACGAGCTGGGGGACATCATCCGGTTCGGCCAGAGGAACATAGACACGGTGCACGCAGTGAACTTCCAGCCGGTCTCGCTCACCGGAAGGCTGACGAAGACCGAGAGGGCGAAATACCGTATCACGATTCCGGACTGCATCGAGAGGATAGAGGAACAGACGAACGGCGAGATTACCAAGGACGGCTGGTTCCCGGTCCCCTCGTGCTCCCCGGTGACAGGCTTCATCGAGGCTTTTACCAAGAAGGAGCAGTACGAGCTGTCGATACACTTCGCATGCGGCGCGGGCACCTATGTCTTCAACGACCCCGACAAGAAGAGGCTCGTCCCTCTGCCGGAGTTCGTCGACATCGCTGGGATGATCGAGTACCTGGACGAGAAGAGCGAAGAGATATACTCCGGCTCCAACCGCTACGTCGTCGCTGCGAAAGTCCTGACGAGGCTCTCGTCATTCGTGAACAAGGAGAAGCAGCCCAAGAGCCTGAGCTTCGCGAAGCTCCTCACCGACGCGCTGATCAAGCACGACTACACCGCCATCGGCCAGTTCCATCTGAAGAGCATGTTCCTCGGAATGATGCACTTTCAGGATAAGTATAACCAGGATGAAGAGAGACTTCAAAGGTGCGATATTCACTATCTGACTCCAGATCTCAGAATAATTCCATTTTGCTCGTTCAACGTTATTCCTGAATGGTATAGAGATAGGATACAGCAGAAGTATGGAATGCCCATCGAAGCATGGGAAGCTAAGACTGGCAGGAAACTCGAGGATGGGCTCTACAGAGGAACCCTCAGACGAGGCGGCCACGTACAAGGGTGTGGCTGTGCCGCGGGCGAGCACGGCGAACCCCTTCCGATTCAGCCGATAACGGGAACCTAAGCCCGCTGCCTTTACGGAGCTCGGTCCTGTGATGCTGCTTTCCTCCACACTTTATCTACCCATCGCGAAGATTCCGTCAAGACTTTGTCGATAAAGTCCACACTGAAGGCCCGACGCAGAAGAAGGCGTATCCTCTGGGCATCCCTGGTGGTAGTGGTCGTCGCAGTAATTGTCGTAGCCTACCTTGTTTCGGAATCGCTGAGCAGTCCGTACACCTCGTATATCGACACCCCGGTGAGCGCATCGATTTTCCGGGGGCTCGCGGTGTTCAGCAGCTCGAGTCTTGCAGCCGTAGGCAGCGGCTCAGCCAAGGCTCCTAGCGCCATTACGGGAAGCGCGCTCACAAACAACGGGAAGCCGGAGGTATTGTACGTGGGGGGCGAGTACTGCCCCTACTGCGCGGTCACCAGGTGGAGCATGATAATCGCGCTTTCCAAGTTTGGTAACTTCACTGGCGTAGAGTACATGCTGTCGACCGCGACAGACGTCAATCCAAACACGCCTACATTCACCTTCGCCAGCGCCAGCTACACTAGCAGCTATGTGTCCTTCGTTACCGTGGAGCATTGGGACAGGTCGGACGATATCTTCCAGCCTTTGAGCACGCAGGAGCAGTCTCTGTTTTCCCAATACGACCCCAGCGGCGGCATTCCGTTCATAGATTTCGGGAATCAGTACCTGGTGACCGGGGTGACGGGGGGCCTCAGCACGCTCGACCTCTCCGGCATGAACTGGACCCAGGTCGTAGGCCAGCTGAACGTCCCGAGCAGCCAGATCGCCCAGGCCATGGTTGGGGAATCCAACTACATCATCAGCGCGATCTGCGCCATCGATGGAAACCAGCCCTCCTCGGTCTGCTCCCAACCCTTTGCTACCTTGACCCTCGCACACGTGTCAGCCGGCACCCAGCCCTCCCAGACAAGCGTGATAGCCATCCCACCCGACCGCCTTGGTTTGCTATGAACCGCCCAGCCAAGGCTTTCGTAGTCCTTTCAACCATCGGAATCATCGTGGCCATTTATCATGGCTACGATGAGATCACCTTCTACTCAGCCCCGGGGACGGGCGTATGCAACATCAACCAATTCCTGTCCTGCGTAAGCGTCTTTCAGAGTGGCTACACGAAGTTCCCGCCCGGTCCATATGGGGTCTCCATGTTCGTCTACGGCCTCATCTGGTTCCCGCTCATGCTGTTTCTTGGCCTTTGGTACGGGCGGCGGACCGGGACACTGAATGGAGAGATTCTGCTTCCTGTCCTGATGGTGGGAAACCTCTTCACACTTTACCTCTGGTACCTCGAGCTGGGAGTGATCCACGCCCTGTGTCTCGTCTGCATCAGCATGTACGCGCTGAACTATCTGATGACGGCACTGGCGGCGAAAACGCTGTTTGGACCTTAAGTGGCCGAATAGGAACGAGCCGCAGCCCGGGTTGTGGAAGAGGTAACCCAAATTCACCGTGACCTGTCAAGGCGCTCCTATTCCATGGAATTTCGGAGATAGAGGATAACCGGCTCTCCCAGCTTGGCGAGAAGCTCCCCTTTCTTCGAGAGGGTGTATCTGACCTTCGGTGGCTTCGACTGAATCACATTCCTCTCAAGGAACCCGAGTTCCTCCAGGTCTTTGAGCTTCCTTGAAAGCACTCGAGAGCTGATCCCCTTCAGGAGCCGCCTGAGGTCTCCGAAACCGGCTGACTTCAGCGAATAGGTCGACAGGATGATCTCGATGGACCATTTACCGAACACTTTCTTCATCAAGTTCAGGTTGTCCTTGACCGAACTTGCTTCTCCCCTGTAGGTGAATCCCTCCTCGACGCTTACCATCTTCACGAATTCGGAGGCGGCCTCTCCGAATTCCCTGAACTTTGCCTCCAAAGACTCATCGTCAGCGGTGCGTACCTTGGAGGAGCGGGGCTCGTCCCTTCCATTCGGTACCTTCCCCCCTTCACGATACGACATTGCCTTCAGGTTGCCTCTCGATTTATAAAAGAAGGGAGGATTCTCCGTTGCTGTTTCACTCGGGGCCGGGGGCCTCTTCACAGGTCATGTTGGAAGGAGTAATCAGGGTTTTAGTGACTGGAGCGGATATTGTGGGGACGTTGTACGTGATCGTGAACTGAGTGCTGTTGGTCGCGGACTGGACCGCGATGGAGAGGTCGACATTGGAAAGGGTGGCCGTAGCGGGACTGATGGTAAACGGCATGAAAATGCTCTGCCCGCTGGTGACGCTCGTGAGCTTGAGGTCGCAGACCGGCGTGTTCGCCGCGTCAGTGGCAGTTGAGGTCAACTGGACAAACTGCGGGATGTAGCTGGCGTTGTTCCACTGGACCCAGAAGGCGAATTCGGTCCCATTGAACGCATATGACGTGACGTTCGCGTAGCCTCCGAATGGCCTTTCCTGTGGTGGGAAGCTGTCGCTGGTGTAGGCGAGGTAACCCAAGAACAGCCCAAAAGCCGTCGCACCGACGATTGCGGCAATGACCAGCAGCTTGGCCGTGGACATGCTCCGTGCAGCTCTTTGGCTCCCTCTATCTGAGGTCGTCGAGCTTCGAGGACGAACGCATCAGAGACAGTATTCTGTCAAAATACGCCTCAAGAGCCTCTCTAAACCTTGGGCTGTCCCAATCTGACTTCGCACCCTCAAGAAAGCCCTCCATCCACTCGAATTCCTTCTCGGACTGGGGCCCCAGAGCCGATAGGAGTGATTGGTTCCTGTAGTACACCTCGCTGTCTTTTTCGAAAAGATTCCTCCGCTTCAGCGACGCGATGGCAAAGGCATTCCTTGAAAGGAGAGAGGCGTCCGCTACCGGGTCCCCGGACGCCCTGTTGGATACCCACTCGGAGAAGAAACTCTTAGCGTTGTCGAGCTCCTTCTCCTCCATCACCGCAAACACTATGTCGTCCACAAGCACATTTTGCAGGTGGTTGAACGCATCTATCAGCGCGTCGGTCTCCTTGACCCTGAGGCCGTCCCTTTCCTTGAGCTCGTCGAGCACCTCTTCGAGGATCGCGCTGTCGTGCGAGTACGCTCCCCTTTCGGCGAAGTACACATGGGACAACTCATGGAGCACGAGCCCCCCGAGCATTTCCGAATCGAGGGCCCACTCTGAAATCATGATCTTGTGGACCTGGCCCTCCTTCCGGGCGTAACCCATGATCGCGAGGTTAGGTTCTACATTCAGGGTTACCTTCGACCTTACGACGTAGCCCTTCTGCTTCATCCGCTCCAGCGCCCAATCCAGGGTTTCTTGCAGCAATTCGTCAGTACTGGCAGCCCGCATCTTTCTCGGCTTCGTTCAGCTACGCACGGATAAACATCTCGGTCTCTGATTATCATAGCAACGGGGGGCAAGCCTATTCTAGCCAGGCGGCGCTACGGCCCCGAGATGAGCGTGAAGCACTACGCTGCGGGGGGGCTCGCCGTCGTCGGGGGTTTGTTGATGCTCACTAGTGGATACAGTTCAAGGGGCTTCCTCTACACCGCCCTGGGCTACGCAGAGCCTCACATCTCGGACTTCCTCAGCGGTGCCGCCGCCAGCGCGGCGGTCCTCGCCATAACGATCTTGGAGTTCATTATCGCCCTCGGCGGGCTTGTGGTCCTCCTGGGAGGGCTGATAATTCTGACCCGCCACTCCACGACCGGGAGGACCCTCATCTATCTGGGGGGTGGAGCCGGGTTCCTCGGGTTCCTGGTCTCCTTCGGTTACTCGGCCTACAAGCTCGGCGGGCTCGACCCTGTCTTGTCGTACCTTCCCTACTGGATCGGCTTGGCCATGGCGGTCTCGGGCCGATGGTTGGCCAAGGGCGCGTAGACCAAAGTGGTGAATCGAACTCTTGTCGGCTAGAAGTTACGGGATCCTCGCCGGGGGCTTCGTCTTCGCTTCGCGAGGCAGGAGGTTCCGTCGACTCTTCCGAGAAGCCCTGCTGCGGCCCCCCGCTGACGTGCCTCGGATAACGACTGTCCGGTCCGTTTCCCTCTCGAGAAGGCCGACGAAGACCATGGTGGGTCTGACGCGGTATTCCCGGGTGAGGTTCTTCCTGGTCCTTTCCAGGCCGCGGCAGACCATAACCTTCTACTCGTTTCTGCTCGACGCACTGTCAGACGAGGCTGCCGTCGGTGTCATGGCGCATGAACTTGCGCATGCGTGGTTGAACGAGCACGTGAAGCCGGAGGAATCGCGAGCGAGGGAGCTGGAAGCTGACGCCCTCGCAAGAGACTGGGGTTTCGGCCCGGAGCTCGACGCCCTCGACAGGGAAGCCGAGACGGTCCAATCGGACTAGCGCGGGCTAGTGGTAGATTGTGTTGCTTCCAGACTGGCTTGGCGGAGTCGCTGGTGGGGCCTTTGAACGGAGCTCCGCCAGGTCCACGTCAAAGCCGGCCATGACGCTGAGTATCTCAAGGAGTCTGGCAACAGACCTCACATGAGGGCTTGGTTCGCCATGGTCCACTGACAGCTTGTATCCCTTGATCCCCATTTCCTTTGCCATGGCGACCACCATGGACGAGAAGAAAGGAGCTGGCTCATCCGCTAGGATCTTCACGCCGTGCCTCTTCAGCTTCGACACTCCTGTGGGGTCAGTGGCGAAACCGGTCGCCTGCGGCTCAGCCTCCGGAGGGAGTGGATTCTCAGCCCACCTCGCGCCCACCGAGTAGAGTTCAGTCACCCCCATGTCCTTGGCCTTATCCAGAAGGAACTGGGCGAACTCGTACTGCTCCTCCGCCGGGCTCGCGTCCCCGGCGAAAAGGATGACATCACGCTTGCCCCTCATCAGGTAGAAGCTACACTCTGGAAGGGTCGATAGGCCGTTGTCCCTCACGAGGACTTCGGGGGGGAACGCAGAAGTCCTGACTGTCCCTAGCTTGGCGAATTTCATCTTCCTCAGCATGTACTCCCCCATCTCCCTGGCTTGGGAGTAGAGGGCCCTGTACTGGGGCACGGACGTGGAGACTGCAACTATCAGAGCGGGGTTCTTCAGGCGCCTGGTGCCCTCGGCTTCGTAGTCAATCCACATGGGGAAAACGGGGCCGAAGCCCATCGTCGCATATTTAACCCTCGCCGGAGACGATTCGATGCACGCGGATTTTTTAAATATGCGGGCGCTCCAAATCCTGAACACCGGTTCATGAAAGCATACTGGAAGACCCTTTCTCATAACGGGGTGAACTTTCCCGATCTTTACCTTCCTGAAGGGCTCAGAGTCACAGTAAAGGGAAGTCGGGTCGAACTCTCGCCAATGGCCGAAGAGATGGCCTACGCGTTCGCCAAGAAGAAGGACACCCCCTACGTCCAGGATCCTGTTTTCCGCTCGAACTTCATGGGAGACTTCGCCAGGGAGCTTCCCGCCGGTTGCAAAGGCGCAGGGTTTGAGGACGTTGACTTCGGGGAGTTCTACAAGAAGGTCGACGCCGAGAAGGCGGCGAAGGAGAGCATGACCAAGGAACAGAAGAAAGCCTTGGCTGCCTCGAGAAAGGAGAGACGGGAGGCCCTCAAAGCTAGATTTGGAAAGGCCACCCTCGACGGCAAGGAGGTCGACATCGCCAACTGGATGGTCGAGCCACCGGGCCTGTTCATGGGGCGTGGGCGTCACCCTTTGCGTGGGAAGTGGAAGCCACGGGTCCAGTCATCTGACGTCATACTGAACCTGGGAGAGACTGCCCAGGTGCCCCCGGGCGTCTGGAAGCAGGTCGTCCACGATCACAACTCCATGTGGATGGCGAAGTGGGTCGACACGCTCACAGACAAGGAGAAGTACGTCTGGCTTCACGAAAGCTCCCCGATTCAGCAATCCAGGAGCAAAGCGAAATACGACAACGCTCGTAAGGTGGGGGCAAACCTTCAGAAGATCCGTTCGAGGATTCTCAGAGAACTCGAATCCAAGGACGAGCGTTCACGCCAGGTCGCGACGGTCTGCTACCTCATCGACACCCTTGGGATGAGGGTGGGGGACGAGAAAGACGAGGACGAAGCCGACACGGTCGGAGCCAGCACCCTCAGGGTTGAGCACGTCAACATCGAGGGGAACCTGGCGGAGTTCAACTTCCTCGGGAAGGATTCCGTCGCCTGGCACAAGGAGGAGACCCTTCCGGATTCGGTCGTGCGGAATCTGAGAGAGTTCACCTCCGGAAAGAATCCGGAGCAGGAGATATTCCACGACGTGAGCTCGGGGCTGGTCAACCAGTTCCTCTCATCTGTGGTTCCGGGCGCCACAGCCAAGGTCTTCCGGACCTACCATGCGACCGCGAAGGCGAGAGAAGTCCTGGGCTCGAGGGACATGAGAAACGCGGAAGACCTCGACAAGCTCTACCACGCAAAGGAGGCCAACCTGCAGGCTGCGATGTTCTGCAACCACCAGAGGACTCCCCCCAAGACCTGGGAAGAGTCCCTGAGGAAGAAGAAGCAGAAGCTAGAGGAGGCCCAGGCAAGGAGCGACGCGAAGCGCGCCGCAAGGCTTCAACGGGAGCTCAAGTTCTACGAGCGGACCAAGAATTACAACCTGAACACCTCCATGAAGAACTACATTGATCCCAGGGTCATCAAGTCGTGGTGCGACTACGTAGGCCTGGATTGGGCCAGGGTCTACAGCAAGTCCCTCCAGAAAAAGTTCTCCTGGGCCAGTCAATCTTCCCCCAAGTGGGAGCCGGAGCAGGTTGACGCTCTAAAGCTGGTTGCGTCTACCCGCCGGGCGGGCGAGCACACGCCATAGTTCGTCTTCCGGTGCTGCCTTCAGACGGACTCTCTGGCCCCCCTTCCTGATCAGCGTACGGCCTGTTTCCGTAAACCTCCCCACTGGCGTCACCGGGCAAATGGGAGACAGCGCCATCTCGATTTCCGACTCCATCCCTTTTTTCACGGACAACAAGAGCGCTCCAGATGCGATCAGTCTCAACGGGTCGATTTTCAATCTCCTGCACAGCTCTAGGGTGCTGAGGGCCACCGGGACGCGTTCCTCCTCCAGCTCGAAGCCGAGCCCAGACGCCAAGGACATCTCGAATGCCGCCCCCAGCACCCCGCCTTCCGTACAATCATGCATGGCGTGCACAGCTCCGGTGCGGTAGGCCGCCACGGCCTCCTCTGCCACGCTTATGCGGTCGAGGAACTTCTGCTCTCCGGAAAGCACAGCCGTCCCTTCGAGCCCCGCTGTTTTTGTCATCATGATGGCATCCCCGGGTTCTGCGTCCCCGGAGGAAACATAATCGTCCACGAAGCTGAACGCAGTCACCACCACGATGGGATGACGAAGCTTGGGAGTTACTTCAGTGTGCCCTCCGACGATGCTTATCCCAAGTCTCTTAGCTTCGTCGTCCATCTGCTTGGCAATCTTCTTCGCGTACCTCGCATCAGCTCCCTCTGGCAACAGGACGACAGACTCCGCAAATTGTGCTCTGCTTCCGCTTGTGGCCACGTCGTTGGAGCTGACACTGATAGCATAGCGACCTATGTTCTTGACAACCCCAGTAACCGGATCTGCCGACACGATCATGAATTTAGCTCCGATCTTCAGTGCAGCGAAATCGAGTCCCGCCAGGGGCGGGGTCACCACGTCCTTGGAGCCTGCCCCCGTCAGCTTCAGGAACGTGGAGTTGAGCACCTCAATGGGAATCTTACCATGCGAAAGGGGTTTCATTGTTTCAGGTTGCCGGTTTGCGGCTCCACGCCCGGTAAGAGCCCTCTGCCCCTTGTCACCCCTCGGATGCTCCTGACGAGGGGGATAGAGACAAGCAGGCCTATGAGGGCCTGGGC
>Ga0187770_10001431_pt1 | contig 12639 bp, 10 predicted proteins | sample 0116_SJ02_MP02_2_FD_133154 | JGI IMG/M metagenome (GOLD analysis project Ga0187770, IMG submission 133154) | Tropical peat soil microbial communities from peatlands in Department of Meta, Colombia - 0116_SJ02_MP02_20_MG | ecosystem: Environmental > Terrestrial > Soil > Wetlands > Peat | place...
AAGCTTTCCGAAGTCATCGTCTATTCTGCTTTGCAGCGCGAGGAAAGCCGCGGAGCCCATTACCGCAACGATTTTCCAGAGCGTAACGATGAGGCTTGGCTTAAACACACTCTGGTTTTCCGCACTACGACGGAACTTGAGGTTCGGTACAAGCCGGTCGTTGTTACGCGTTTTGAACCTAAAGCGAGGAAGTATTAGCATGAATGTAAAGTTGAAAATCTTCCGATTTGATCCCCTAACCGACAAGCAGCCTCACTACGACACTTTCGTTGTTGATGCCAAATCGACGGATAGGCTACTTGACTGCCTCAATAAGGTTCGATGGGAACAAGACGGCAGCTTAGCGTACCGCATGAGCTGTGCGCACGGCATATGCGGTTCTGACGGAATGACAATTAACGGCGTTTCAGCGTTAGCCTGCCAGAAACTGGTCAGAGACTACGAGGCTGACAAGGAAATTCTGATTGAGCCATTAAGCGCTTTTCCAGTGGTGAAGGATTTGGTCGTGGATATGGAGGAATTTTTTGCGAGGGAAAAATCAGTTCACCCGTCTGACGGCATAAGCTTAACTGAACCGGAAGAAGGCAAAGAACACCTGCAAGCAATAGAGCAGCGCTCAGAGTTTGACGATGACATAAAATGTATAATGTGCGCCTGCTGCGTCTCCGCCTGTCCAGTTAGCCAGAAAGAGGATCCCGCATATGTTGGTCCCGCAGCCATCGTCCGAGCTCACAGGTACATCTTTGACAGCCGTATGAAAGGCATGCTTGAACGCCTGCAGATTATGGATAAGCCGCATTGCGCATGGAGCTGCAAAACGTTTTACAGATGCACCCTAGTTTGTCCTAAGGCTATTCAGGTAACTAAGCATATTTTGGAAGTTAGGCGAAAAATCCTAGACGAACTGCGACCTAAAAACAGCGGTTCTACTCGGCACGTTTAATCGCCGTGTATTTCAAATCATCCGGACGGTGTGAGGGAAGAAAACTGCGGTTACTTACCAACCAATGGCTGCTGGCTAATCGTACTCCTATTAGAAAGGGGCACGTATTTGCAGCCTATGAGTCCACAGTAGTTGCCTTGGTATTGCGCACTTGGACGGTAAAGTTCAGGTTTAATCGGTGGCTGAGGAAACTTTTCTTCAATGATGTGTGCTGCCCATCCTGAAACCCTTGCCACCGCGAAAATAGGCGTGAACAGGTCATCAGGAATACCGAGCATGTGGTAGACGGATGCACTGTACAAGTCAACGTTCGGGTATATTTCGCCGCCTCTTCGCTTACGGTACTCACGTTGAGTGACGAACTCGATTTCTTTAGTTATAAGGTACCATTTCGGCTCGCCTGTTTGCCTTGCCAGTTTCTCTGACATTTGCCTCAGTAATTCTGCTCTAGGATCTAAGGCTTTGTAGACGGCGTGACCCATGCCCATGACACGTTCATGATTGTCAAACTTTGCTTTAACCCAAGCCTCAACCTTGTCTGGATCGCCGATTTCAACGAGGTTACGCATGACCTGCATGTTAGCGCCCCCATGCAACTCACCAGAGAGCGACCCGACTGCAGCGCTGACCGCGGCATACATGTGTGCTCGCGTGGAAGCGACCACTCTAGCAGCAAACGTGGAGGCGTTAAAAGAGTGCTCAGCATGCAAAACTAGACAAATATCAAAATCCTTAGCGGTCTCCTCATCAGGCACTTTGCCTGTTAGCATGTACAGGAAGTTTGCAGCCCTGCTTAGCTTCTCGTCTGGCTCGATCGTGGAAAGGTTTTTCCGAATTCTGTTCCAAAACGCAACAACAGTAGGTAACACTGCTACAAGCCGCGCTGCGCGTTTCAGGTTGGCGTCCTTCGAGTCGTCTTGCTTTTCAGAGTCAAAGTCTGCCAACAAGGCTGCAGTGGCTTGCAGAACATCCATTGGGGAGGCTGTGTTAGGAAGCTTTTTCAGGACTTCAACGATGCTGGGTGGCAGCTTTCTTTGTGCCAGGGTCTTTGAGAATTCTTTAATCTGCCCGGTTGTTGGCAGTGTGCCATACAGAAGGAGATAAGTAACTTCTTCATCTGTTGAATATGCGGCCAAATCATGAATATCGTATCCACGGTAAGAAAGCTCACCTTTTGCGCCGTCGATAAGCGATATTGCTGTATCGGCGATAAGGGCTCCTCTTAAACCAGTATCCTTATTGATTGCCGGCGTGGCAGGTTGAGATTGGGCTGCCAACTTTCAATCAGCGCCTCTCAATTTAAGCACATGAATCTGCCTAACCAAAAGAAAGTAAGAGTTATGGTAGCTTTTGCAGTAACTTGACTCTAAAAAAAGCATTCAAACACCATTCAGTATGTGGATTTGCAGGTAATAAAGAGTTTTGTCGTGAAAACGCCTGCGATCGGCATCTTAAAGTTCAAGGTTCTTCGTTAAGTCATCGGACGTAAACACGACGCCTGGGTTCAGAAGCCCCACAGGATCGAAGATGTTTTTGACTTCTGTAAAGTATCGATAGATCTTGTTTCCCCATTCGTTGAGAAGATATTTAGACCTATTCCTTCCAAGTCCGTGTTCACCCGTTATGGTGCCGCCGCCTTTCAAGGCTGCGTTGAAGATCAAGTTGGATAAGTTCTTGAGGTTTCCTTCCCAGTTCTCCTTGTTGATCAATGGTCTAATGTGGAGGTTTCCTTCGCCTGCATGCCCGTAAATCACTGCAGTGGTTCCAAAACTATCCAGTATTCGCTGAACGGTGGCAATGAAATCTGGCAACTGGTCTAACGGCACAGCTATGTCGTCTGCGAAGGGCGGAAACCTTTTCTGCGGGGTCTGCAGTGAATCCATTATCCACAGAAGCATCGACTCCCTAACTTTCCAGAGTTCGGCTTGCCTTCTTGGGTCACCTTCCACTAAGAATTTTAATGATTTTTCCTTCAAATGGCTTGCCATACGGATGCTTGCTTCGTCTAAGTCGGAATCAAACTCAACAAATAAAACTGATTTGCAATCAGAAGGAACATTAACTTCAACTTCCGTTCTCAGCAAATCGACACCGTAAGAGTCCATAAGTTCAATAGCAGACGGATTGAAGCTCCTCAGTTTTGCCGCCTCTCTCGTTGCATCTGACAAAGAACGGAAAAAGACGATAAAGAGACTTGTGCTTTTGGGAATAGGAACTGCCTCCAACTCTATCTCGCTGAACACGGCTAATGTGCCGACCGAACCAGCTAGAAGGTGAGTGACAATTTCGTTAGGGGCTTCGTACTGGTAGAAGCTTTTCAGGTTGTAGCCGCTGCTGGATTTGAGGTCACTTCGGGCGTTAAGGGCATTCATTGTTTCCTGATCGCTCATAAGCCGATTTTTCAGGTCAATGATGGCTTCTTCAACGTTCTGCGGTAGGCGTTCTGACGTGTCAATCAATCCGTGGGCAGTGTCAAAGAAACGCATGCTTCTCAGCGCCGAATCAACTGTTCCATACTTTAAGCTCCTCAATCCGCTCGCCTTAGTCGCGACGTTTCCGCCAATGGTGCAAAACGACCGAGAAGTCGGATCGTAGGGGATTCGAAGCCCTTCTATGTTCAGCTGCTGATCTAGAGACTGGTGGATTATGCCAGACTGTACCCTCACTCTTCGGCCTTCTCTTTTAAGTATAGCGTTCATCTTGGAGAAGAGAACAATTATGCCTGATCCAACGGCGGAACCTGATTGGTTAGAGCCAGCACCTCTCGGTGTCAGAGGCGTTGATTCTTGTTTCGCGTAAGCTATTATCTTAGCTATGTCATCTTCGTTTGCTGGAATAGCAACCATTTGAGGCTTAACTGAGTAGTGGCTCATGTCCATAGAGTATGTTTTCAAGGATGCTTCGTCTGCTAGTACTTCACCAGATATCTGCAAATTCTGCCTCAATATTTCACTCCCTAAGTATCAGCGAAGCGAAAGAATCAACCAAAATACGCCTAAAAGTCACGAACGCTGCTTGGACCCCCTCGCCGGCGCTGAATTCTTAGAGCGCCCCGCGATACTCATGTAGAATCCGATCATGATTGCCAACAACGCTCCGCCGACGGCCGTGATTGTTAGATATGCAGACGTCATGGGACCTGAAGTGGTAACGATGTCAACGTGGAGTTGACCTCCGATGGCAGTCGGGTAAACAAGAAACTGAAGAGAGAATACTGTGACGCTTAGAGCTGTGATGAAAACTGCCTTGTTTGCCACTATTGCCGCCGTCTTTTTCGATATTACGAAGAGAACTCCGATAAGTAATGTAAGAGGGATAGGTATCAACATCAGAAGGGAGACAAACGATGACGAATACAAATAATACGCAAGAACTGAGACGCCGATGCCTGTTACGGTCAGAGGCAAAACAATGTTCTTCATTGTGTCAATGGAAAAGAGTGCCGGCGCAAGGCCAACAATTATGCAAAGAGTGCCAACCACGAAAAGCAGGGACCCATGGGAGAAAAGCCAAGTGCCCAGCAAAAAAGTTTGCTGTGAAAGATTAACCCCAGCGCCACTAACCAGAGCTGAGAGAAGGATTAGAACGATAATTCCGAGAAAAAGCGTGGAGGCAGCGTAAATTCTGTAGAGCCTTGCCTCATCAAGCCATTTTCTTTTGACTATGAACTCGGCGAAGGCTAATGATGCGTTTCTGGCAATAAAGAATATGAGGAACACAGTAAGCAGCGGTGCAAACATTGAAGCGATTGGAACTAGGAGAGAGGGGAAGGCGAAGTCTCCCATTACAACCAAGAATGCCGCAAACGTGCCAGTCACTTCCCATACGGGCGCGATGTATTCAAGTGCCTTAGAACTCGCCTGTTTCCAAGATAGAAGCAGGAGGATTGAACTCATTATCTCGGTTATGAAGAGGGATGCAAAAACTGCGAAAACTGCAAAGTATAACTCAAAGATGATGTTCAATAGCTCATATCCATGTTATTTGCGGTTTTTGGATTCTGTTCCTCTTCCTCAGGCTTAGATTTGGAATTGAAGACCCAAGCGAAGAAGTAGAACGTAATAGGCAGCAATATGACGTAGAACGCGATTATCAGAATGCCCGGAATCAGGAAACCCGACGTGGAGTTAGCCGCTTGTTGGCCAGTCATCACGTTGTAGACTACCCAGGGTTGCCTACCGACTTCGTCTGTCACCCACCCCAACTCCATAATCATAAGCGCGATGTAAGCAAGGGGAATCCAGCTGTAGAGGAAGAGTTTAGACTCGTGTGGTTTTCTTTTCAAAAATGCCCAATCGACCAAATATGCCAGAAAGAACAATCCAAGGAGAAGTCCTCCGATGACCATTGTATCGAATGTTATGTGCACGTAGAGCGGAGGCCAATCAGACGTTGGAAATTGCGATAAGCCGGGGACCGTTGTGATTCCAGTTTCAAGTTTCACAAGTAATGATTGAAGATGAGGAATCGGGATGGCGCCGTAAATCTTGCCGTTGGTCAAACCGCCAAACAGTTTTTCGGGCAGGTCGGTTCCCGGCGTTGGGTTCAGCTCAATTGCTGAGTACTTCAGCGGCTGAAGTTGGAGCAGTGTCGTAATCTCGTTTATGCCGCTTATTATCGCCAGAACTATCGTAACAATCCCGAGTGATGCGGCGATTTTCAAACCGTTTGTGAGCATCTTTTTTTCTTCAATGTCTTTTGACTTGATGTACCGCCATGCAAAATAGCCTCCGACCATCATCACACCTGCAAACAGCACCGTCGGAAGAACATGAGCCACTTCGGCGAAGGTTGAAGTCGTGACGAATGGCGCCCAAACATCAATTCCAGTTACATGTCCACTCTGAATAAAGACGGATGCATCAAACCCGTTAGGAGTGTTCATCCAAGCATTGGCCATGGTGATGAACACAGCTGAAAGCATCGCGCCTGCTGCAATAAAAATAGACAACACCCAGTGAGCGTACTTGCTAAGATAGTTTGCATAGTAAACGTACATTACAAGCGCTACAGTTTCCAAGAAGAAAGCGAAGATTTCAGCGTATAAAATCGAGATTGCTCCAGTCTCGGAAACAAGCGTCATAAATCCGGGGAATAGTGTGACAAGCTCAACTGCCATAACTACGCCGCTTGCAGTTCCGATGCCGAAGATTATTACGAAAACTTTGGATAGTCGTCTTGACAGAGCGCTGTAGTACTTGTCGCTTCTGCGGAGTGAAAGGAATTCTGCTATTGAAATCACAAGGATTATTGCAATGCTTACGGATGCGAGTATTATGTGAGATGCGATTGTGAAGGCGAAAAGGAATCTATCAAAAAGTGGCATCGCACCTGAATTCAAAACTTGCGACCTCTATCCTAAATTAAACCGCATTTGGATAAAACACTATCGCTTCGTTCAAAAATGTTGATCTGATATACGTTAACCCAAGTCGTTTTTGATTTACGTTAGGGCAGCTATGTTTTTGGTGATTCAGCTTCCCTTTAGGCTTCTTGCTGTCTTTTGCTCAAGAGTTAATGACCCAATAAAAACTCTGTCTGCTTGAGTCACGTTTCAAAGATAAGCTTTTTGACGCCGATTTCGGGCTCTTTGATTCTTAATAACTCAGCCATTTCTATAAGGTAGTTTTTGAATATGCTTTCTTTCAAAGGAACCAAACTTGCAACTGCCCTATCGATGTACTCGTCTGTCTTGCTCGCACAGTAACATAAGGAACCGTTTTTAAAATAAACTTGCGTCTCGTTAAGGAAAGCTCTTAGGCTTTCTTGTGTTTTGGCGGAAAGCAACTTTTCAAGAAGTGCTTGCTTCTCGTCGTTTGCGCTTTCATACGCGTGTATTATTGGAAGCGTAGCTCGGAATTTGTCAATATCAGTTTGCAGATCATTCAATGAGGTTTCTACGTCTGCTATGTCATCTCTTATCTGGTAGGCCACCCCGTAATTCTCGCCATAAAGCTTTAAAGCATTAGTCTCGCTGGGCGAACCGTTAGCTGCGAGAGCTCCACATTCGCATGCTGCTTTGAAAAGTGATGCTGATTTCTTTCTAATTTTTTTAAAATAATCTTCCTCGGTTAAGGCAGTTCTAGCTAACTTAACATCGCTGTACTCACCGTCTGAAAGTTGCGCGCAAGTATCTATCATCACATATAGGATTCTTCGTTTGTACCCTTTGCAGAGAGACAGTGAAAGCGAAGCCAACATGTCGCCCACCAAAATTGCGTCTTTAACGCTCCATTTTGCGTAAACCGAAATGGAATTTCTCCTAAACAAGTCCTCATCCAAAATGTCATCATGGACAAGCGTTGCCAAATGTAATAGCTCAATCGCTAGGCCCAGCTTCCGAAGCTGTTCCCTGTTGGCGCCAATACTCTCACCGCTCAGCAAAACTAACGTAGGGCGAAGCCGTTTTCCTTTTGTGTGTAACGCGTATTCGATTTGTTTTCGCAGCTTTAATTCAGCCACGGCTGGCAAAAGTGATTGGATTTCAGAATCCATTAAATTTTTCACGCTATTACGGTAGGACTCAAAATCACTAGAATAAACGGAGCGGGTTTTCTCGGAAGCCATAAAAAGCCTTCAAATCATCAAGTAAACATCATCGCCTACAAGTAATAAGCGTTTCTAAAAGCGCGGATAACGTGGTTCTTTTGAATTTCCTGAGTTAGGAAAACAAGATAGCCTCTTTCCTGCTCACTTTCAAACGGAGCAACTAAATTCAGTTTCAGCAAAAATGTATATAAAAATCCTCGAAGATTCAGCTTTTCAACCAAGTGAACACACATGAATGCATCACAGACGCTTGAAAAGCCCTCCAAATGGCGGAAAACTAAGGCGGTGGCTTGCATCCGCTGCGGCGTGTGCATGCGCTCGTGTCCCCACAACCTTAGCCCAGTGTTGATCACGGAGGCTTTGGAGAAGGGCAAGAAGGACAAGCTGAGGCAGCTCAGGGTCGACCTGTGTGAAGGCTGCGGAAACTGCACCTACGTTTGCCCCTCAAGAATAGACCTCAGAGCTTCCGTCCTTAGAGCGAAGGCATCCCTGCGTTAAGGATGGTTGAAGAGATCAACGCATTTTTCGCGTTTAAGGCTTTTTCTTAACGATTATTTTGTGCTATGCATTTACCAGCAGATAAGTAACCGTTGTTTACCGATTGCCCTGAGACCGCTTGTCAAAGAATAATATCTTTTAAGCGTCCAAGAGTACTCTTAGAAATGTGGGAACGGGAATGATTAAGGAGGGTATAGCTAAACCTTACAGCGACAAAATGAGCGTCTCTGAGCCTGTGAGATGTCAAAAATGCGGAAAGCCAGTAGGATACATAACAGTCCTTAGCAAGGGCTTGCTCGGTATACAACAGCCAATTAGGAACGTCAAGATAGTTGCTGTTTGCTTGGATTGCGCTCAAAAGGCGTAATCGTCAGTTGCCTTAGAAATATGGGCTATCTTTTTTTCTCTTTGCGTTGCCTTTCAATGTCAGCATCTTTGGCTTCTGCCATCATCACGACGTCCCTAGGCGTGGTTGGTTTGTTCGTAGCCTTTAGGACAGTCCTTTCTTGCCATCCGCATTCACGACATTCATATTTAGGCGGAGTGAATCCCATGTGAGCCGACATATCCCCGAGCATAGAACCAACCTTTTTAACCAGTGGGCTCTTACATCTTGGGCAAACTTGAATATCCAAATATTTCTTTTCCTTCTCCAGCGCGTCCAAAGCCTCAACCAACTCAGGCAACAGTTCACTTTCAACTTTTTCAGTCTCTAAAACAGTTTGTTGTCTTTTCTTTTTCTTCTTTTTCTTTTGCTGCTCTTTCTCTTCGCTCGTGACGGCCACTGTTTTCTTAATTGGAATGAACGAATTAAAAATCTTTGGCTACTATACTCTAATTGCACGTTTCTCTCATTGCCTGACAGCTACCGGTTGATGATGATACTAGCGTTTCATCTCACGCCAGAAGAATCGAGTGGTCGTCGTTGTTAATGTACTATTTTCCTTCTTCAGGAATTATAAGGTCTAGACTCTACAGCCAGAGCTTCAAATAGCGCTAAATAAACACCCGCAATCGAATTCACATGTGGTAGATTGGACCCGATAATATTTATTATTTGCCTTCAATGTTTTAGTGCAAGGAAATTCTCTTCTGGAGTTAAATTTATCCTTTTCAAGCATGTTGCTCCTCTCGAATAGCTTTTAGCATTTGGCTTCTTAAGGCGTTGCTGAGCTCGCGTATTTGGTTGTTTTGAACTTCGTTTTCGATGATTGTAGCGTTGGGCTTGGCTTGAGCTTCACGGGTTAAGATCTCTTCTGGGTTCATCCCCCAAGCACGTATGATTTCTTTGAGAGCATCGATTTTATTGACAACCAGTCGTGGCTTAATGCTTAAGCCCGCAGCATGATAAATCCCGCGTAGAAAATCTATCCCTCTCATCTGAATGTCGGTGTAAGTGCTGATTGTATGACCCATCATGTAATCGATGTAGTCATCTTGAACTTTTAGGGCTAACAGCACGCTTTTGAAATATTTCCGGATGCTATGGACGCAAAGGTTGTTTCGCCTTCCCAGCTTCTTAGAGATCAATCCAGCCAGCCTGTAAAGTCTATTGATTACTAAGTAAATGGCGGCTTCATGTATTTCAACTGGGAAACGTGATGTTTGGCTTCTGATAAGTGGTGATTCGTCGTGTATGTTTTCAGGCGGGGTTTTAGCGGTTCCATGACGTCGAGCTTGCAGGTAAAGTTTCAAGCAGTCGACAGCTTCTTGGTTTAAGAAAGTGTCATAATCGTGGTATTTTCCTTTTGTTATTTCAGCTTCTACGTGGATATGCAGTGGAACAATACCAGCTTCTAAATCATGTTTGACGTGCCTGTACTTTAGCTTAGACAGCGTTCCTTCGCGAAAGCCCCCTGTAGCAAGCATCAGAATCATCACTTTGCCCCGCAGGTCTGCCAGGTCTAATAGTGTTTGCAGTTCTTCAGGCGTGGGTGCCCTGATCTTGTAAACTGCCCGATCAGACAGTCGGTAAGGCAGCTCAAGGCGTACTCCGCCGCAGCGACAGAGTGATTTTATGCCTTTAATGTAGCTTTTGACAGCTCCAGGCACCATCTGTTCAGCTTGAAGTTCGCCGACATACTCATCAAGCAACTTATTGTATTTCGCTATGGCTTTTGAGTCAGGGTCTCCGTCTTGATCTTTGCAGTTACGCAGTAGTTGATCAGGTGTCAAATTAGCCCAAGTGCAGAATCGCTGGACAGAGTAACAGTAAAGTTGAAGGGTTGCTTCGCTTCCAGACCTGTAGCGTAACAGATACCTTGCAAGTTCAACTAATGATAGATTGTCGAAAATGTACGTTGCCAGACTGGGCATTCTGTGGCAGCCGCGGATAATGTAGTCGTAAAGTTGTTGATCTGCTTTGGACTGAGGTTGCCATGGATGCTGAGGAGCAAGCAGAGTTACAGCTTCTTGTTTCATGTTTATTTCGTCCCTTTGTTGTGAGTCTGAGTTTTTCGCTCCTTTGGCTGAAGCGCATACTCGACTTTACCTTTAGGTTCTGTAGAATTTAAACTGCATTTTGAACTTTCTTTTGAGGGTTCAGCGAAAGCATGAAGCCTTTTTAGGTCCAAAACACAAGATTTCAAGACAACAAGTCCTGAGGCCTTAGGATCGCCGCCATGGAGTGTTGGCGGTCCTGCGTCTCTGTCCCAACAAATAGTCACATATCTGTCGCATTCGTAGACGAGCCAACCGACTAATTCTCGGACCTGAGGCTTCATAGCCAGGGCGGAGGTCCGATTAAAAGTTATATGGTCCACGTATTTAACGTATACAAGTCGTTTTAATTCAAGACTGCATTCGTGATTTTTTGTATTGTTGTTATCTTTACAAAACTCATTTGTCGCCGCAATGGCGCTTTTCGCCTTTATTTTCAACCCGTTTTTTCTCCGCTGAATTTGATGTTACAAATTCCAGTTCTTCTCGCGAAGAGTTACAGGGTTACATTTTTTGCAAATTTAGTGGTTTTTACAACTATAAAATTCTCACGCAATAATTTAAGTGTTGTTTTCGTCAAGTACATATTAGATGATCCTCTGCTGCCAAAGCGAAACTGGGCTGCTCGGTCATCTTAATGCTGGCTGGCGAGTTGCTCATCAGCTGCGGAGCGGCGAGGTAACCGTTGCCAGAGAAGGAAACACCAGGCAGACTGAAGGCTTGGAGAAGTGACGTTAATGATTGCGCTAATGGCGAAGCATTTTTTGAATTTTATTGCTGAACTGTGCACGTCACAACTGTGCGCAGCGGGTTTCTTTATTTTGACGAGTAACCCTCAACTGGTCCACGGGAACATGGAGCGTTGGAAGGTGCAGCGTGTTGGGCATATTTCCGCTACAGCTCGCGCGGATTCCTGGCTGGATGGGGAACTCAGGTCCTCTTCAAGTAAGAATCGTTTGACCGTGAGCTTGCAGTACATTCCTAAAAGTCAGCAGGCGCACGCGCGCTATGCACAAGGTAACCTGCGCTGACTGCGGAAAAGAATGCGAAGTTCCTTTCAAGCCAGACGGCACAAGGCCAGTTTATTGCCGCGAGTGCTACTCAAAACGAAGACCACCAAGAAGATATTAAGCTCACCAGCCTAGCATCTCACCTTGTAAATAAGTAAATTTTTTCTTTTTCGTTTTCATAGACTAAGAGAGACGCACTGAAACATCCTCAAGATACTCTGTTGCTTAATCGCTTTATAGGGAAGTCTACGTTATATGAAGTCATAATTAAATGGTGATGAAAGACGTCAGAAAAATCAAGAATTGTTTTCGTTGGAAATAAAATGCCAATGGACTATGTTCTTGCTATCATTACGGGCTTATCGGCGGGCAATGCTAAAGAGATAACCCTGAAGGCCAGAGGAAAATCAATAACTACAGCCATTGACGCAGCTGAAATAACGAGACACCGTTTCCTAAAAAACCTAAAAGTAAGCAAAATCGCAATAGGAACAGAGGAGATGCCGCCAAGAGAGGGCGAGAACCGAGCGCGGATGGTTTCAACGATTGAAATAATGCTTACAAACGAGTAAGCCTTGGTGGTACTGTGAAATGTCCTGCTTGCGGTCAAATGCTTAAACGAATTGAGGGTGTATGCGGCGAGTACATCTGTATTGATCCTGAATGCCTTGAAAACAAGAAAGCACACGTGCAAGCATACGCACAGTTTTACGGGCTTACGCAGTCAGAAATATACGCAAACTATCGCATGGCACTTGCCAAAAAATAGGAAGGAGAAATAGCCAAACAACACAATAAGGTAAATAAAACATAAATAACGTGAGTAAACAACCTGTGAAAAACTCGAATAACGTTTTATGTCCAAGGTGTTCTTATTGTGGTGGCACTCGCCTTCAAGAAGATGAGGATTCCGTTATGTGTCTTGATTGTGGCATGGGGAAGTATAAGAAAGGTAGGCATAAGGGATGTTAACTGTTTAAGTAATGCATGAAAAACATTGGAAAATTTGAACATGTCCGAATATGATATAAGCCCACGTAGTAAATGGGGAGGAAATCAAACTTACGAGTGCCTTTTGTGCGGAGCAACCACGATGGGCGAAAACATAGAGGAGAGAAACGGCGAAATCAAATGTATCGTATGCGGATACAGAGTTTTAAAAAAGACTAAACCGCCAGTAATAAAGAGAGTTCCCGCAAC
>Ga0187770_10001432_pt1 | contig 12637 bp, 10 predicted proteins | sample 0116_SJ02_MP02_2_FD_133154 | JGI IMG/M metagenome (GOLD analysis project Ga0187770, IMG submission 133154) | Tropical peat soil microbial communities from peatlands in Department of Meta, Colombia - 0116_SJ02_MP02_20_MG | ecosystem: Environmental > Terrestrial > Soil > Wetlands > Peat | place...
GGGGGGGAAATACCCAGGGGACAGAATTTTGATCGTGGATGATAATTCCACCAGTCGCCGGTTCCTCCGGGAGACAATCCAGGCTTGGCGTTTCCGAATTGATGAGGCAATCAACGGTTTCGCTGCTCTGGAAAAGATGAAACTCGCGGTGCAGGAAAGAGATCCCTACGCCATCGCCTTTCTAGATATGTCCATGTCGGGAATGGATGGAGCCGAATTGGGAGAAAAGATTAAACAGAACGCCCAGCTAAAGAAGACGGCCCTTATCATCATGTCTTCTTCCCGCGACCGAAGAGACATCGCCCGGTTGGAAAAATTTGGCTTCGCCGGTTATTTGCATAAACCCCTAAAGCGCTCGCAATTGGAGGAATGTCTACAGAAGATCTTAAGCTTACCCCGGGGGGAATCCATTAAAGAGCAACCCCCGATCCCTTCTTCGCCTGTGGAAAGTTTGAATTCCCCGAAGAAGGAACGAATTCTTCTGGTGGAAGACCACATGATCAACCAGAAAGTGGCCTTGAAAGTCCTGCAAAAACTGGGCTACCGGGCGGACCCGGCGGGGACGGGCCTGGAGGCCCTGAACGCTCTGGAACGGATTCCCTACGATCTCATCTTAATGGACGTGCAGATGCCTGAGATGGACGGACTTGAGGCCACCCGGCAAATCCGCAAGAAGGAAGCGGCCTCGAACGGGGCAAGGATTCCGATCATCGCCGTGACCGCGCACGCCATGAAAGGGGATCGGGAAAGATGCCTCCAGGCGGGCATGGACGATTATCTGACCAAACCGATACAAGAAAAGGCGCTCGCTGAGATGCTGGCTCGCTGGATCCCGACGCAGAATTCTTCTCAACGGGTCCCGGACTCTCAACCCGAAAAGTCTGATAACAGAATCTTTGACCGGAAAGAATTGCTGGAACACCTTGACCACGATCAAAGGCTCTTCGAAGAAGTGTTAGCTATATTTCTCCAGGATACTCCCGAACGGATTCTTTCCCTGGAGGAGGCCATCTCCAAGAAGGATGCATCCGCCGTCCGATATCTGGGGCATGCTCTTAAAGGGTCCAGTGCGACCATTCGAGCAGGAATCATGCAAGAAGTTTCCTATGAAATTGAGCTCGCTGGCGAGAAAGGCGACTTCGCCCGGGCAAGAGATCTCTTGCCTGTCGTGCAGAAGGATTTCAAGGACTTCCAACAGGTGATCGCTGAGGAGGCCGTTGGTTTGGAAGGTACTAAGCGCGGATGATGAACTCAGCCGTCGGGGACAGGTATTTGGGGGAGGATTTCGGGAAAACTTTTTTCTTGCTTTTTTAAAAATTGGCTGATACGCTAGTTTCTTTGATAAAGCCAAACTTCGAGTGATCGGAGGACGGAAAGCCACGGGTCCCAAGCTCCTTGGGATGGCTGGGTTGCCGATTCGCAGGGGGAGCCGGATTCTCGAAGGATGAGGGATCCGGTTTTTTTTAGGTGGGCAGAAGTCCCGAGAAGCGCGAGAAGACAGATGAAAATCATGGAAATGGAAGAAATAGGCCCCGGACCGCGGAAGATGATAAAAAGAAATAATAAAGCCCCGCGGATAAGTAAGTCTGTCCAGAAGATTTCGGAGAAGGTGGTGGAAAAATCGAAAGCCGGGGGAAAAGAAGAGAAAGAGGATAAATTAGTAAAATCCGGAGAAGAACAGAAAAAGACTAACAAGGCGGCCAAAAAACCTCTGAAGGGTCTGGAAGCGGAGAATCAACTTCTCGTACAGCAACTTGTTACTGCTTCCTCGGTTATTAGGGAATTGGAGAATAAATTCTATGATACCTCCAGGAAGCAAACTATGGGGAAGGTAATGGTAGCCGGACTCCTTCACGACCTCAGAAATCCTCTGGCGGTGATTAGTTCCTGTGTTCAGTTCTGCATGGATAATGACGAACTGGCCTCTTCGACCAAAGAAAAGCTCCAAATGATCCAGGAAAACGTCAAAAAGGCAAATGATCTGGCCAAAAAATTCTTGGATTACACAAAAACCTCTGTTTTGGATTACAGCCCGGTCGATGTCAACAGAACCCTACTGGTCATGTGGAAGATGTGTGAACTCGAGAGCGCACCTTGCCACGTGACCTTCGAGGCCCATTTGGAAAAGAACCTGCCGGAGGTCATGGGCAGCCAGGAGAATCTGGAGCGGGTTTTCCTCAACCTTTTTATGAATGCCATCCATGCAGTATGCAAAAAAGGAAAAGTTATTGTCGAAACCTGCTCTCTTCCTTCGCAAAGCATGGTGGAAATTAAAATCACCGATGATGGACCCGGTATTCCCAAAGACCTACGAAAACGAATTTTTGAACCCTTTTATACTACCAAAGAGGGAGGCACCGGCCTGGGTTTGAATATATGCCAATCACTCATCTTGCAGCATAGCGGCAGCATTAGCATCGACAGTGAGAGGGATCAGGGAACTGCATTTTCCATAAAGCTTCCCATTTCTCAGGATAGCCCGGCTAGCCACGAAGAAAAGCCTTCCTTTGACTAACCCGGACAAGCAAAGTGGAAGTTTGACAAGATTTTGGTCGACACCTCTCCAGCCGTCCCTCCATTAGATTGAAATCGGCATAACAATTGCATATTTATCCATGTAACGAGAAATCTATTTTGTTGCCTGAATTTCTTATGAATGTGATTTAATTAGAAAAAATAAGTATCCTTAAACCGATAACTTCGCCTATAATGGAGTCAAATAAATAACTTTATGTGGTTTATGCTATGGATTTATTTCCACACAAATTAAACAAAAGGGACAAGAAATAAATGACCATGTCAGAACGAACAGCGCGGATTCTGATTATTGATGATGACAAGCAGATTTGTGCGATTCTCTCCGATTTGGTAAAAAAGGAAGGGTTTGAAGCATTGACAGCCTATGAAGGAGAGAAAGCCCTGAAGAACATCGGGTCTGAAGCCCCGGATTTGGTGCTCGTTGATCTCATGCTCCCAGGCATAGACGGGATGGAAGTTCTGCGCCAGATCAAGGGTCTGGATCCCGAACTTCCGGTGGTCTTTATCACCGCCCATGCGGACCCGCGGGGCGCGGTCAAAGCGATCAAGGGTGGTGCCCATGATTATCTCGCCAAACCCTTCGATAACCATGAAGTAATCCGGGTGGTGCACCGGGCGCTGGCGGAAAGGGAGCTTAAGCTCAAAGTCCGGCATCTTTCCAGTCAGATTGGTAACCTTCCGCTCAAGGAGAAGATGGGCCCGAGCGATATCGTAGCCCGCCTTATTTCGGAAGTGAACCGAGTGGCTGAATCGAATTTTACCGTGATCATCATTGGGGAAACCGGTTCAGGCAAGGAAGTGGTTGCCCGGGCGATTCACGATGCCAGCCCTCGATCCAAAGAACCCTTCATCCCGGTGGATTGTGGGGCCATTCCCGAGACGCTTCTGGAGAGCGAATTATTCGGTCACGAAAAGGGGGCTTTTACCGGTGCGGAGTCCCAGAAACACGGAAAATTTGAGGTTGCGCAGGGGGGAACCCTATTCCTGGATGAAATTTCAAATATGCCGCTGGGATCTCAAGTTAAACTCCTTCGGGTTCTCCAGGAAAAGAAGGTCTACCGCGTAGGCGGAACCAAACCTTTGAGTGTGAATGTTCGACTCCTCGTAGCCAGTAACCAGGATCTCCATGAATTAGCCCTTTCCGGTTCCTTCCGTAGAGACTTATTCTACCGGCTGAACGAGTTTACCATTACGATTCCCCCCTTGCGGGAACGCAAGGATGACATTCCCTATTTGGCCAAACGATTCCTGGATCAAGCCAATATTGAATTGAATAAGCATATAAAAGGATTTTCAGAATCGGCCCTTAATGTGTTGTTTTCCTATAACTGGCCGGGCAATGTTCGGCAGCTTCGATCCATCATCCGCCGGGCAGCTCTCCTAGCCGATGATATGATCACCGAGAAACACCTGGAATTGAAACGGGTGGATGTTCCCGGGATGGCTTTTACCCCCAAGATTCAAGGGACCCCCTGGAAGAGCTTATCCCTGAAGGAAATCCTCCAGCAAAGCATTTCCGCCGTCGAGCGGGAAGTTCTCACCGAGGTTCTGAAAACAACCGGGGGGAACAAAGCCAGGGCAGCCCGCTTACTTCAGATTGATTACAAAACGATCCATGAAAAGGTAAAGAAGCTGGGAATTTTGAACCACGATGAAGAGAATGTGAAAGCCAAGATATAGATCTGCCCCATTCCTGGACTACGGGAACATGGCCCCTGGCTGATCCCCAATATCTCCATGCTTCGCCCCTATATCCTTCGGCCCACCTTCGATGCTTTAGCGCTGGGTAACATGGCATTATCAATCCTTCCTTGTCGAGAGAAGTATGCTCTTCGACAGGATCGGAGAGTTTCGCCCCAATCCGCAGGGCAAGCCTTTCCGGTCTCCCATTGCTTCATTAAAGGCCTATGGGGATGGGCCGCCATAAATAGGGAGGTTAATCCATAGAGCCCTTTCACTAATTTCACCTCCCGGAAAAATATCTCCTGCCCTTCGACCCTTTTTCCCTTTTAACATTCATCAGTTGTAGAAACGAAATCGCTTTTCTCTTTTTGGCATGATTCTAGCTCTTATCCAAATCAATAAATGAGGAGGCATTCATTTGGCTAATTGGTGGAAATGTCAAATCCTCAGCAACAATACGGTTACCATCCCCTTCATAAAAGGCGATGTGGTTTTCGCGAAGAATGGCGGGGAATGGATCACCCTTTTCGATGGGAGGAGAGAAGCGATTACCTCCAAAATAGCTGCCCAGAATGTCAGGTTTCTCGCCAGACTGAATCGAAGGGAAACAGAGATAATTGAACTGGATTACCAACTTAAAAGAGCTGCCAGAATCAACCATGAGTGCAAGATGGCCGCGGGCTGAGAGAAGGCCCGAGAGCGAGATTATTATTCCACAGGGGAGATCTCTGATGATCCATATGATGCGGATAGTATCTCTGGTAAATGAAGGTCCTGGGAGTACACACGGGAAAGTCTGCGCCTGGTGCAACAGAATACTTCGCGAGGGAGGGAAACCCGTTAGCCATGGGATCTGCCCGCGTTGTGCCAAGAGGGAAATGGATAGGTATTTAGGGACCGTAAGCCCCGCCCCGCGCCAGATGACAAGATGACCGGAGCTCCTGGAAGCCTTTCAAAGAGGCGGAGAGAAGCCGACCGCTTCTAGTAATCCAACGTCTCTATCAATCCAAGGAAAAAGCTATCGGAATAGAACCCGGATTTTATGCCCATCTTCATCAGTTCATCGGAAAAGGAAAGAGGACTTTTGACTCCTAATCGAAACGTGGACAAGAAAGCGGGAGGGATCCAAATAGCCGACGAAAGAGGCGTGATCTTATTTACCGACGAGGTCTTTGATTCCCTATTCGGGTATGAACGGGGAGAACTCGTAGGAAAACCTGTTTCCCTCCTCCACGCCCATCCGGGCGAAGAGAATCCCCAAAAGATGAAAAAGATCTTCGAACCCCCGGAAACTGAAGGGCAGGAGGTTGCCGACCTTTTCAACCGGAAAAAGAATGGGTCTCCGATTTCGACTCGCTCCCGGATCTTTCCTCTCCCGTTGAGCGGCCAGAAATTATGGCTGGCGGTGGTAGAAGATGCCGGCAAAGAGGAGCCAGCCTGGGGGGCGTTTGAACGGCTGGCGATGAATATTTCCACGGAATTTGCCCGATTGGAACTCCATGAAATCGAAAAAGGAATTATCGATGCCCTGAAAATGTTTGGAGAATTTCTCCAGGCAGGCCATTGCTTTCTTTGTCTGCTCTATGAAAAGAGCGGGAAGATCGAAAAGATTTATGAATGGCGCACCCCAGGAGTCGCCCCTAAGTTCTTCCCTTTGGTAGGATGTTCCCTTGATTTTCTACCCTGGCAGTCCAATCTACAACCAGACTTAAGAAAGAATCCCCTCTTTGCTTCTGAAACCCAGCAAGGCCGATCCGATTCCGGGAGGGATGCAGGGCCAAAAGAAGAACAGCCGGTCCTCTTGATCCCGATCTTTTACGGAAAATCTTCGGTCGCGATCCTAGGGTTTGCTGGGCTGGAGGATGAGAAACGCTGGCCGGAGGAAACGATCGCCAACCTCCGGATGGCCGGTGAAATCCTGATCAATACCTGGGAGCGGAAACGCGTTGAAGAGGACCTCCAGGAAACTAGGAGGAAGTATCGAAGCCTCGTGGAGAACATGAATGACGCTATCTTCTCCCTGGATCAGCAAGGTTGCTTTACTTACATCAGTCCGGTTGTTGAGCGGCTCATTCTTTTCAAACCAGAGGATCTGCTCGGGCAGCCTCTGGCCCGTTTTGTGTATCCAGAGGACCTGCCGGATTTCACGCAAAGTTTACAGCGCAACCTCTTGCACAGCATCGAATCGTTTGAGTTTCGGATCCTCGACCAAAAGGGGAATATCCGGCATTTGCGGGCTTCCAGTCGCCCCCAGATCGCCGGGGGCCAACCTGTCGGTCTGACCGGCATCCTAAGCGATATCACGGATCACAAATGGGCCGAGGTCCTGCTGAAAAGGACTGAAGAGAGGTACCGGGGACTTTTTGAGAATGCCGTGGAAGGAATCTTCCAGAGCACAGAGGAAGGCCAGATTATTATCGCCAACTCTTCCTGCGCTCGTATTCTAGGCTATGCCTCCCCCGAAGACCTGACGGTCCAGGGGGAGAAATCCAAGCGTCTTTTTTTCGCGGACCCGGCAAAGTATGATGAATTCCAGCGGTTGCTGGCCGATCATGGTGCCGTCCAGAAATATGAGGTCCAGGTATTTCGCCAGGATGGAAGTACCATCTGGATTTCCCTAAACGCATTGGCCATCAGGAGTCCCAGCGGGGTTCCCCTTTTCTATGAAGGAAGGATGGAGGACATCACCGAGCGAAAATGGTCAGAAGATCGGATTCACCATCTAAGCTTTCATGACAAGCTAACCTCCCTCTATAATCGCTCTTATTTCGAGGAAGAGTTTAAACGCCTGGATACTGACAGGCAATTGCCTATTAGCGTCATTATGGGGGATGTAAATTGTCTAAAATTGGTCAACGATGCCTTCGGCCACGAGGAAGGGGATAAGTTCCTGAAGCAGATTGCCCTGATCATCCGGGATTCCTGTAGGAAAGAAGATGTAGTGGCCCGGGTGGGGGGAGACGAATTCGCCATCTTTCTGCCGAGGACCGGCGCCAAAGTCACGTCCGAAATCGTTAAGCGGATAAGATGCTTCTGCCGCCAGAAAAGCATTGGTTCGGTGCATCTCAGTGTTGCTCTCGGTGTTGGGATCAAAGAGACGGCCTGCCAGGATTTTCAAGGGGTCTTAAGAGATGCCGAAGAAAGGATGTACCGAAATAAGCTCCTGGAGAATAAAAAAATCCGTGTTTCTTTTATTTCTTCTCTGCAGAGGATCCTTTTCGCAAAAAGCTATAAGATGGAAGAACGCAGCCGGCGCATCAAGAAACTGGCTCTCCGGTTCGGCCGCCGCTTAAAGGTTTCCGAAGGGATTCTGGATGAATTGGCTCTTTTGGCAACCTGGCATGACATCGGTAAAGTTGCCATCCCGGAGGAAGTCCTGAGAAAGCCGGGTTCTCTGACCCCGGAGGATGAAAAATGGATTCGGAAGCATCCCGAGATCGGCTACCGTATCGCTGAATCCTCCAATGAATTTGCCTCCATCGCCGAAGCGATCTTGGCGCACCACGAAAGGTGGGACGGCAGCGGTTACCCCCTGGAGCTAAAGGGAGAGAACATCCCCTTCATTTCCAGAATCGTTTCGATTGTTGATGCCTATGTTGGAATGACTCACGGCCATCCCCATCAGAAAGCGCAAGACGGGCAAGTGGCTCTGGAGGAAATTAAAAGAGGCGGAGGCACCCAGTTTGACCCCGCGTTGGTTGAGGCTTTTGTAAGGATGGCCACCTGATCCAGGGTTTCCTCCTTCTCATTTCCGGGAGAGCATTAGGTTCTGGTTCCATAGCTATCGGCGGCTTCCACAAAATGCCATTCAAAATCCAGAACACCAGCTTCTTTAGAAGCTTCCGCTACATCTGCCGGATTGAGAAAGGCTCTTGCCTTTTCCCTATCGTGAACCTCAAGAATGAAAAATGCACTGTTGGGGTCGTCAATCCCGCGCCATAAATGTTTTAGATACATTCCTGCATCGTGCTGAGCTTTTGCATCGGCATCCATTTTCTCTTTCCACTTCGCGTAATCTGCGACCCGAATGCGGCAGTGCATATAGGTCATCGCTGGCTTCTTAACGGGATCATTTTTTCTTGCGGCCATCATTATTTATCCCCTTCTTTCTTGGGCTCTGGCATGGGCGCGTTGAGAAAGGCTTCGATCATTGGAACTGCCCAATCAGACCGTTTCATGGGCAAAAAGTGGTCCGTTCCCGGGAGCACGGCCAATTGGGCGTGCGAGAGCAGGTGGAACATCTGCACGGCGTGCTCGGGACGGACGCCATCGGCATCACCGAGCATAACCAGGACCGGCGCCTTGATGGACTGAAGCTCCTCGGGCCGCAAGCCCTTGGACTCCAGCAACATTTTCATCACCTTGGCGACCAGCGTGGGCCATTTCTTCGGATCCGGCGCGGTTCTGGCGTAGGCCTCCCGGAACTCTGCCGGTATGTCCTCGGGTTTCATGGTTTTAAGGGTTTGCAGGAGGCCGGGGACCAGACCATCCTTGTTGTAGGCAATCGGGGTCCCAATCACCACGAGCTTGCGTACGAGCTGCGGCTCGCGCCTGGCGATCCGCAGGGCCACGCCTCCTCCGAGGCTGTAGCCGACCACGTCGGCATTTTCGATCTTGAGCTGATGGAGCAGCGCGCAGGTGTCCTCCGTCATCTGCTCGAAGGTCAACGGGCGATCGATGTCGGCCGTATGCCCGTGTCCTTGCATCTCGACGGCCAGGGTCTTCCACTTCTCAGCAAGGGGCGGTCGAAACTTTCCGAAACAGATATCGATCGTGCACATCCCCCCGTGGATCAGCACCAAAGGTCGGCCCGTGCCCTGCGTCTCATAATACATGTTGAGGCCGTTCACCAGAACGTATCCGGACTTGATTGTCCCGGCCGTGGCCGCGGGGTTCTCGTTAATCCCGCCGGGCTGCCGAGCCCCAGATTCGCCACGCGCTACGCATCCGAAGACCAGAGCCACCGCAGCGAGTACGGCGAACGCTGATTTGATCGTTGCCTTCATTGCTTTACCTCCGCTTTACCGATATTGATGTGATTCCTCGGGGAGCTGCTCTCCTGTGAATTCTTCGCGATGGAGCAGGGTTACTTGCTCGCCCGCAAGGGCACCATGGACGCCCGGGTTGGCAACTGGAACAGGGTTCCTCACCGTTGAAAATTTCGCCATCCCATTATTTAAGGGTATAAGAAGCATTGGCAAAAGCATATGGGGTGAATGCTCCATTTTTGCAGGAACAATATAGTATTTTCTAATTTCGGACGGCTGATTACGATATGAAGGCAGGTAGAGAAGGGGGAGATTCAAGAATTTCGGGAGAAGTTGAAGAGGTATTGTCTCGCGGGGCAATAAATCCGTAAACCGGAATGAAATAAGTGATCACCTACGGCCCAACGATGACCAGGAAAGCCGGGACGCAATGTCTCCCCTATTACGAGTGCAACTTATTCGCCTCGGCGTCATCGCTCATGGTATCAGGATGGTTGAACCTGTGGTCTTACGGGCTTCGAGATCGCGGTGCGCCTGGGCGGCGTCCTTGAGCGAATAGCGCTGCCCGATTTGGATATTTACTTTACCGGCGAGCACGATGTCGAAGAGGTCCTTGGATATCGCCTCCAGGTCTATGCGCTTTGCCGCATAGGTGTTTAATGAAGGGCGCGTGAGAAACAGCGAGCCGTATTGCATCAGGAGCCCCAGCTCAACCGGGGGCACCAGCCCCGAAGAACTGCCGAAGCTCACCATCAACCCCAGCGGACGGAGACACTCAATCGACCCCATGAACGTGTCCTTGCCCACGGAGTCGTAGACGACCGGTACCCCGGCCCCTCTAGTGATCTCCTTGACGCGCTCGCTGAATTTCTCCGTGTGGTAGTTAATGCAGTAATCGGCGCCGTGCTGCTTGGCAAGTGCGCACTTCATGTCCGAGCCGGCCGTAGCGATCACCGTGGCACCGAGCGCTTTCAACCATTGACACGCGATCAACCCCACGCCCCCGGCGGCAGCATGGAAAAGGACTGTGTCCCCCGGTTGCACCTTGTAAGTCCTCCGGATAAGGTACTGCGCGGTCATACCTTTGAGCATCATCGCCGCCCCTTGCTCGAACGAGAGCCCCTCCGGCAGGATGCAAAGACGATCGGCGGGCATGGTGCGTACTTCGCAATAGGCTCCGATCGGCCCACCGGCGTAAGCCACCCGATCACCCGGTTTGACGTGAGTGACACCGGGACCTACCGCCTCAACCACGCCCGAACCTTCATTCCCCGTTCCTGATGGCAAGGGCAGCTTATACAGACCGCTGCGTTGATAGATGTCGAGAAAGTTGACACCGCATGCCTTGTGGAGAACGCGTGCCTCTCCGGGTCCCGGGTTGCCGACCACTACTTCTTCCAACTGCAGCACTTCGGGGCCACCAGCTTTGTGGAATCGAACGGATTTAGGCATTTTGCCTCCTTTTGATGCCGAGCCATGGGCTTCGGCATTGATGGTTATGGTGAAACCCTGGTTAGAAGATGCTTAAGAGGTCAAAAAGGTTTCTCACCAACTGCCCATACCCCTTGTCAAAATAAAGGCCCATCTGGGCGATCAGCGAATACGCGATCCCAAATTGAGCCAGGGCAAAACCCGCAATGGTAAACTGGCTGATGCTGATCAAACCGATGCCGAATTGGGAGAAATTTATGATTCCCATTCCAAACTGTCCAATGGAAATGATTCCCTTCGCAGGAACGGGCCTGCGATTCGGCCGGAACTTGAAGGAAATGTGGACGAGGGGCAAGCCAAACAGGGTGGCCTCGGATTTGTACTCATAACCCCAGCCGTCCCATTTCTCCTTGGCCGGATACGGCGCTCCGCAATGGGGACAAGAAAAAGCCTGTTCACTTATTTCGTGGCGGCATTCTCTGCATGCTTTCATCTTTTCCTCCCGATGGTTTCTACTTCAGCCATGACTGCCCTGTTGATGCTTGCGCCAGGAGATCAATCCCCTCTCCAAGCGATGCGCGCAGAGGCCTCTCAGGTCCCGTGCCGATTACAACATCGTCCCTTTCCGGCAAGTTTGTCAGCCACATCCTTCAAACCGATTTTTTCTAAATGCTCGCGGGTTTGCATTCCGGTCTTTTTGTCCCAGCCCCAGAGTTCGTAGAACTCATCGAGCATGGTATTGTACTGGTCTTCATCGGCCTTGAAACCCTTATAGGGACCTGTCTTAATCTCCTCCTGCCGGAACCTTGGAGGGGGAAGATCATCCTCGCGGCCAAGATTGGTGTGTAGGGTGTTGAAAGCCTTCTCCAGGTTTCTGCCGATCACGGCATAGTGTTCCATCAGATCCTTTTCGGTAACCGCAAGCCCCATGGCCGTGCGAACCATCTCGGCATAGTCCTGCGGGGTCAGAAAATGGGCCCCGGACCATGTCCCTACATAATTGCAGATCCCGAGATTGTCTTCCAGCTCTTTGGTTTTGCCTTGCCATACAACCGCTTTGGCTTGGTTAGGGTAATGGGTTATATCGTAGTCAGTTCCTCCCGGCCCCGAGTGGGCCGGTCCCCGAACCGTTCCTCGCAGGTGCCTCCCGGCCACCGGGGAAGTAGCGACCCCTAATCCCCATCCTTTGGGAATCCGAAAGGGTTCGATGGATGGCTGACCTTTCACCTGAATGAGATAATAATCGGATCCTTTTCCGATCTTTTTCGCGGCTTCCACCATCCCGTCAGCTAGCAGATCCCCGATCCCTTCCCGATAAGCGAGTTTGCGCATCATCTGGATGAGGGCTTCGCCGTTTCCCCAGGTAAGTTGTAGCCCGTCGGTGTCCCTTTGGTTGATGAAACCCCTTTCGTAAGCCTCGAAAACCCAGGCCAGGCCGGCGGCCACGTAATCCGTGTCCAAACCCAGCTCATTGGCCAGGAGCCAGAAAGTCACGGCGGTTTCGGGGTCGGAAATATCGAACCGGGCTATGCTCCACAGGGCATTGATCCAGAACCCCTCTCCTCTCATTTCCCGATATTTTCCCCGGGCCTTCTCCATAAAAGGCATACAGCCCGTCGGGCAGGAGAAGCAGGCTCGAACTTTCCGCCGCATGCTCGGGATTCCCGCTTCCGGGTTCATCAATTGGGCTCTCTTTTCCCTTGCCCAATAGTCGTCCTGCCCGTTGCGGACCACCATGCAGGTCTCCCACGCTTCGAAATCAAGATTCTCGAAACGGGCCGCCCCCGATTGGCGCATGGAGTGAACTTTCACCAGGTTGGCTTTGCACTGACGGTTGGCTTTCGCCACCGCTTCCATGAACCCGTGAGGGTCGTAGACATCAATCTTCCCGTGCCCCCGAACAACGACGGCTTTGAGCTTTTTATCGCCCATGACGCAGCCGACACCGGATCCTCCCGCAGCCTTGGCCGTGTCGATCAAAACGGCGGAACCCCGGA